>Ga0116129_1001247_pt1 | contig 14289 bp, 12 predicted proteins | sample June2015DPH_17_2_FD_89732 | JGI IMG/M metagenome (GOLD analysis project Ga0116129, IMG submission 89732) | Peatland microbial communities from SPRUCE experiment site at the Marcell Experimental Forest, Minnesota, USA - June2015DPH_17_10 | ecosystem: Environmental > Terrestrial > Soil > Wetlands...
AATCAAGGCCGGGACCGGCGCAGTCCGCGCGGAGTTCGCGGCGTTCTACATCAAGACGCGGGACGAGCTCGCGGTGCTGCAGAATTTCAATGGCCGTGCGGTCGAGCAAAACATCGGCGAGACCGCACGTCACGGCGCGGAGTTCGCGGTCGATGCCGACCTGACCGGCGGTTTCTCCGCACGTCTGGCCTATACCTTCATACGCGCCGTCGTGGGGCAGGCGTATCAGACTTGCGTCGGCGCCCCCTGCTTACCCGCGACCGTCTATCCCGGCAGCTACCTGCCGGCGGTGGCGAGAAACGCGCTCTATGCCGGGCTCACCTGGAAATACGCACCGCTTGGGTTTAGCACGGTTCTCGAGGAGGAGGCCCGGGCGGGGATCTACGCCGACGATCGTAACACCGCCTTCGCGCCGGGTTACTGGCTGACCAACTGGAGGGCGGGATTTGAGCAATCGGGTAGGCGCTGGCAGCTCAGTGAATATCTGCGGCTTGAGAATCTCTTTAACCGCTCCTATATCGACTCTGTGATCGTCAACGCGAGCGGTGGCCAGTATTTCGAGCCGGATCCCGGCCGCACGGCCTACATAATGTTCAATGCAAAATGGCGTCTTGACTCGGCCTTCCCTTGATCTTGGCACCATTCGCGCGGCCGCCGTCGCATTGAAGCGTCTGCCAGTGTGTCGCGCGCACGGTATCGCGGCCTAATCGCCGCAATGCCCAAATCCGTTTGTAGCGTGAGGGGCACGAAGTGAGGCCGAGCGAGCGGGCATTGCTGCGGTTTATCTCGGCGAGCGGGCGTAGGAATCGCAGCGGAACGAGGCGTGACTAAGTGCCGCGAACTAGATTACGGCGCCGCAGCGCCGAGTTCGAAGCCTACCCGGTCTATGTGCGGCTGCAGCCGCGCCAATTCGATACCGTAGACCTCGGCAGCGTTGCCATAGATCACCCTGCGAGCACCTTCCTTTGTAATCTTGGGCAAAGCGGCAAATTCACGCACGGTCTCGCGCAGCCAAGGTAACGCCGTCTCCGGGTGCGGATAGTCCGCGCCCACCATCGCGTTGTTGGTGGAAATGACTTCGCGTTCCTCACCGTCGTCAAACGCCTTGGCGCCGGTCAGCCCCTTCATAAATGGCGAGATCCCGATGTACACGTTGGTGCGCAGGTAATCGCTTGGCAGGCGCTTATAGGGCCGCTTCTGCGCAGCGAGAATGTTAGATTCCGCCCACTCATCGCCTACTCGATCGCGATTGTCTAAGAGCTCGAGCACCGGCCGTAGCCACCAGGATTCGGTTTCGACATAGGCAACCTTAAGCGCCGGAAAGCGATCGAACACACCGCCTAATATGAGCTGCCACAGCGAGCGGCCGGAAAAAAAAGAATGCTCCGTGGCGAGCACGAGAAATGCGGCCGGTCCCATCGGATGGTAGCCCGGTGAGCCAACGCCGCCGTGCTGGCTGATCGGCAAACCCGTTTCAACGCATGCCGCCCAGATGGGATCGAGCTCGGGGTCGAAGAAGTAGCGCGAGCCAGGAATCTCCGGCTTCAATGGCGGCATCAAGATGCCGACAAAGCCCCGGTCCTTGGCCGTATGAATCGCCGCGACGGCCACGTTGATGTCGTAGAAGTCGACGAGAGCCTGGCCGAACATACGCCCAGGAACTTCCGAGCAAACATCGGCGAGCCAGCGGTTGTAGGCGATGTTGCCGGCGCGCGCGGCCTCGACATTGCCGGAAGTCAGGGCAAACGGAGTTCCGTTCGGAAACACGACCTCGGCCACGACGCCTTGCGCCTCGAGATCGGCTACGCGCCGCCTGGCGTCCCACTGTGCTTCCTGGCCGAATCCGGCGTGACAAAAATCAGCTCTGCTGGCGGTACTTTTCAACCACTCGTCGTAGCACTCGCGCCAGTTAGGATCGAGATATTCACGGTACGCCGGCCATGGCGCCTTCACATGTCCGTCGACGGAGATGATGCCGACACAAGCCATGATTTTCCCCGCAGGTGAGACGGAAACATCATAGCAATAATTCATCATTTGAACAAATTTGCAGCTCTTTAGACTCCGCCGCAGTTGTCGACTTCGGGCCACGCACGCGAAGTGCAACGGCGGCGATAGCGTTGTGTCAGGCGATGGCGGGTAGTTGGCCGCAGCACCTCGCCATGCGACGGACGCTGAGTACGACAAAGGAATAAGCGCCGGGCGCTCGCTGGACGAGTCGGCCTCACGTCAGCGGAAAGGGACGGTGAATGTAGGATAAACAGGCGCACACCCGCACACGCCACCGTGCAATAGAAGGAGTCTCTCACCCATGCGTATATCAGCATGTACTGACATAATGACCTGACATGGCAATCACGGGTCCAAGGCTGGACATGAGTCGGTGCAGCGCCCGAGCTCCATACCCGCTTCTGCTCTCTGTAGGCCATCTCCTACGTTCTCTGGGTGATTGGCGTGGGCGTAACTTATATATAGTGGCTTGAGTTGTGCCAAAGGGGATTGCATGGCGACGAAAATCCGTGCATTGCAGCGGCGGCCCAAATTAACGGCAGTTGATCTGGGGCCCGACAACTGGAAGCTGCTACGTACTGTTATCGACGCCGCACCTGAGTGCATCAAAGTAGTCGCCAAGGACGGACAGCTTCTCCAGATGAATGCCGCCGGATTGAGGATGATTGGCGCCAGCTCGTGGACCGTTGTCGAAGGCGCCAGTATATTCGATTTGATCGCCCCGGAGCATAGACAGAGTTGGCGCGAGCACCACGATCGAGTATGTCACGGGGCGGCCCTGACCTGGCAATTCGATGTCATCGACTTGACCGAGGTGCGTCGATGCATGGAAACGAGCGCGGTACCGGTCACCTTAAGTGACGGAAGCGTGGGGCAACTAGCCTTTACTCGCGACATCACCGCTCGAAGCGAAGATGAACGCGGACTGCAAAAGGTTAAAGAAGCGCTCGAAGAGACGGTGACCGACCAGACGAAGGCGTTGCGAAGCGCACGTCGGCAGCTGCAGGAGACAGAGCGAAGTTTCGAGCTCCTGGTCGATAGCGTTACGGACTACGCAATTTTTATGCTCGATGCCAATGGGCGGGTCGTGAGTTGGAACGCGGGCGCGCGCCGCATCAAGGGATACGAGGCAGACGAAATCATCGGGTATCATTTCTCTCGCTTTTACACCGAGGAAGATCAGATCGCCAACCTTCCCATGATCAGCCTCAACGCTGCTGCGCGCGACGGGAGGATAGAGAGGGAAGGTTGGCGCGTCAGAAAGGACGGCAGTCGCTTCTGGGCTAACGTAATCATCGACGCAATCCGTGACCGAGGACGGCTGATCGGATTCGCCAAGGTTACCCGGGACATCACCGAAAAAAGAGCAGCGGAAGCGCAACTTCGCCAAGCCCAAAAAATGGAGGTGGTTGGTCAATTCACCGGCGGCGCAGCGCACGATTTCAGTAATCTGCTCATGGCCATTTCCGGGAGCCTCGAACTCTTGCGCAAGCGTTTGCCGGACGATCGGCGCATGCTGGGACTATTGGATAATGCCGTTCAAGCGTCCAAGCGAGGGATCTGTCTTACTCAGCGTATGCTTGCCTTCGCGAGGCGCCAGGAATTAAAGCTCGAACCTATCGATCTGGTCGCTTTGGTCGGTGGCATGCTGGAGCTCCTCGAGCGCTCGGTTGGACCCACGATACGCATCGACACCCGCTTGACGAGACAAATCCCCCCTGTTTTCTCGGACACCAACCAACTCGAAACGGCGCTTCTGAACCTCGCGCTGAACGCTCGCGATGCCATGCCAAGCGGCGGAACGATAACGATTTCGGCCGAGGAAGCGTCCGTCTTCGCTGGTCATGCCACGAATCTTAAGCCCGGTGTTTACACCTGCCTTTCCGTTAGCGATACAGGTCACGGCATGGACGAGGCAACCCTTGCGCGAGTGGTCGAGCCTTTCTTCACGACCAAAGGTGTTGGGAAGGGAACAGGGCTCGGACTAGCGATGGTGGACGGCCTATGCGCTCAGTCCGAGGGAAAATTGGTCATCCGAAGTCAGCTGCATCAGGGCACAACGATTGAACTCTGGTTGCCTGCTGCCGCCAAGGAAGCGATGACTGGCGACCCGAGCGGCGTCTCAGAGTCCGTAGCGGTGCCGGCCGCCGGCCGCCGTCTGAAGGTTTTAGTCGTCGATGATGATAAGTTGGTTCTTACGAGCACGTGTGCGATGTTGGAGGACTCCGGGCATGAAGTGGTGGGCGCCGCGTCGGGCGAGCAGGCGCTTGAAATCATTAAGGGTGGCACTCCAATCGATCTCGTGATCGCGGATCAAGTGATGCCCGGCATGACGGGTCTGCAGCTCGCCAATGCGATCAAATCCCTGTACTCGGCACTGCCGGTGATTCTCGCGACGGGATATGCCGAGCTGCCGCCCGGAGCCGACCCTGCACTTCCACGGCTGGCCAAACCCTTCACTCAACGGGAACTGGTGGAAGCGACTTCATCCGCCGCGCCTTCAGCGCCGAGCGCTTTCGCTTAGCGGCCACAGCCAGACCGATCCCCCACCATGGGCCAGTAGTAGCAATCGCCCCCTACCTGTCCTGGATCGAAAGGTCTAAAATTCATGCGGGACATACTGCGGTCTGTCTTGATCGGGGAGGGCGCAGTGAGCGATCAACATTTCTTACGTGGCCTGTCGGATGAGCCGTTTGGGATCCTGCGTGCGGACCATCTTTATATCGAGTCTTGTTTCGAGCAATACGAAAGCGACATCGGCGAAGTGAAACTGCCTAATCTAACCGGCAAGATCCTGCAGATAATCAGCATGCATGTCGACCTCGAGGAAGACGTTCTTTATCCAGTCTACCTCCGTATCCAGATGGACGCTGCTCACTACCGTCTCTGCATGGCCGAGCACTCGGCGGAACGACGCCTGGCGGAGAACATTGCCTTCGCAGATCCGGGCGATGACGGCTTGGAATTGATGATGAACGCGCTAGCGCGGCGAACCCGCGCTCATATCCGAAAAGAAGAAGGTCCAGACGGGGTGTGGGCGCTCTTGCGCCAATCTCGAATTGATCTACACCGGCTAGGTCGATGCCTTCAACACCATCGCGACAATCATTTGGCGCGGCACTACCTGCATAGCTGAATTTTGCTCAGATGGCCGGCGGATCGGCACCGTCCCCAGGTGCCCGATACCGCCCGTGGTGTACGGCGAGTCATCCGCCCCCTCCGCCGCGACAGTCCTATTATTCTATTCGCATCAGTTTTATCGCGTGCTCAGGACAGGCTGTCACACACAAGCCGCATGCCCGGCATGCATCGGCATTCGGTGTGTAAGCGACCTTCATTCCGTGTACACGTAGCTTGAGCTTCTGCAGCGCTCCCAGGCGTTGGTAGTCTGTTGTCTCGATCCGGCGGATGTCAAAAACATGCTCGGGACAAACGACCGCGCATTCACCCTTGCCCTCGCAGCGCTTCAGATTGACTACGGGAGTGATGACACCCGGGGCTTGCTTGCAGGCCGCACTGCTCATGTTCGATCTCCTTGAGACTCGCCCCGCCCGGAGAGTGCGCGGTTCTTGAGATTTTCTCGTTCCTCAGGCGTCATCCTCTCCCACCGGTACCGATGCCGGTTTCCGTGCCAGCCGCCGCGACCACGGAATCCGCCGAACAAGATCCGGCTTAGCACCAGAAGGCCGACGGCTCGTGCATAATCGATCGAACGGGCGCCAACGAAGAGCGCTGGAACGACCCAATTCCATAATGCCATCACCATCCACGCCAGCACGGCGATTGCCATAAGAACCAGCAGCCCCATGCCGAAGAATTTCGATCTAAATCTCATCTGACGTCTCCTTTACATATCCAATTCGTCGTAAACCGCCTGTAGGCGGGTGCGCAGATGCCGAACCGCATAGCGCTTGCGCCCGAGCAAGGTGTTGACGCTCACGCCACTCTTGGAGGCCAGCTCCTTGAAGCTGTGCCCGCCGAGTTCGTGTTCTATGAAGACCTCACGCTGCTCTCTTGGCAATTCGTCAAGCGCGTCTTGCAGTGCCTGCATCAGGAGTGCTCGCGCGTGGACAGCTTCCGGTCCGACATCGTGTGCGGGTAGTGTCAGATCGAGCCGATACTCACCATCGGAATCGTCAATTGCTTCGCTCAGCGGCTCCTCCCTTTTCTTACGGAAGCGGTCAATGATTCGGTATCGCGCCACGCGGAACAGCCAGGCGCTGAGCTGTTCAATAGGCTCAGGGAGCCGGTAGGCGCGGACAAAATCGTGAAAGACATCCTGCAAGATGTCTTCAGCCTCCATTGGGTCGCGCACGCGACGCCGGATGAAACGCGCGAGCTTCGTGCGTTCACGCAAGACTGCTGCAGTGATATCGCTATCTCGCTCAATCATCGGGGGCCGTCTTGAGCATCGTCCGATCCAACCCATTTCGTCTCCATATGGCAATGTAGACGGATGGCACCAGAAAATATTGTGTGGTTGCGCGACGACTGCTATGGGCGGTGGGGTTGGGAGCACTGCAAGAGAAAGTGGGCTTTGGGGGGGCGTGACCCCCCAGTACGGATTCGACGTGATGATCGCCAACTGCTGCGTTTGGATTTAAAATCTGCGTTTGTCACCGCGCAGGTACTCATGAAGCCGTTTCTACCTTTTGCACGGCCGTCCATCGATGCTGACTGTATCGCCGCGGTGGCCGACGTCCTTCGTTCGGGCCAATTGGCGAGCGGTCCGAAGGTGAAAGCCTTCGAGGCGGCGCTGGAGGCGTATCTGGCTCCCGCAAAGGGTCCTGCCCGCCATGTGCGGGTCATGACCTCCGCCACAGCGGGATTGGAAATGGCTCTTGAAGTCGCGGGGGTCGGCGATGGCCACGAGGTGATCGTGCCTGCCATGAGTTTTGCCGCCAGCGCCAATGTCGTTGCCCGAGTTCGCGCCAAACCCGTATTCGTCGACATCGATCTGTACACGCGTAATCTGAATGTCGAGCTCGTGGCCGCGGCGATAACACCGCGCACGCGCGCCATCATGCCGGTGCATTTCGCCGGTTTGCCCGTGGACCAAGACGCGCTATACGCACTCGCGCAGCAACATGGCTTGCGCGTCGTCGAGGATGCCGCGCACGCCATCGGTTCTCGTCACCGCGGCCGCTTGATCGGCAGCTTCGGCGATCTCGTGGTTTTTAGCTTTCATCCGAACAAGAACATGACCACCACGGAGGGCGGGGCCATATCGACCGCCGATCAGAGTGAGGCCGCTGCACTGCAGCCATACCGCTTTCACGGCATCAAGCACAGCGCCACGGGCGAGGTCGATGTGGTGTTCCCGGGTGCAAAGAGCAATCTTACTGATGTGGCGGCGCAAATCGGTATCGATCAGCTGCGTCGCCTCGATGGGTTCAATGCACGGCGACTTGCGCTGGCCGCTCGATATTTTGCTGAGCTTGACGGATTCAAACCCGTGGTACTGCCGGCCCGCGGCGACTCGGGGCACAGCTGGCATATGTTTCAAGTACTCATAGATTTCCCCGCGCAAGGCATGACGCGCCCGGAATTTCAGGCGCGCATGGCTGACCGGGGCATTGGCATTGGCGTGCACTATCCCTGTATTCCCGGGCTCGCGTATTACCGCGGCCAGGGATACCGGGCCGAAGATACGCCGGTGGCTGCACGCGTCGGCCGCGAGACGGTCACCTTGCCCCTGTTCCCGGCTATGAGCGATGAGGATGTCGTCAGAGTGTGCCGCGAATTGCGCGAGCTGCTGCACTAGCTAGTCGCCGACGGCGCCGCCAGGTGATGGATTTGCGCCACGTCCAGGTAGCCTGAGTCACATTTCCGCCAGAAAATCGTGCGTTGGGGAGCTTTTTGTGGCGCAATGGCTGGGTCGGCCCAAGGATGCAACGGTCGGGACATCTTAAGGGAGAAGAGCGGGCATGTTCGACAAGTTTTCGCGAAGCTGGGATTTGGCAGGCCAGTGCTGGGATGTACTGAAACAAGATCCCGAGCTACTGGTTTTCCCGTTGTTATCCTCCGTAGCGCTGCTCGTATTGCTGGCGTCCTTTGCCTGGCCGGTGTGGACGCTCTACCATGGACTCGATCCGGTTGATGCCGCCGGCAGTACCACTCACACCGCACGGCTCATGTTCTATCTGGTGTTGGGAATATTTTACGTCATCAATTATTCGGTGATGATGTTCTTCAACACGGCGCTGATCGCCGTCGCCCTGCGGCGTCTCGATGGTGAGCCGGCCAGCATCGGCGACGGTATTCAGCTGGCGTTGGCCAACCTGGCTTCGATACTGACCTACGCAGTGATCGCAGCGACGATAGGCGCGATTCTTCGCGCCATCGAGGAACGCGTGGGCTTGATCGGGCGCATCGTCGTCGCCTTGATCGGGGCAGGGTGGACGCTCGCCAGTTCAATGACGCTACCCATCCTCGCCGCCGAGAACGTCGGTCCGATTGAAGCAATATCCCGCAGCATCGAATTGATGCGCCGCAATTGGGGCGAGAATATCGTGGGCAACGGCGGCATCAGCTTTGGGATCGCGATCATCGCAATTCCCTGCGTCCTGGTAGCCTTCCTCGTCATGCGCGCGGCGTTTGCCACCAGGCAGTTTGGCTTGATCGTGCTGGCAGCCGCTGCGTTCGCGGTGATCGTGTTCGGATTGAGCCTGGTCAGCACGACGCTGCATTCCATATATACGGCTGCTCTTTACCGCTTCGCCACGGGTAGCGAGCACAACGCTGGAATCGACCGGGAGTTGCTGGCCGGGGCTTTCAGGCAAAAATAGCGCGACTCTTCAGGATTGGCTTCACCTGCGCGGGCATGCTGGTCCACGCCGGTGAATTGCCTTCGCCATGCAGTTAGTCAATCTGCGGCGAGGCTGGCCACCTGTGTCCGCCGCTCGTTGAAACGCGTTAAACCGTAGTAGACCAGCGCGGATACGGGCAATCCCAGCAGCCAGCTCAAGTCAGCGCCGCCCAGCGCGACTGCGATCGGGCCGTTATAAAGCGGTGACATCATCGTCATCGCCGCGGTCGTCATGCCCGCCAGCAGCGCGACGCATCCCGCGAGATTCAATCCGTTCCAGCCCCAGTAGCGCCCCGACGCGCGTGCCTTGCTATGAATGGCGCGGAAATCGATTTTCCCGCGTCGTAAATAGCCGTCGCATATCCATACGCCGCCGAAGGGGCCGACCCAGACGACGAGCAGTGCGATGAAATCGTTCAGCACGCTGGAGAAATCCTGCACAAAGAGAATGTAGAGCGAAACCAAGGTAGAGACGACGACGTCGATTCCGGTGGCAACGTTGCGATGGACCTTGAAGCCAATGGCCTGCAGCGCAAGCCCCGAAGAGTAATAGGTGGGGACGTTATTGGCCAGCGAACCGCCGACCACCGCAAAAATATAGATGACGAACAGCCAACGCGGCATAAAGGGCTTCAAACCGGCGACGGGATCCGACATGTCGCCGAGCGTGGCGCTGAGTGCTCCCATCATGGTCAGGGCGAGCGATGGTAGATAGCTCCAACAGAACACGTGCCAGAACACCTTGGGACCGCGTGTCGCCGACGGTAGATAGCGCACCCAGTCAGCGCCATTGAACAGAAAAGACAGGGGGTTCGATGCAATTACGGCAGCCGCGGTAATAAACGCGGCAACAGTGGCGCTCGATAGGTGCGGCGCATGCGATCCGATGGCGTGCGTGGAGCCTATTTTGCCGACGATGAATGCAAACACCAGGATGAGCGCGGCGCTCACCAGGACGGCAAAGTAGCGCTGAAACCAAACCATGGTGGCATGGCCAAGAACGGCTATGCCCCCGCACAACAGCAGTTGCAGCAGCACGGCCAGAAGCTTGCCTGCGCTACCGGGATCCGACCAACCGAACAGTTGGAACAAGGCAAGAAGTGCCTCCACACCGAAGATGGTGTTGATGACCTCGAAGGCCACCGCCGTCAGCCATGAAAGCAACGCATTGGGCAGATTACCGCGCATGCCGAACGCCGCGCGGGTCAGAGTGCTCACGGGCAATCCTGCACGCACGGTGATGACGGATCCGAGCGACACATAGACGTAGGTAAAGCTGCCGACGACGCAGGCGGTGAGGGCCATCCCCAGGGTCAGTCCCTGTGCAATGGCCAGCGCACCCAGCGCAAAGGAAAACAGATTTACGCTGTTAGCTACCCAAAACAGGTCGACCTGACCCAGCGTCATATTGCGTTCGGGTTCAGGAATGTGATCGAAACCCCGCACCTCCATGCCGAAGGCTTCGTTGCTGTGGGGTATTACCTGCTCATCGCCGTGCATTAGCCTGATTCCTCCACCGGGGATTTTTGAAAATTAACATCAAACGGACGAGCGCGCCCGATCTGATCGCCATCGGAGGCAAAAATCACTCTCAAAAATGGGTCCGGCGCGGGATCGGGCGCCGTGCGGCCGGCAGCGAGGACCGCTGCCGAGGGACATTGACTACGGGCAGTATGCCTAGTAGCCCACCGACGCCAAATAGGCGCCGGTCGGCTCGTTATAAAGACCCATCGTCATGAGTGTCATGGTTTGCGTGATGCGAAGCCCCTTGCTCAAACACCAACGCATCAGCTCGCCATTGCGCGAGGGTGCAAGGAAACCCGGCCCGTCGAAGGATTTCGCGGCGCTGATGAGAGCTTTCAAATCGTCGGTCGTTTCGCAGACCGCGTGGCCGATGAATGCGATGGCGGTCGTATATCCGGTTATACGCCCGCCACGCTCGACAACACTGGCAACTCTGTGCGAGAGCGCATCGCGCAATTCTCCGGCGCGCGCGGCGCCGTGAACCTGCTCGCACAGCGCATTGCATGCCGCGAAGTCCGTATCGGTGGCCGGACGCACTGCATAGCCGGCGACCTGTTCGTTGAGGGCGGTGCCTTGCAGGCAACAAATGTGTTCGCGTGCGTTGAAACCAAGTTTGAAGTAGAGCGCCAGGGAGCGGCAGTGGTACCCGGCCTGCAGGAGGCGGATCCCGGCGAAGCCCTTGGATGCCGAACGTTCGATGGCCGCCTGCATGAGGCGGGCGCCGATGCTCGAATTCTGCGCGTCGGGATCGACGGTGACCGGACCGACCGCCGAGATCGTGTTGCGCTCATCGAGAAAATTGCTGCCTACGATCCTGCCCGCTCGCTCGGCGACTACGCTGAAAAAGCCCGGGTGCCCGAGCGTTACCCTAACGATGCCGGCGGCAGTGGCCGCGTCAGGAAAATCAGGCGGAAAATTATGGGCGCCGGCGATGGCGGCAAAGGCAGAGTGCAATATGCGCCCGCATTCGCGCGCATCTTGGATCCGGCCCTCGCGAAGCGAAATCTCCATTGTTTGCGGCTCAGGATTGCGATTGTGCTAATCGAACCAGTGCGCGACATAGAGTTTGCCGGGCGCGCCGCGGCATTCTAGCGTACGGATCTCCTCGGCACCACGTCGGCGAGATCCGCCCGAGCCACCCAGCCGCTGCGCCCAGTCGCTGTGCGAACCAGCACAAAATCCTCATGTCCTGCCGTTATCGTGACGGTCTCCGCTTCGGACAGTTGCAGCAGCGGATCACCCATGGGAACGGGTGTGGCTCGGACCGACGTTGTAGAGGCGATCACGACTGCCTCATGGATTTTTGGCCCCAGCACGATTGCGTTGCAAACCGTAAAGCCGATCGCGGCAATGCCTAAACAGAGACCCGCAACCCATACCGTTCGACGCCGGGCCAACACCTTGGCCACGAGCAGGCTCGCACCCGCGACCAAGATTCCTAGGACACCGATCCAGGCGACGGCGGTTGGATTGGTGATGCGGGCAATTCTCGCAAGGCCACCTTGGGCTTGCGGAGGAAAATGTAAGGATGAGCGAACGAAGTTGAGGTTCGCCTGAATGTCCGCGTCGTTGGGCGCCAACAGCGCGGCGCGCTCGTAGTCGAGGACTGCCATGCCGGGCTTGCCGGCCCGTGCATAAGAATTCGCCAGGTTGTAGAGACCAGCAGCCGAGTAGGCTGCATCCGGTGATGATGCAGTGGCCGGCGCTGCAGCAGCAGCGGCCGGCGGTGCAGCAGTGGCCGGCGGCTGAGCGGCGGCGACGGCGCTGAGGAGTGCCAGAGCGCCGATCAAGGCAGCCCTCATGGATTTCATGGCGGAGCCTCATAGTTGAGCTGGCGACTCACGATCTGCAGCCATTGCGCAAAATCCGCGCCGTCGGCCGCGCGGCCTGAGTATTTCGCCTCATCGGCAAGTGCAAACAGCCGGCCGATATCCTCGGCGTCGTGGCCGAGTCGTGCGTCGAGCTCGGCAGGGGTGATTTCCTCGGGGGGTATACGCCATCGCTGCGCAAGAGTTTGCAGCAGGAGCTGCCGCGCCGTGACGAGAAATGTCGATGAATCGCCGGAGCGTGCCACGGCGCTCAGCTGAGCGAGCATTCGCTCGGTCGCTTTCGAGGCGACTCGCTTGGGCGCGCGCCGCAAACCAATCAAGCCACCGGCCAACAGCAGGGCGAGCGCCGCGGGAAGGGCAAGAAAACGCGGCTGTAGGTATAGAGGTATCAGCGTAGTCGTGGAGTCTGCCGTCAGCGGGTGATCGGGGCGCAAACCCTTGCTCGTCCGGCTTGCCAGGCGAGTATCGGGGCTCGCGCCCCCTGCAGGAGCCTTGAGTGAACCATCGGCGCGCGATGCATCGATGGTTACCTTGATGGGCGCGGTCTGGGCACGCTCGTAGCGCCGAGTTTCGGGATCGAAATAACTGAATGACAGCCCCGGAATGGTCTGTTCGCCGGGTTGCGCTGCGATTAGCGGCTGTTCAAATGTCTTCTCACCCTTGTAACCGGTCGGATCGGTGGAGCTGAAGGAGGATCTTGGCGGATAGGTTTTCCACTGGTCGATATGGTCGAGCATCGGTGAATCGACGCGGTCGAAATTACCCGCGCCGCTGACATGCATTTTCAATGTCACTGGATCGCCGGCGGTCATTTGGACGGCTGACACATCGCTGGATATCTTGAATGCGCCGACTGCTCCGCTGAAATCGGCGGGGCGCCCGTTCGTGGGCAGCGCCAAGACGTGCAGTTCCGATGGGGAACTCGTTATGGTTATTTCTTTTGGCACGATGCCGTTGTAGAAATTCTGCAAGAACGGGCCACCTAATAGATTCGCGAATGCCGCGTCCTCGGAAGGTCGATTGCTGATCTTCACCGTGAGCGGTGTGTCCACCGTCAGTGAGAAATCGCCCGGCTTGACCGCGGCGAGCACGCTGTGCCAAATCATCTTCAGAAAGGGCTTGCCGTCCAGGATTTGCTCCTGGCGCTCAGGCTGCCGGGAAAGATTGTTGAGCGTGAAGTCTCCGCCCTTGATCGTCGGCAGACCGTTGAGAGAGGTCACGAGTCCGGGCTCCACGCCAACCTCGATGTCGACAGGCACGCTTTCTCCGACGTACACCGCGCGCTTGGGCATTTTCAGCTGTACGAACGCAGATCCGTCCGCCGCGAAATGAATGCCCGCGGAATTCCCCTTTTTTGGCTCTGGCGGCTCCGGCGGGCGTGGCGCCTTACCGTTGAGAGTCAGAGGCAGGTTGCCGCTGTTCCTGTCGGTGTTGACCTCCAGGATCAAAGGCTGGGATTTTGGCGTAGGCCCCGGGATGCTGAATATCCCTGCGATTTGCGGCGTGACGCGTATGACAATCGATGAGGACTCCGATGCGGTGCCACCGATGAACTCCATCTGGCGGGTATGCCCAAGTACCTCGAATGCCAGCCCCGACACCTCCGGCAATTTCATGTTTTGCAATTCACTATCGAGGCTCGTGACCCTGAGGATCGCCGACTCGCCCATGACGATTTTGGATGGCTGAATCGTCTCGTAGGCGAGAGGGGCATCTGCCATGGCGCTCGTGGACAGAGCGATGAATACCGCGATACTCGCGGTCACGCTGCTCCAGTACCGGCACGGCGCTTTCATCACCAGTTCTTGAAGGGCTTATCCGGCGAGTTGTCCGGATCGCGCCGATCCAGCGGCGCACCGAGGAAATGGTGCTCGTCGGTCTTGGCTGAGTCCAGAAGCTCACGCGCTTCCTCCGGACTCATCTGTCCTGGTTGGGATTGTTCGTCTGCTACGCTCGGCGAGGCCGCGGGCGGCTGACCCTGCTGCGGAGTTGCGTTGGCGTTTTGTTGCGGCGGCGGTTGGCCTTGCGCGGGTGGTTGTCCCTGCGGCGGGGGTTGCTGGCCTTGCGGAGGCGGTTGTCCCTGCGGGGGCTGCTGGCCTTGCGGAGGCGGTTGTCCCT
>Ga0116129_1001248_pt1 | contig 14287 bp, 16 predicted proteins | sample June2015DPH_17_2_FD_89732 | JGI IMG/M metagenome (GOLD analysis project Ga0116129, IMG submission 89732) | Peatland microbial communities from SPRUCE experiment site at the Marcell Experimental Forest, Minnesota, USA - June2015DPH_17_10 | ecosystem: Environmental > Terrestrial > Soil > Wetlands...
ACGATGCGGTAATGCGAGATGGTCTGTCCGATCATGAGTGGCGCAAGGACTCAGGGCGCAATCTTAGGGTCGAGCAGTCGCGAAGTCAACGAGGACGGCTTACTGATGGACTCAGGAGGCAAATCCTGTGATTTCAGACTCTCCCAAGCCTTTACCTACACCGTGGTCAAAAAGGGGTTTCCCGCAGCCGCCGCAAGTGGATGAATCTAATGAGCTGCAGTTTTGCAGCAGACCTACAACACCGACCAGATTGTCGGCATTTATGCTGGCAACAGTTTGCCTCTCTTTGATCCAGAACTTGTCCGCCAAGAAATGATCTCCGTTTTGACCAGCGAAGGCCCGAATGACTATTTAGCCTACGCATTCAGTTCTTCTGAGGACATCGTTAAACCTATCGGTGAACAATTCGCAGCCGTGGCGCTAGCAAACCTAGATTCCCACAGTCCTCAAAGAGTGTTGGGCGCAATCCACACTCTGGTGCTGCTCAGCGATCCCTCTTTCGGACTTCGGCCTGAGACCCTTCACAATGTCTCACGCTCTCTCGATTCATCTGTCGATCATGTCGCCGGTCAAAGGAACGAGAAGGCTGCAGGATGGCTTGCCAATTATTTCGGACAGAAGCGCACAGCCGAAACACATCAGTTGCTCTGGAAGCTAGCGGATGCGAATCTCGCCACTGAACAGTCGCTAATCTGCACCACTTGGTTCAAGGATGCTAACGACCTGCCGAAACTCACGACCCTAACGGAAACCTACGATCCTGACGACCCCCACGGGTATCGTCATGCGGATGTCGCAGATGGCATCGGGAGCTATGGTCGAGAAGCAATCCCACACCTTCATCGCCTGTTGCAGAACTCCCGACAGACGTGGGTTCTCACATCAACCGCAAAGGAACTCGTCTCCATGAATGATCCCGGTGGGTTCCGGTTCTTCATTGCAATGCTGAAAGACAAACCGTTCTACACAAACGAACTCAGCGGTTGGCTGAAACAGACGTTCCCCGTTTTAAAAGCAGCCGACGACTCACGAATGATTGCATTTCTGGAAGAGAAAATCTCGCAGCACAATTAGCCGATGGGAAAGTTTAGGAGACCGGAATCGAGATCGTCTTCCCGAACTTCCTGCCGATCATGCTCATCTTGATCTGGCGGTAGCGGGCGAGGCGTTCTTTGAGAGTTTCACCTGAGCTTGGCATCTTGCTAATCTCTTCCCCTTACGCTCGATCCCGCCAACTTATCCCGGCAGGCAATTCGTCTGTTGCAAACTCCAGATGAAGTACTCGACGGCTGTTCGGAACCTTCGCCGCAGACGAACCGTGCAGGAGAAGGGGTCGCATCAGAATTGCATCCCCTTGTCTCGCTGCGCAGGTTATGGCGTTGTCCTTCGGCGATTCCTGAATCTGCGTGTCAGACAGGAAGCCTCGCGTATGAGAACCCAGAACTACTCGCAAAGGACCGTCGTCGATCCCGCAATCGTCCAAGTGGAGACGAACCGCCAGCATCCGCGACATCAATTCAGAACTCGGACGAACATGGTGAACACCAGCCTTAATCGACCAAGGCCCCCACCCCGGAACTTCCTTTCGCTGAGCGACCGCAATCACGCAGTCCTGATGCCAAGCGACTTTCCAATTCGCCCCCTCTCCTTTTATTGAAGAGAATGCCACGAACCGCGAAGCAATTCGAACCTAGCACTGGCTCCATCAGTCTGCGTACAGCACTTGAGCCTGCAAAGTCGCCTGATGGCCGGAACATCAAGCAAATTGCGCACTCCTGCGTTTCCTGCATCGAGGAGATCACTGAATTCGCAAAGGGTTAGTGCATCGAGGCAGTCCGGAACGATTGCGTAGCCGTTTTCCGCAATCTGATCAAGTGCCTCAGTGCTTAATCGTGACATCGGCATCTCGCACTCCCTCCGCTACGAGAAAAGCCCATCCTGAATCTGGGCCAGTTCGACGGGCTCAGAGCAGGCTTCGTCGTCGTTAACCACATGGTTGCCACGACTGCTCACCGGATAGCACTGCATCAGCCGGGCATCGTAGGGCCTCAGCAGATCGGACACCGCGCTAGCATTCCTTTGGGTGCAAAGGCTAAACGCTCCAATCACGCTGCGGGGGGGTGGAGCAAAGCGCGGGCCTTGCCGATCAACAAAGACACGGGCTCAGACTTTGAGACCAAGGCACAGATCCCTGCGGACCGAGCTTCCTTCTCAGAGAACACGTCGCTGTAGTCGCTGAAAATGATTACTGGCACCGTAGGCATCAACGTTTTCAGAGTCCGAGCGGCGTCGATTCCGTTCATCACGGGCATGGACAAGTCCATCACAATCAAGTCAGGGTGTAAGACCTGAGCTTTTTCAATCGCGTCTTGTCCATTTTCCGCCTCCCCGCACACGTCAAAGTCCGCCTCCGAAGTGAACAGGCGGCAGAGTGCCTGACGGATAACCGCGTTGTCATCGACCACAAATACCATTTTAGCCATCGGGCGGAACCCAGCAATCTGAGAGTCAACCCCGGACAACGTAGTGCATGCGATTAATGTTGACGATTCGATGCCGGGAGTGCTCGGTGGGGTTAGCAGGAAAGTTTATAAAGAAGTCGTAAAGACGCCCAACGCAATCTCGCCTCTTTGGTATCGGTGGGAAACACTGAAAGAACAGCAGCATGACGCAACGTGCATTCGACTACCATGTGCGAGACGCACGCCTAGTCACCCGCAAGAACGCACACACCGACCTGAGAAATGGCTCCAGAGGCGAGCCTGTTCTCAATCGGCGAATCACCAGAGAGCAGGACGGAAGGTAAACTAGCGTTATGCGCAAGCGCCAGATAACGCCGAATCTGCTGGATGTTCCTTCGCAGGACGAAGGCTGGTTGGACCTCGACTGTCTCGCAGTGGTCGAGGTCACATCGGAAGACAAGGAGTACCCGGTGGAGTCTGCGTTGGCCGCAGCGGAAGTGCGCGGCTGGCGTGCCGCCGATTCCGGTACCCAAACCCTGCCCCGCATCAGGCGTTCGCTTCTCGATCTGCCCGGTGACCTCCGAAGGCATGGATTGTCCTTGTTCCCGCCACCACCTCGCCACTGTGCGGCACACCGCGAGGAATCAGATACTCCTCGCCAGCTTTGATAGGAATGCGCCTTCCGTCAATCAGTAATGTGTAGCAGCCCTGCACAACCAGCATGTACTCATCAAATTCATGGACATGCTCTGCGGAAGTTGCGGTCTGAGTGCAAGTCCAAAACGCCATTTGGCCTTGATCGGCTCCGTCAAACACATATCCTTCGACACCGGGAGTTGCCTGATTTGACCGGACGATTCGGTTCGCGGGGTTCCTCATGAACTCAGGAAAGGCATTCATGCTGGAGCATCTTACCGCAACCAGCGGTCTGCACACCTCCACATTCGGAAGGCGCTGTGTTCCTCAGATGAAAAGTCGATTCTGAGCCTCTGCGATCTCCACACGCCGCGAACACTCCTCATCATCATTCGCCACGGAATTGATCCGCGTACTCACGGGAAAGCACCGCATCAGCCGGGCATCGCAGGGCTTCAAGAGGTCGGACGCCGCGCTCACATCGTTCATGCCGGGGTCCAGCCACAGATCGTAGCTGTCCGGATCGAGAATCACTGGCATACGGTCGTGGACGCTCGAAGTCACCGCGTTCGGCGTGGTCGTCAGAATTGAGCAGCTCTTGATCCAGTTGCCACTCGGGTCTTTCCATCGCTCCCACAGTCCTGCAAACGCGAACAGCTTCCCTTCATTGACTTCGAAACAGTACGGTTGCTTAGTTTTTCCTGTGCGCGACCACTCATAAAACCCGTCTGCGGGGATCAAGCACCTGCGGGATTTCATGGCATCGCGGAACGCGGGCCTCGTGGCCGCTGTTTCCGCTCGTGCGTTGATCATGCTGGCAGCGGCAGACGGGTTCTTCGACCATGATGGAATCAATCCCCAGCGCATCAACGACAGTTCGCGGATGGGCTCCTTGGGATTCTGGCGGATGACGGGGACAGGCTGTGTTGGCGCGACGTTGTATTTGGGAATCCAATCCTCTTCGCCTGACACGCTGTCGAAGTGCTCTTCAATGATCTGCTTTCGCCGACTCAGTTTATAGCGCCCGCACATGCGGAGATTATGCCAGATTGAGCAACAAGGCTGTTCACTCCGGACCGCGGGCGTGCACCAGCATTGCACACCGTCCTCTTTCGTAACGATGGCGACCTTGTCAGCGGGAGTGCGGTCAAAATGGAGAATACATGCGAGAACATGCCTTAGGAGAAATCCTCGCGAAGACCCAAGGGCACTGCCACTTTTGCGGAGACCCACTCGTCTTTGAAAACCGGGGCTGGATTGACCAGCCGGACGGACACTGGGAAGTTGATCATGTCATAGAACGAGGCGCGGCGGACAGACTCGGATCAAGCAAATCTTCGGCGGAAGGCGAGACACTGAGCGCAGACTCAAGGAGGCGTTTTAGGTTGTCAACTGGCGCAAGTCAGGAAGAGTCTGAGCCCCCATCTTCTTGGCTCGCTGTTCTAGGACCCGTTGGCGAGTGTCATCTCGAACCCGTAATTCCCGGCAGTGACCTTCTGGTTTGGCATGCGAATTTGGAATTTGTTCCATGGATTCCACCACTGCCCAGCCCGAAGCTTTCGTGGAGTGAGACCTACGGTAAGAGTTTGATGGCTCGTGACGACGGCTCATGGACAGTCGCCGAAATCGAGCTTGTGCGGCGATTTCGTAACGCAGGTTGGCAGGCGGGATGGGTGGACACATGGGGGAAAGCTCCACGGAAGTGGTCGGAGTGGATTGTGACACCGGAATCGCTTCCACTACCGCTGGGCTCCTCATATAGAGTCATTTCAAACGCCGTAGGCCCCGATGGCAGCGGTAGTCCAGATGTAATCGCGTGGCGGGACGGCTCAATCGCGAACGCTGTCTTCGTAGAATCCAAAATGAAAGACTAAGGTCTTGCTGGATCAAGAGCAGTGGTTCCGCGCAGCTAAGAACGCAGGGGTATCGCACAATCAGTGTGGGATTGCCAGATGGAGCAAATTAAAGGCGTAGAACACCGCGAAACTTGGTCACATCATGCCTTGGTTCGACAGCTTCATGGTTCTACATCGTCAAGTTCGCTCCACCCGGCGTGCGATTGCCAATCTCAATGCTGTCGATAGAATCGGACTGGCTCGCTGTTGTGGTGATCCGCAGGAAATGCTCTGCGAGCAATTCGAGCCTGTGCTTCTTTACCCCTGCGTTCCGGCTGTTGTCCCGGATTTCGAGTACGAGCCGGGCCATCTCGTTTGCGATTTCCATCGGAGTTCGCTTTGGTGCTCTTTTTTTATTTCCCGAACAGCTCCACTGTACGATTCATTTTCGCTAATACTCTCGTTTGCTGGATTTTTCGAGAGTAGCGAAGCGGAATAGCAAAGTCTGCTAGGTATTTGAGATTTTGCCCGTATTTGGCGGGTTTCTGAGGAACTGGCGGAGAGTGAGGGATTCGAACCCCCGAAACCCTTCCGGGTTTGTCCGCTTTCAAGGCGGATGCCTTCAACCGCTCGGCCAACTCTCCGTTATGAATCTCCTGCCGCTTGCAATACGCCTGCCTGCAACTGCTTCTGGGCTAGCGAGAACTTTGCTGACAGCGACTCGACGGCTTGCAGCTTGTGCTGTGCGTCCAGACCGATGTAGCGCTCAATCGTTGTCCCGATACCCCCTTGTGCCGTAGAAGCCCCGCCGCTGCTTGTGGGCTGACTTCTGTTACAGCAGTGGCGTACCCTCGGCGACAGGCGTGGTATCCAGACCATTTTATACCGACACCTTCCAGCGAAGGCTTGATTATCTTCTTCGCCAGCTGATCCAGATTCAAAGTTCCGCCGCTTCGCTCCCCGCGAAGAATGAACCCTTCAGCCGGGTTTCCTTGTGCTGCTCTCAGGTCCGCCAATCGTCGCCTCCTCTGTAAGGCTGGAGCCCGCAAAAGAAAGACCGAATCTCTTTCGGGAGATCGGCAGCCCTTCCTATCGAGGACCGCATACTATCGACGTTGTTGGCGAAAGGGAAAGCAGTAGACCGAGCATCGGGAAGGGCGATAGCGTATCGCGCCATGTCGAGAACGCTTCTGAGGTTGGTAACCAAGTCTTTAGGCCCTTAGTCGATTGTGCACCTCGAAACGAGAATTTTGTTCTCGTTGTATTGCTTAAGCAGCAGTCTTGAGTCCGACTGCGGATAAGAGAGCGTCGAGATCATCGGTGAGCCGTTGATAGAGGCGGTCAAGTTGACAACGTTTGTCCGGTGCGAGGTTGCGATCGCCGGCGAAAGGCTTGAGGAGACCGGCGGTGAGCGGAGCATAGATGCGCTCGAATAGCGGCAGAGCAGTAGGTTTCGATTGGGATATCAAAGGCGAAGCCCTTGGCTAGTTAGTACCCTGACCAAAAGCACCCGGGAAGGGTTTGATGAGTTTGATCTCGTGAACCTCCCATCCCGGTTTCAGCGGATCGGGCTCGACAATCTTTGCGTATGGATCGAGGTTACGGAACTCCCAGATTCTCCGGTCGAGATCGGGAAAGAGTTGTTCCTTGGCTCATGCGACTGTGCTTCGTGAACTAGCGAAAGGGTCGGTCATGATGCCCAAAAAGGCGGAGAACTCTGCCTCGTGATCACCCTTCTCCCCCGCTCAAATCTGTGCGAAATACACTTCGTATTTACTCTGCAGAGACCGCCGAGCGTCCCAATTCCACCCTACTTTTCCGCAATTTATCCGACGCTAAGCCGATGATATTACTGTACCGACATTGAGGCCCGTCGTTTTCAAGACCGGAGCCATCAACCACTCGGCCACCTCTCCGCTCCGTTACACTTTAATTATAAACTCCATCCCCAGAGTCCGTAAGCTAACGGAACCCGGTTCTTTCGAAGTCAGCCTATCAAGCGCTCTCAGAGTTTTCCCCTGAAGAATCCATGCTCCGGAGTTGATCATTGTTGGAAAACTAGCATCCAAGGTGCGTGACACTTGCCGCCACCAGACGAGCAATCGCGAGCACCTACCATGATGTGCTCAAGAATCGGACCGTCCAAGCGGCGGCGGCGCTCTCCTACTATTCAATCTTGAGCGTATTTCCTGCCTTGATTTTCCTGTCCGCGGTGATGGCATACATTCCGCTGCCAAACTTTTTCGAGGATGTGCTGGTAGGCATGGGGAGGGTTGTGCCGCCAGGGATTATGCCGGTGATCTACGCTGTTCTGAACGATATTCTTGGCAAGAACTCCACCACGTGGCTTTCACTTGGGACTCTGGGCACAATCTGGGTAGTGTCGTCTGCGTTCGACGAGATGATTGAATCTCTGGATGCAGCCTACGATGTCATGGACCCTCGGCCGTTCTGGAAGACTCGCCTTCTGGCGGTGGGTTTGGCCGCGACCGCCGGTGCTCTGCTGATGTGCGCGATCGCCACCACGGTGATTGGCCCAAGAGTGGGTTATTGGCTAGCGGGTAGATTATCCCTCTCGACAGCTTTCGTCTCGCTTTGGCCCGCCATTCACTGGACCATGGCAGTGAGTTTCACCGTGCTCGCGGTCGCCATAATTTACTTCCTTGCTCCCAACGTAAAGCAGCCATTCCGGGCAACTCTGCCGGGCGCGTTTTTTTCTACAGCCTGCTGGAGGGGGCTCTCGTATCTGCTCGGAATCTATTTCCGCTACTTCGAGAACTATAACCGCACTTACGGCACTCTAGGCGGAGTACTGGCGTTGATGACCTGGCTCTACTATGCATATTTCATCTTGTTGGCTGGGGGTGAGTTGAACGCGGAACTGGCGAAAGCGAGAAACGCTGTCTATTCGCGAGAAGGACAAAAGCCGGTGAGCGGGTCCATCGTGGACCGCGCCGCATAAAAGAAATAAAGAGGAGAGGATGTAACGTCACTCAGAACTTTGTGTGATACTTGCCGTCAACCGAAACTCCTCCAACTTCGTCGCGAGTAACGCCCACCGACCACCGCTTGTTGATCTGGTAATCGCCTTGCACGATCTCGCTTCCAGGCTGTGAGAGGTCGGTCGAGAACGTGAACAAAAAATTCTTGGTCACCCGCTGCTGGATGGCCACGCGGGCCGAGGGATTCTGATTATTTCCCCCGAGCAATGGATCGATCTGCAGGCTGGAAATCCCCGCCAGGTGCTGAATGCCGCCCGTCACCTGGCTTGCAACCTGGGAAGCAATCATCGAATCGGTAGTCTGGCCCGAGGCGCTTGCTTCCTGTGTGGTTTGACCATTGGCAATCAGGTTGATGATGTCGGCCGTGGCCAGCGGCGGATCGGACGTGTACGAAGTGGTCAATTTATCGAACTGGCCACGCAGCGTGAGCGTCAAATTATATTGTTCAACCGTGGTTGTGGCCGAGATGTTCAGCACGGGTTCAGTTTCGTTGGGATTATCGAAGCTGATGATTCCGCGTTGCAGTTCGTAGCGCACATTGCGGTAAAAAAGCTCCCCGGAAGTTAGGTCAGTTCGGCCGATAATCACCGGGTTCGCAGCGGTGCCCACTACCCGCAAATTCACTTGTCCCTCAAGGCTGACCTGGGAGCTTGTCGCGCTGAGACCGGTCTTTGATTGAACACTGACCGCGAGTTGGACGTTATCGAGCAATCCAGGTTCGGAAGGGACCACATTGCCGCTGAATCGGTCGCTGAATTTTGCCAGATCGAAATCAGGAGTGAACGAAAGCGAATCGATCAGCAGGCGGCCATTTAAAGTAGATGAATCCTTCGTTCCACTCAAAGCTAAATTGCCATCGAGCAGCGCGCGGACACCATCCGGATAACGGAGCCGAACCGAGTTGCTTTGCAGCGAGATACTAAACTGCAAGTTGGGACGGTAGGAGATGGCTCCTCCAATCGAAACTTGCCCGCCTCCAACCTCGCCAGTAAGGCTGGAGAACTGCAGGCTGCGCTCGTTCACGTCGAGAGTTCCATTGAGTTTCTGTATCCCAAGCGGAGCAGCGGCGGTCGATAAAGCGACGTCCTGAATATGAACCCGCCCCTGCACTGCCGGATCAGCCGTCGTTCCGGACGCTCGGATATCCAGCGACAGAGTTCCCGAGCTTTGCAGATCAGGATCGATGATTCGAAGAACGCGAACATCGACTGATCCTTGCAACGTTAGGCTGGCGCTCGTGCTGCCACTCAGCGGAACCGTGCCTTGCACTCGCAACGATGTTCCCGTGCCACGAATTTCTGCCGGCTGAATCGTGATTATGGAATTAGCGTAATCCGCCCGGATTGGGCTGGCAGCACCGATCTCCAGCGATTGATAACTCGCCTTAAACGTTGGAATGGTCAGGTGAGCTTCGATCCGGGATCTGTCCTTCAACGGGCCCTTGAGGGTCGCGTGCAATTCGGTCTCACCTTGAAAGCCCTGAGGAGCACTGGATGAAGCCAATGCAAACAGAGCATTCAGCGGCACGACGGAAGTGTCAATCGAAGCCTCCGTGTAGTAGTCACCACTAAGACTGACATTGCCATGAGAATGGACCGACGCTTGCGCTACTTGCGAATCCAGCGTCAGCTCTGCCCGCTGGTTCGTCACCTGGAGTTGCCCTTTGATTTGCGAAATCGATTTATCGCGCAGTTGCAGTACAGGCACCTCCGCTACGGCCGTCAACTCGGGGTCGTCGAGAGTTCCAGCTCCGTTCGCGGAAAAAGTTAGAATTCCGGATACGCCCAGGTTCTTTGTCCGCACCGTCTCTAGCTTTTGCAAAGAGATCGACGGAGCGCTCAGTTGAACCAGGTATGCCTTGGTCTGTGGCGTGTAGGAAACGGTTCCCTTAGCCGAGCCCGCCGGCAGGCTGGCGTCAAGCGTTGAACTCACGGAGTTTTTGTCGGCGCGAAATGTTGCTTCAAAATGTTGGACGAATTCACCGTACGCGCGGGCGTTGTCGACCCTGGCGGAGCCATCGCCCACTGGATTCAGTTGAGAGCCGTGAAAAGCAACCTGCGCCGAAAGGTCCCCGGAAACCGGATAGTGCACGTCCGCCAGCTGTTGCAAATCGGCGATAGCCATGCGCTGCACCGACAAATTGACAGTTGCCGCGCCGGACGGACGGTAGGACCAGTTCTGCAACCCCACGCTGGCGTTGAGCAAGGCCTTGCCTTGATGCGCGTTCACCAGAACCGCATCGTGCAATGCAATCTGCGAAGAGCTGGCTTGAATGCTAAATTTGGCAGTGTTCCACTCGCTCCCTTGCACTCGCAGATTCTGCGCACTGAACTGCCCAGTCAAGTGAGGTCTTTGCAACGAGCCTTGCACGAGCGATTGCACGGACGCAGATCCGGCTACTTCCAGCGACGACTGCTGGCCGTCCACGGCCGAGACAATGCCCGCAAGCTGGTTTAGATCGCTGCTTTGGGCTTGGATTCGCAGCTCTGAATGTTTACTAACCACGCCTTGCGCGGAAATTTGTGCCGAAGGAATGCGAAGAGAAGTATCGCGAAAAGTTATGATATTTCGCTGACCGTCATAAGACGCGTGAATAGAGCCGTTGAGCGGCAAGGCCTTCGATGAGGGCTGAGCCGTGCCAATTGAAGCGGCCTGCAGAGTCAAATCCGTGCGCGCAACCAGGTTATTGATACTGCCCTTCCAGGACGCTTCGACAGTGCCGTCGATTCCACCTGTCAGATTTAAACGCTTCAGCTCTGCGATGCGTACGGTTTGCTGTGCGGCCTGCAACGAAATTCCACGCAGCGTTGTTCGCGCTTGCCCAACCACGGTCGTGTCCAGATGTTGGAGAGAAACCTCCGCAGCGACCCTCCCGCCGAGTGTTTCGAAAGCGATGTCATGGGCCTGGAAGGCGCCGTCCTGCAACCGGTAATGTCCTTGCAGGCGGCGAAGATCCAGCCGGCCGTCCGGCGACCATGCGGCTAATTGGTCACTGGTGATCTGCCCATCAATTGCGATGCTCTGCAGCATCGGCCGCTTGTCACCGCCTTGGTAATGAATTGTTCCGGAGAGCGATACATCTCCCACCGGTGTGACGGGGTGAGCGATTGGAGAAAAATCCTGGGTGTGAATGCGAACCTCGTAGCAGCCTTCGACCGCGGGATTATTGTAATTCGTCACCTCAGCATTCAGAGAGAGCGTGGAAGCACCCACCTTGAGCAATGCCGATTCCAGCGAAAAGCGCGTGGGCGTCGCGTTGAACCTGACTTCCAAGCTATGCGTAAAAGTTGGTTTATCCCCGTAACGAAGCCGTCCGCTGCTATAGGAACTCGATCCCTGGTAGCGAGTCTCGGCCGGCACGAAGCGGATTTCTGTTCTAAGGCCAAACAGGTCCGCATCGACCGGAATTGCTTTGTCGCTGTAATTGATCTGGCCATGGGACAGCAGCACATGCCCTGCGGCTAGATCGAACACATTCGTTTTGTTGTCGCTTTCATTCGGTGGAGACTGTGGCCAGTTGCTCTTGCCGTCACGGCCAACCCGCACGTAGGCCACAGGATGCTCAATCGACAGTTGGCTGAGAGAAATTTTGTGGCGAAGAATAGATTGAATCTTAAGTCCAACAGTTAGTCGATCGACGTGCAGCAGCGCGGGCTGATTGGGAGGCTCGCTGCCGTGAAGCGTGATGTCATAGAGATGGGCGGTGAGAGTCGAAACCTGGAAATCGAATTTCCCGATCTCTGCCCGGCCGCCGGTTGCCTCGTCGGTATCTTGTACGATCGTGCGGATGGCAAGGCGCTGGAAGCTCTCGCTCTTCAGAAAAAAATATCCACCAACCACTCCGGCGACAATCAAAACGCCAATCACCACCAACGCGCCGCCAATGATTTTTCGCCGCTGCATAATTCCTAAAATGCCTGACCGAGAGTAATGTAGTACTGAGTCGGATTGATGCCCGGTACCGGATTCAAGTTGTGGCCCAAATCTATGCGAATCGGCCCGATGGGTGTGGTATAGCGCAGGCCGATTCCAACCGTGTTCGTGTAATTGGAGGTGAAATTGTTAAAGTTGATGGCGCTGTAAACGTTGCCCCCATCATAGAACACAACGCCTCCCAAGTTTTTCATGATTCGAAGCGGAAACCGCACTTCCGAATTCAGGATGAACAATTGTCTTCCGCCGAGAGGCACAGTTACGTTGACGCATCCCGATTGATTTTTTAGCACATCGCAAAACGGAACCAGCCTTTGCGGGCCAGCCTCATCAATGGGAAAAGATCTAAGGGAAGTTCCGCCGCCGGAGAAATAAAGCTGGCTGGTGGGCACAAAACTTCCGTCGAATGCTTTCGCCAGGCCGAGACGGACGCTGTTCGCGAATACTACGGAATGAAACGGTTTGTAGAACGCATATTGTCCGAACAATCTTGCAAAGCTGGCGCTCGATCCCAGACTCCCCGGTGTGATCGCAAGGTTAAGGTTCTCAAGGACGCCCCGATGCGCGTCCAGAGGCTTGTCCCGCGTATCGCGAATCAGTGTGCTCGACAGAGTAGAGAGGTGAATATTCTGGTCTTGCGGCAGCACAAGTCCGGGAACCAGCAAGTGCGAAAGAACTGTTTTATTGAAGTCGTAGCGCAACTGGAGGCGGGTGTTCGTCTTTGGGTTCAGAACTTTCTCCACTTGAAATGAGGCATCGCCCAGTGTTGCCGCGAAAAGTGGATTCTCCGATGTACGCTCCGCCGAGAAACTGGTCAGCGAACTCCATCCCGAACCAAAGAAGCGCGGTTGCAGATAGCTGGTGATCGCCCGTTGATCGAGGCGAGAGAGCAAAATCGATCCACTTGCGGTCTCGCCCAATCCCCGCATATTTCGGCGAGCAAATTCAATCGAGCCCAAAGGACTGGCGTAAGTGGCCTGGCTAGGCGCGATCTGGTTGTTGCGCAGGCCAATCGTCGCTCCGCCACCCGGAAGGGCAACCGTGCCGGTGGGAATGTTTCCGCCGCGATGCGACACCTCAAATCCAAATCCGTAAGTGATTTCGTTTCGCGTGGCTTCGTGAACCTTCACCAGCGTGTCTTCCCCGGTCTGATCAGTAATCGGCTTTCGCGGGCCCACACTCGCCCAATCGAAAACGTTTAGGTCGTAGAGGCGAGTTTCCGCCGCCAGTAGTTGACCTTTTTTCATGGGAGCTTCGGGCGGCAGATTCGCAGCATTCTTGATGAGCGGCAGCCGCGTGTGATTTTGCCCCAGGTACACCACTTTCTCCACCCGCACCATCTGCTGCTCGGAGATTTCGTAGGTGACGTCCACCAGATGTGGATCATTGGAGTGGCGGCTCACGCTGGTTTTGACATCGACATTGAGAAATCCGCGATTCAAGTAAGTCGCAGAGATGCGGTTCCGATCATCCGACAGTTGCCGCGGCGAGAAGGGCGCCCCGGCCTTCAATTCGAATCCCCTCGGAGCGGCAAGCTGATTTTCTGGAACATTTTGGTTTCCCGTAACCTGAACGCGGTCAATCAGAGTCTGCGCACCTTCTACGATTTCAAATGCAATGTCGATCTTGCGGTCGCGGGCGGAGACTTGCGGAGTGACTTTAGCGTCTTGATATCCTCTATCGCGATAAAACGCGAGAAGATTATCCACACTTTGCTTCAGCAGCTTTTGACCAACTTTGCCGTGAGTCCAGATATGAGAGCGCTTCACTCGAATCAGAGCCGTCAAATTCTTCGTCGACATCTGATAGTTTCCGCGGAACGATATACGATCCACCTTATACTTCGAACCTCGCTCGATTTTGTAGGTAAGCACGATGCGATCGGCCTGCTGCTGAAGATCGGGGGTGACTTTCGCATCGAAAAAACCCTTTGTTTCGAAATAATCTCTGAGATTTTGTTGACCCTCCTGCACCAAGTCTGAATCGATCGCGCCCTCGGAATAAATGGGAACAAGCTTCTTCAACTCGCGGCTTGACAAGAATGGAATCGGGGAAAGACGTGTCCCCGTGGTTCGTACCACTACCAACGGACCAACCTCAACCTCGAACGCCACATCCACGCGGTTGGTCTCGGCATGGTATTGCGGCGGCGACTCATGAACCTTGCTCGCCAGCCGATGCTGTCCCGCCAGGGATTTCTTGATCAACGATGTCGCAGCTTTAATCCGCTCTGGCGTGTAAGGCTTTCCCGGCTTGAGTAATCCGCCGTTGAATCGCGCGCGAAGCGAACGCGCCTTGTGTAGCAACCACGCCTGCTCAGAGCCCGCAGGACCGTGGATTTCCACACTTCCGATTCGAGCCTGTTTTCCGGTGATCGCCGAGAAGGTAACATTCACTAGTTGGTTGGCATCATCGATCT
>Ga0116129_1001250_pt1 | contig 14264 bp, 11 predicted proteins | sample June2015DPH_17_2_FD_89732 | JGI IMG/M metagenome (GOLD analysis project Ga0116129, IMG submission 89732) | Peatland microbial communities from SPRUCE experiment site at the Marcell Experimental Forest, Minnesota, USA - June2015DPH_17_10 | ecosystem: Environmental > Terrestrial > Soil > Wetlands...
ATCGTTTGCCCGTATCACGCCTGGGCCTACGATCTGGATGGCGGCCTGACGGCGGTTCCGCAGCGCCGGGAATTCGCGCCGTTCCGTACCGATCGATACGGCCTGAAGCCGCTCGAGACCGAGGTGTATCGCGGCTTCGTTTTCGTGCGGCTGCAAGCCGGGGGCTTGAGCGTGGCCGAGATGCTCGCTCCCTACGAGGACGAACTGGCGCTGTATCGGCTCGATGAGCTCGAGCCTCTGGGGCGGGTGACGCTGCGCGTGCGGGAGGTCAACTGGAAGAATGTTACGGATAATTATTCGGATGCCATGCACATTCCGGTGGCGCATCCCGGACTGACCCGCTTATTTTGTCAGAGCTATCGTGTCGAAGCACAGCCCTGGGTGGATAAGATGTGGGGTCATTTGCGCGACGCGCCTTCCTCGCAGCCCTCCGAGCGCATGTACCAAGCCATTCTGCCGCACGTGCCGCACTTGCCCGAGTCGCGCCAGCGGCTGTGGACCTACTTCAAGTTGTGGCCGAACGTCGCCTTCGACCTCTATCCCGATCAGATCGATTTCATGCAAATGATTCCTTTGTCTCCGACCCGGACGCTCATTCGGGAAATCGCCTACGCGCATCCGGATTCGCGCCGCGAAATGCGCGTCGCACGGCTTTTGAATTGGCGTATCAACCGCAAAGTCAGCGTCGAGGACAAGGCGCTCATCGAACGGGTACAGCACGGCATGACATCGCGGAGCTATATGCCCGGCCCGCTCGGGCGCAACGAGGTGGCGCTGCGCGGTTTTGCGCGCCGCCTGCGCGAATTGATTCCGGAAAGCAAGTTGCAGCGAGCACCCGCCGCCGGATGGTACGCGCGCGCGCTCATCGCTGGCCTGCGTGGCTGATCCGCAGCTGCGCGACGCCGTCATCATCGGCGGCGGACACAATGGCCTGGTGTGTGCCGCCTATCTGGCGGCGGCCGGACTCAAGGTAACCATGCTCGAACGCCGTCGCGTCGCGGGCGGCGCCGCGGTCACCGAAGAGTTTCATCCCGGCTTTCGCAATTCCGTCGCTGCCTACACGGTCTCGTTGCTGAATCCCAAGGTCATTCGCGACTTGGAATTACAACGTCATGGCTTGCGCATCGTCGAGCGCCGCCTCGCCAACTTCCTGCCTCTGGACGACAGCGGTTATCTCAAGGTTGGGGCCGGAAAGACCCGGGACGAGGTCGCCAAGTTCTCGGCGCGGGATGCCGAACGCCTCGGCGCCTATGCCGAACGGCTCGATGCGATCGCAGACGTGCTGCGCGATCTGGTGCTCGAGACTCCTCCGAACGTGTCCACCGGCGGCTGGATCGAGGCTCTGCCGGAATTGCTGCGCGGCGCGCGCCTGGGCAAACGCATTTCCACGCTCAGCATGCCGCTGCGGCGCGAATTGCTGGCGTTGTTCGTCAAGTCCGCCGGCGACTACCTCGACGGATGGTTCGAAAGCGCACCCATCAAGGCGGCCTATGGATTCGACGGCATTGTCGGCAATTACGCGTCACCCTATTCCGCCGGCTCCGGCTACGTTTTGCTGCATCATGTGTTCGGCGAGGTCAACGGCAGGAAGGGAGCTTGGGGCCATGCCATCGGCGGCATGGGGGCCATCACGCAGGCCATGTCGAAGTCGGCGGCGGAGCGCAGCGTTGAGATTCGGCTGAGCACGCCGGTGCGCGAAGTTCTGGTCGAAGGCGGCCGCGCGGTCGGCGCGGTGACCGAAAAGGGCGAGGCGCTGCGCGCGCGCTGCGTGATATCGAACTTGAACCCAAGACTGCTGTACGGCGCCCTGATCGACCCCAGGGAGCTGCCGCTCGACTTTCGCGAACGCATCGCTCAGTGGCGCTGCGGATCGGGCACCTTTCGCATGAACGTGGCGCTGTCGGAGCTGCCGGATTTCAGTTCGCTGCCGGGCCGCACGCTCGCCGAGCATCACACCGCGGGCATCATCATGGCCCCGAGCCTCGCCTACATGGATCAGGCCTATCTGGACGCCAGGGCCGGCGGGTGGTCGCGGCAGCCGATCGTCGAAATGTTGATCCCCTCGACGCTCGATGACAGCCTCGCGCCGCCCGGACAGCATGTGGCCAGCCTGTTCTGCCAGCACGTCGCTCCCGTGCTGCCGGACAACGCGTCCTGGGACACGTATCGCGAGCAGGTCGCGGATGTCATGATCGATCTGGTCAACAGCCATGCGCCGAATTTCAAGGCCGCGGTGCTGGGCAGACAAATCATGAGTCCGCTCGACCTCGAACGCACCTTCGGACTGGTCGGCGGCGATATTTTTCACGGCGCGCTCAGCTTGGATCAGCTGTTCTCGGCGCGGCCCATGTTGGGCCACGGCGACTACCGCGGCCCGCTGCGCGGGCTGTACATGTGCGGATCCGGCACGCATCCCGGCGGCGGCGTCACCGGAGCGCCCGGGCACAATGCCGCGCGCGAGATCATCGCCGATTTCAAGCGCGGCCGGCTGCGCTAACTAATACTAATTCTTGGCCGGATCCGGATACGAGAACGGATCGGTAACCACCGGCTGGGTGGCAGTTTCCTGGCGTTTGGATCGAAGGGCTGTTGCTGGTAGTTGTCCAGCTTGGCAATATCCGCCTCGCTGTAGCGTTGAAACGGCGCCTCGCCGTCATCCTTGGGCGGCGCGGGCCAGGTGACCAGCACGATTTTCCCCGCCAGCCTGCCTTTCCATTCCGCGAAATCTTTGTCCGCCGCCATTGGCGCCACGATGATGGGTGCACTGACAGGACCCGGGGTTGCGGGCGTCCAAGCGATTGGTATGGCGCGCAGCTCGAGCGGCCGTGGAGTCAGCAGGCGCACATACGAAGACTCGATCCACCAGCCGCGGCCGAAATCGAAGGCCTCGGTCCGCACGTTCTTCAATCCCCACGCTTTGAATTTATCCTGGGTCCAGCGTTCGGCTTTGCGCATGGCCGGAGAGTTGGTCATGCGGCCGCCGATCTGATCGGCAAGGTAGGCCGCGCTCTCGGCAACCTGGCTGTGGTTGAAGCCCTCGTCCGCTATGCGGTTGATGCTCACAGGATCGGCCGGCACCGTCGCCGCAATACACATCGCGGCAATACTCAGGGAAACGCAAACGAACAATCCTGTCATCCCGGACACGGCCAACTCCTGCGATAAAAACGGGGCATCCTAGCGATCCACGCGACCGCGCACCATGCGTGCTCGGACGGTCTCAGGCCTCGATGCCTTGCGATTTCAGATACTCATCGTAAGTACCCCGAAAATCGACCAAGCTTCCGCCGGACCGCAATTCCAAGATGCGAGTCGCCAGGCCGCCGACGAATTCTCTGTCGTGGGACACGAACAGCAAACTCCCGGCATAGTGCTCCAGACCGATCTGCAGCGATTCGATGGTTTCCATGTCCATATGATTGGTGGGTTCGTCCATCAGCAGGACATTTGGCTTGGCCAAAATCAACTTACCGTAGATCATGCGGCCTTTCTCACCGCCCGAAAGGACCTTGACCGACTTTTTGGTCTCGTCTCCGGAAAACAGCAGTCGCCCCAGCGTCGCCCGCACGATCTGATCATCATCGGCCTTACCCGTGAATTGCGACATCCAGCCGAATAGATCGATCTTGTCCTCGAATTCCGCCTGCGGATCCTGCGGCATATAACCCGGCTGCGCATTTTCGACCCAAGCGATGCGGCCAGCATCCGCTCGCAGTTCGCCCGCAAGACAACGCATCAAGGTCGTTTTGCCGACGCCGTTCGGTCCGATGATGGCAATGCGCTCGCCGGCTTCGACGTTGAAGGACACGTTGTCCAGCACCTTCTCGGTGGTGCCGGGGTAGGTGAAACTCACCTTTTCCACGGTCACTGCATTGCGGTAGAGCTTTTTCCCCTGCTCGAACCTGATGTACGGATTCTGGCGCGACGAGGGACGGATTTCCTCGATCTTGATCTTCTCGAGTTGCCTCTTGCGCGAGGTGGCCTGGCGCGCCTTGGAGGCATTCGCGGAGAAGCGCCGCACGAACTCCTGCAGGTCGGAGATGCGTTCCTTGGCCTTGGCGTTGGCAGCCTCGACGCGCTGGCGCGCCTGCACCGAAGCCAGCATGAAATCGTCGTAGTTGCCCGGGTAGATCTTGAGCTGCTGGAAATCCAGATCCGCGATGTGCGTGCAGACTTGGTTCAAGAAATGCCGGTCGTGGCTGATGATGACCATGGTGGCATCGTAGTTGTTGAGCGCCCCTTCGAGCCAGCGTATCGAGTTGATGTCCAGGTTGTTGGTCGGCTCATCCAGCAACAGCACGTCCGGCTTGGAAAACAGCGCCTGCGCGAGCAGCACCCGCAGCTTCAAGCCCGGCGGCACCTCACGCATCAATCCGTGATGACGCGACTCGTGAATGCCCGCTTCGGTGAGAATGCTGGCCGCGCGCGCCTCAGCGTCATAGCCGCCGTATTCCGCAAACACGCTCTCGAGTTCCGCCGCCTTCATGTAGTCATCATCGCTGGCGTTAGGATCGGCGTATATGCGATCCCGCTCCTTCATGGCGCCCCACAGCTCGGCGTGCCCGCTCATCACCACGTCGATGACTCGCTCATCCTCGTAGCCGAACTGATTTTGATTCAGCTTGCCGAGGCGCATGCCGGCCTGCAGCATCACATCGCCGGCGCTCGCCTCCAGATCGCGGCCCAGCACTTTCATGAGAGTCGACTTGCCCGACCCGTTGGCGCCGATGAGCCCATAGCGGTTGCCATCGGCGAATTTGACGGTGACTTGCTCGAAGAGCGGTTTCGCGCCGAACTGCACGGCGACATTGGAAGTAGAGAGCATCTAAGAAACCCGAAGTGGTGTTGCCGCTGCGAGGCACGGCGCATAAGGCTCGCGACTGCGCGCGATTTGCGTGCTCGGCATGTGCATTCTAGCCGAGCTTGCGGCTCCGCGCCGCGCTTTCGGTCCAGAGGCGCCGCAGCTGTGGCCGGATCGCCGCAGCTATGGCCAAATCGCCGCAGCTATAGGCGCTGTACTGGCTGGCTCATCCACCGGTCATGGGAGGCGCTAGACGATCTCGCCAATGCCGGTCCCAACCGCATAGGTCTCGCCGGCTGCCGCTTTCTGAATCAGCCGGCCGGCGACCGGAGCCGTGATCTCTTGAACAGCCTTGCCGGTCTCCAGCGAGTAGATGGGATCGCCTTCGTTGATCTGGGCACCATCCGCCACCAGCCACTCGGTCAGAACTCCTTCCGTCATGGCCATCTCGAGGCGGGGGATTGTCAGCGGGGTCGGCATCTTGGGGATCCTTAGTTCTTGAAAGCGAGCACTTGCCGCGCGCGCGCGGCGATGGATTTAGCATTGGGAATCTGGTTGGTTTCGATCTCGCGCGAATAGGCAATGGGTGCAAAGGCGGCGCCCAACCGGCCGACGGGCGCCTTGAGCGTGGAGAAGAGTTCCTCGCCGATCGTGCTGGCGAGTTCGGCGCCGAACCCGCAGAACTCGGTCGCGGCGTGGACGACGAGGGCGCGGCGCGTCTTCTTCACGGAGTCGAACACACGGGCATGGTCGAGCGGAACCAACGTGCGCAGGTCGACAACCTCTGCACTGACGCCCTCGCCCTGCAGCTCTTCCGCCGCCGTGAGGCATTCTTGCACCTGCCACCCGTAAGAAATGAGCGTGATGTCGGAACCCTCGCGCCGAACCTTTGCGACTCCCAGCGGGATTCTATAATCGCCCACCGGCACCTCGGCACGGATGCCCCGCAGCATCTTGATCGATTCCAAGCAGATGCATGGGTCAGGGTCGAAGATGCAGCTGAGCAACAAGCCCTTGGCGTCGAAGGGCGTGCTCGGAAATACCACCTTGAGCCCCGGAGTGTGAGTGAACCAGGCCTCGAGCGACTGCGAGTGCTGGGCTCCGAATCCTCCGGTCCCGCCGCCGACCATCATACGAATGGTCATCGGCACGTGTGTGGCCGCGCCGGACATGTAGCGCTGCTTGGCCGCGTGGTTGAAGATCTGGTCGAGACAAACGCCGGCGAAGTCGTTGAACATAATTTCCGCGATAGGCCGCATGCCGGCGAGCGCCGCGCCGACGCCCGCGCCAATGATGGCCGTCTCGGCAATGGGCGTCGGTCGCACGCGCGCCTTGCCGTACTTGTCCTGCAGCCCCTTAGACGTGGCGAACACGCCGCCTGGTGGATCGCCGATATCTTCACCCAACAAGAACACGTTCTTATCCGACTCCAAGGCGATCGCCTGAGCGTCGCGGACGGCCTCCAACATGAGCATGGCCTTGCTCTCGCCGCTCGGTGCAGCCTCAGCCTCCCGCCGGGGATAATGGCCGCGACGCGGCGGCACGTTCGAATCGGCATAAACGTCGAGCAACGTCTCCGACTGCGGCGTCACCGTATAAGTCATGGCCTTCTCGATCGCCGTCTCGACCTCGATGCGGGCCGCCTCGTCGATCTCGGCGAGTTGCCCTTCGGTGCATATCTTGGCCTCGAGCAGCTGCGCGCGGGTGCGCGGTACCGGCCACATCAGCTTGGCCGCCTTGAACTCATCCGGCGTGAACTCGTGATTATCGCCGACGCCGGCATGCGGACCGAGCCGACGGGTCACGGCCTCGACGAACACGGGCCCCTCGCCGCGTCGAACTCCCTCGATGACGGCTTTCATTCCAGAATAAAATGCCGCTGGGTCGTTGCCATCCAGCTTTACACCCTTGAAGCCATAGCCGGCCGCCCGGGATGCAAAGTCCTTGCTCGCGGTGTAGTCCGGAACGAGCGTGTGCTCGCCGATCTGGTTGTTCTGCAACAGGAAGATCACCGGCAGCTTCCAAACGCCGGCAAGGTTCATGGCCTCGTGCACGGCTCCGATGCTGGTGGCCCCGTCGCCGAAGTTGACAATAGTCACCCGATCCTCGCCGCGCGATTGCGCGGCGAAAGCCAGGCCGTTGGCGATCGGCGCTCCCGCGCCGACGATGGCCGTTGTCAACATGGAGCCCGAGGACGGGTCGGAAATGTGCGGCGAGCCGCCCTTACCCTTGTTCACGCCGTCAATTCGTCCGAGCGCCTCCGCGAACAGGCCTTCGAGCGGGACGCCTTTGGCCACATGGTCATGCACGCCACGATACGTGGTCACCATGTAGTCGCGGGGGCTGGTTAGCTGCGACAGCGTGGCCGGAATCGCTTCCTGGCCGGTCATTGGCCAATAGGAGAAGAAGAACTTTCCGCCTGAAAGGCCCGCCTGGATGGCTTTGTCTACCGCGCGGATGCGCGCCATTTGACGATAGATTGCCACCAGGATCGCGGGCTCCACGCCCAGCTTGTTTTCGCGCTGCATAGTAGTTACTCCTGAATCGATCGAGTCACACGGGCGGATCTTGAGGCGCCGGAGCGCGGACAGACGTCATACGCGACTCTTTGGTCACCTGTCAATCCGAACCCCGACCGCAGTCTCACCGTCCACAAGGGCGCGCGCGCCGCTACTTTTTGCGTCGCGCGCCTCTTTTGGGTTTCTTTTTGACGACGCGCTTCTTTGCGGCGACCGGCTTGGACCGATTCTTGGCGGCTTGTTTCTTGGCGATCGTCGCTTTTGCCGCCGTCTTGCGTTTTGGTTTGGCCCGCGGCTTTGTCACCGTAGCGCGCTTCTTGACCTTCACGGCCTTCTTCGCTGCAAAAGCCTTCGCCGCCGCGACCTTCTTCACTGCCGCGGGTTTCTTCACTGCCGCGGGTTTCTTCGCGGCGCCGGCTTTCTTTGCCGCCGCCGGTTTCTCCGCCGCAGACACCGACTCGCCGCGCAGTTGCTCGAGTATTGCCGGGTTCTCGAGCGTCGACATATCCTGTGTGATCTCCTCGCCGCGCGCGATGGAGCGCAGCAATCGGCGCATGATCTTTCCCGATCGCGTCTTCGGCAGATTGTCGGTCAGGCGAATGTCGTCGGGCTTGGCAATTGGACTCAATTGTTCCCCGACCCAGTTGCGCAACTCGTCGATCAGGGATTCAGCCTCGGCTCCCTGCGGCCTGGGCACGTTGAGAACCACATAGGCGAACACGGACTCACCCTTGATGTCGTGCGGCCTGCCCACGACCGCGGCTTCGGCAGCCTTGGGATGGGCCACCAGGGCCGACTCGATCTCCATGGTGCCGAGACGGTGGCCGGCGACGTTCAACACGTCGTCGATGCGTCCCATGATCCAGTAGTAACCGTCCGCATCGCGATGAGCGGAGTCGCCGGCAACGTAGAATCGGTTTTGGAACTTCTCCCAGTATGTCTGCACATAGCGCTCGTTGTCACCCCAGATTGTGCGCAGCATCGAGGGCCAAGGTCTCTTGATGACCAAGTACCCGCCGGCACCCGGCTCGAGGATGGCCCGGCCCTCATCATCGACGATGTCGACGAAAATACCCGGCAGGGGCTTGGTGCACGAGCCGGGCTTGGTGGGCGTGACCCCGGGAACGGGAGTCATCATGATGGAACCCGTTTCAGTCTGCCACCAGGTGTCCACGATCGGGCAGCGCTGTCCGCCGATGACGCGGTGGTACCACATCCAGGCTTCCGGATTGATCGGTTCGCCGACGCTGCCGAGCAATCGCAACTTGCTCAGATCGTATTCGGCGGGTATCGCGTCGCCGAGTTTCATCAGCGCCCGAATGGCCGTCGGCGCCGTGTAGAGAATGCTGACGTCATGGGTCTGGCAGATTTTCCAGAAACGGCCGGCGTCGGGGTATGTCGGCGCGCCTTCGTACATCAAAATCGTCGCGCCAGCCGCCAGCGGCCCGTAGGCCACGTAGGTGTGCCCGGTGATCCAGCCGACGTCCGCCGTGCACCAGAACACGTCGCTGTCCTTGAGATCGAAAGTCCACTGCATGCTCAATTTGGCGCTGAGCAAGTAGCCGCCGCTGCTGTGCTGAATGCCCTTCGGCCGCCCCGTCGATCCCGAGGTATACAGGAGAAACAGCGGATGTTCGGCGTCGAGGCTTTCCGCCGCGCATTGCGCGCTTTGACCCGAAACCGCATCGTGCCACCACTCATCGCGGCCCGGTTGCATGTCGCACCCGGTGCCCGTGCGCTTGTAGACGATGACCCGTTCGACGCTGCCACATCCTTCAGCCAGCGCCTTGTCGACGGCGCGCTTCAGCTCGACCACGTGGCCGCCGCGCCAACCGCCGTCCGCCGTAATCACCAGCTTGGCGCCGGCGTCCTCGATGCGATCCTTGACCGCGTTGGCGGAGAAGCCGCCGAAAACCACCGAATGGAGGGCGCCGATCCGGGCGCAGGCCTGCATGGCAATCACCGCTTCGGGTATCAGCGGCATGTAGATCACCACGCGGTCGCCGCGCGCGACGCCTTTGTCCTTCAGCGCATTGGCGCAGCGGCAAACCTCGCTGTGCAGATCCGCGTAGGTCAATTTGCGCACATCGCCGGGCTCGCCCTCGAACACAATGGCGACCTTGTCGCCATGGTTCGCCAGATGAACATCCAGGCAATTGTGCGATACGTTCAGCCGGCCATCGGCGAACCAGCGGTAATTCGGTGCATCCGAGTCGTCCAAGGGCACGCTGAAGGGCCGCACCCAGTCGATTTCCTCGACCGCGAGGTCCGCCCAAAAGCCGACGTAATCCTCGGCCGCCTTCGCGTACATGCGTTCCAGGGCGTTCGCATTCAGATTCGCCTGCTTGCGAAACTTTTCTGCCGGAGCAAACAGACGCTCCTCTTGCAGAACGGATTTAATGTCCTTTCGTGCCATCGCAACTCCCCGTCATGCAGCGGCGATTCGACGCGCCTGCTGCCTCAATATGTTGCCGAAACCATGCGTGTCGAAGAAGCAGTCCAGCTTGCCGCGATCGGGCGCCCTGAGCTTCAGGTCATCCAGACTGGCCTGCAGCGGCATGTCGCACACGATGCGTGTCAACCGCTGTGCAAGATACGCGGCTTCCTTGTGCGCGAGAAGCCTGGCGGCCACCCTCGAGCCGCCGCGCAATTTCAGCTGCGGTACCCGATCCAGGTTCTCGTACAGTTCATCGAGCGAGCCGAACGTGTCGAACAAGAGCGCGGCGGTTTTCTTGCCGACGCCGGGCACGCCTGGAATGTTGTCGACGCTGTCGCCGGTCAGTGCGAGAAAGTCGGCGATCAGTTCCGGGATTGCCCCGAACCTGGGGCCGATGTCGTGGTAGTGATAGCGCGCATTGCCGCTGTAATCCCAAAAGACATCGCCGTCGCGTATCAGCTGCGATAAATCCTTGTCGCGTGTCACCAATACATTGCGCAGTCCGGCGGCCCGCGACCGGGTCGCCAGCGTCCCGATGATGTCGTCGGCTTCGTATTCCGAGCTGGCGTACTCCGCCACGCCCATGTGCCTGCAAAATTCACGGCACAACGCGAACTGGCGTTCGAGGTCGGCCGGCGGCGATTCGCGATTCGCCTTGTAGGCCGGATAGATGCCGTTGCGGAACGAGGTCTCGCCGCGCAGGCTGATATCGAAGGCAACGCCGATGCGTTCCGGCCGCACTTGTTCGAGAAGATCCGAGAGGAAGCGCGCGAAGCCGTACAGCGCGTGCGTGCCGTTGCCGTCCGCATCGACCATGTCCGGCGGCATGGAGTGATAGGCGCGAAACACGAAATAACTGGCATCGATGAAGTACACGACGCCCGAACGCGCACCAACCACCGGCGGCTTCACATCGGCCAGCGTTGCATACGCTCATGCAGCGGGCTGGAACGCGGGAAGTGCGCCACCAGATACTCCATCTGATCGGCGAGCACGCGGCGTCCCTTCAGGAAGATGTATTCGGCGTAGGTCGGCGTGAATGGCACCGCCAACAACTGCATGTCGGCCTGCTCCGGCGTGCGCGAGGCCTTGGCATTGTTGCAGCGGCGGCACGCCGACACCACGTTGCTCCAGGCATCCTGGCCGCCGCGGCTGAACGGCGTAACGTGATCGCGCGACAGCAAGCCGTACGTAAAGCGCGCGCCGCAGTACAGGCACAAATAAGCGTCGCGACGGAACAGCGTTTGATTGTTGAGCGGCGGTGTATACGCATTGCCGCGCAGGTTGCCCGGATTGCCGGTTACTCCCAACGTGGCGATGATCGAGTTCACATCGACGATGGTGCGCAGGCCCGTCCTGGCGCAAGTGCCGCCGTAGAGCCGGTACAGCAGCGAGCCGCAGGTATAGGCGACTTGCTCCGTGTGATAGAGTCGCGCCGCCTCCCGGTAGTCGACCCATTCGAGCGGCATGCCGGAAACGTCGGTGCGCAGGATTTGCTGGGACAGCGGATAGCCCTGCGTGACGACCAAGTCGTCGCGCCAATCCAAGAGCTGAAACGGTTGTTCCATAACTTGCTGCATGGGCGCTAAAGATAGTCGAGTCTTATGCCATAATTCAATGTTTCGTGTCCCATCGGCTGGGAAGAGGTTCGCATGCCCGTCGTCGTCGGTGTCCCAAAGGAGACCGCTGCCAGAGAAACCCGCGTCGCCATGGTTCCGGAAATCGCTGTCAAGTTACGCGCCCTCGGCGTTCGCGTCTTGATGGAGCGCGGCGCCGGTGCGTTGGCGCATTTTCCGGACGCTGCCTACACCGGCATCGAATTCGGCGATGCCGCGTCGATTTTGAGTTCCGCCGACGTGCTGTTGAAGGTGCGTCCTGCAAGTCTTGCCGAGGTGGCGGCGCTGAAAAGAGGCGCGGTGCTGGTGGGATTCATGCAGGCCTATGCGAATCCTGAACTAGTGCGCGCCATGCGCGACCACGGCATCACCAGCTTTGCGATGGAACTCGTGCCGCGGATCTCGCGCGCGCAGTCGATGGATGCGCTTTCGTCGCAGGGTTCGGTCGCCGGCTACAAGGCCGCGCTGATCGCCGCCAATTCCTTGGAAAGATTCCTGCCGATGCTGACGACGGCGGCCGGAACGATACGGCCCGCGCAAGTGCTGGTCATCGGCGCCGGCGTGGCGGGCCTGCAGGCAATCGCCACCGCCAAGCGCTTGGGTGCCGTGGTCGAAGCCTACGATGTGCGCAGCGCCACGAAGGATCAGGTGAAATCTCTGGGAGCGAAATTCGTCGAGACCGGTGTCTCCGCGGAGGGCGCGGGCGGCTATGCGCGCGAGCTCACGGCCGAGGAGAAACTCAAGCAACAAGAAGTGCTGGATGCGCGCATCGCGGCCAGCGATGCGGTGATCAGCACGGCATCCGTGCCGGGGCGCGCGGCGCCGCGCATCGTATCGAAAGCGGCGGTGGAACGCATGAAGGCGGGTTCGGTGATCGTCGATATTGCCGCGGAGCAGGGCGGCAACTGCGAGCTGACGCAGGGCGGCGAGACGCTGGTGCATGCCGGCGTGAAAATCATCGGCCCGCTCAACCTGCCGGCGTCGCTGCCCTATCACGCCAGCGAAATGTACGCGCGCAATTTATTCAACCTGTTGAAGCCGGCGCTGTCCAAAGGCGAATTGGCGATCGATTGGAACGACGAAGTTTTCGCCGGCGCCGTTCTCACTCATGACGGGCAGATCAAGCACGAAGCCAGCCGCAAGGCGGCGGAGGGATAGCACAGATGATCGATGGCGTCATTGCGCTCTATATATTCATGCTGGCGGCGTTCACGGGATACGAAGTGATCTCGCGGGTTCCGGTGATTTTGCACACGCCCCTCATGTCCGGATCGAATTTCGTGCATGGCATCGTGCTGGTCGGCGCGATGGTGGCGCTGGCGGGCGCCGACTCGACGCTGGTGCGCGTCATCGGTTTCATCGGCGTGGTGCTGGCGGCCGGCAACGCGGTTGGCGGCTACGTCGTGACCGAGCGCATGCTGAAAATGTTCGTCTCGGCCGGCAAGAAGAAGGGACGGTAGATGTTTGCCGCTTCGACCTTGCAAACCCTGACGCAGCTTTCCTATCTGGTGGCGGCGGCGCTGTTCATCCTCGGCTTGAAACGCATGAGTTCGCCCGTAACGGCGGTCAGCGGCGTGCGCTGGGCCGGCGTGGGGATGCTGCTGGCGACCGCGATTACGCTGGCTTTGGTCGCCGGCGCTTCCGTCTTGAACTTCGCGTTGGTGCTCATCGCCATCGCCATCGGCAGCGTCATCGCCTGGGTCAGCGGCAAGCGCGTCGCCATGACCGACATGCCGCAGATGATTGCGCTGTACAACGGCATGGGCGGCGGCGCCGCGGCGGCCATTGCGGCGGTGGAGCTGTACAGCGGCAACGAGCATAACCTGGTGCACCTCACGATGGCGACCGCCGGCGGCTTCATCGGCGCGGTCTCCTTCAGCGGCAGCCTCATTGCCTTCGCCAAGCTGCAGGGGCTGATCAACAAGTCCTTGCGCTTCGCAGGCCAGAGATTCCTCAATTTCACAGTGTTGCTGCTGACCCTCGCGCTCGGCTTCATGGCGGTCACCGGGACCGGCACGGGCTTGGGCTCGGGTGAACTGGTGGTTTCCTTGTTCTTCGGCTTCGCGTTGCTGCTGGGCGTCGCGATGACGCTGCCCATCGGCGGCGCCGACATGCCGGTGGTCATTTCTTTGTATAACGCACTGACCGGCCTGGCGGTGGGTTTCGAAGGCTTCGTGCTCGACAACGCGGCCATGATCATCGCCGGCACCGTGGTCGGTGCCGCCGGCACATTGCTTACGCAGCTGATGGCCAAGGCCATGAACCGATCGCTCGGTAACGTGCTTTTTTCCAATTTCGGCGAGTCGGGAGCGGCATCCGGCGGCGTGACCGGCGTGCAAAAAGCCATCGAGGCTTCCGATGCGGGCGTCATGATGGCGTATTCGCAGAAGATCATCGTCGTGCCCGGCTATGGTTTGGCCGTGGCCCAGGCGCAGCACAAGGTATGGGAGCTGTCGCAGTTGCTGATCGATCACGGCGTCAACGTGCGCTTCGCCATCCACCCCGTCGCGGGCCGCATGCCGGGTCATATGAATGTGCTGCTGGCGGAGGCCGGGGTGCCCTACGATTTGATTGCCGATCTCGACGAAATCAACGCGGAATTCGAAACCGCCGACGTGGCGCTCATCATCGGCGCCAACGACGTGGTGAATCCCGATGCACGCACCAACAAGAGTAGTCCGATCTACGGCATGCCCATCTTGAACGCGGACAAGGCCAAGAACGTGATCGTCATCAAGCGCGGCCAGGGCCAGGGCTTTTCAGGCATCGACAACGCGCTGTTCGTGCTCGACCAGACCCGCATGCTGTACGGCGACGCACAGGCGGCGGTCAGCCAGCTCATCCAGGCAGTCAAGGCGGCAGGTTGATCTCGGAGCGATCGCCGGCGTCCC
>Ga0116129_1001254_pt1 | contig 14245 bp, 13 predicted proteins | sample June2015DPH_17_2_FD_89732 | JGI IMG/M metagenome (GOLD analysis project Ga0116129, IMG submission 89732) | Peatland microbial communities from SPRUCE experiment site at the Marcell Experimental Forest, Minnesota, USA - June2015DPH_17_10 | ecosystem: Environmental > Terrestrial > Soil > Wetlands...
CAGTATCCGTATGGCATATTTTCGCACGGTCATTTTGCACCCTGCCACTGTCCGGAGACGCCGAGCACGAACCGCAGCTTGCCGTCGCCGGAGCCCGTTGCCACCTGAATATCGAGCTGGTCGATAAACAAGAACGGCATTCCGGCTTCCAGGTCGTAAATCAGGGATTGCAGCGCCGATTGGTCGAGTTCGCAGTTTGCCACCATGCTGACGAAGCCGGTTTTGGCCTGCGGCCCCTGCAGATCCAGCTGCGACGACTGCACACTGCCGCCGGCCTTTGTCACCGCGCTCGCGACCCGTTGCAGAAGGGCTGCGCCCGCAACCGTCACCGTCGCGCCTTCGAGAAAGGCTGAGCCTGAAGGCGCACTGGCATCACCGGATCGTCCGCCAGCCGCAGGGACCTTGCGGCCCTCCAGTTGCTCCAGCATGGCAGCGGCGGCGGCGACGGATGCCCGCTGGCTGAGCATATCGATGAGGGAGCTTGCAGCGACCACCAAAAGGACGATCACAAGCGCGGCGTAGGCGGTCGCGGCCACGACCGGCGAGTTCACAAGCGATTTACGTAGTGTGGCAGCGGGGTTCATGTACTCGATCCAAAGGAAGGCGTAATGCGGGCTTCGATGTGGAATTGCTCACCCGGTTCGTTCTGCGCACGCGTGGTCGGCGCGAAGAACGTCGCACGCGCAAACTGAGGCGATTTCTCAATCAGGCGGATGAGCGACGGCGCGTCCTGCGTCATGCCGACCACCTGAACCTTGTCGCCGTCGATCCGAATCTCGGTGACATAGGTGCCGTCAGGCAAGGCTTTCGACAGCGCTTCCAGCACGACAACGCTTGAGGGAGTGGTCTGCTTGCGCTTGGCGAGGAGGCCAAGTGCCGAATTTCCTTCGGGACCAAGACGCAGCGCGGCGCGCCGCTGCGAAATCCGGCTCATCAATTGCTGCTGTTCGGAATCGAAGCTGTCGCCAATATAGGTGCCCAGGAGCAGCGCGACCGCAGCCGCGGCAGCCGCCGACAGCAGAACAGTGCGCAGGATGCGTGGCGTATCGAACGCCCGACCAGCCGCGCTGCCCAGCCCTTGGTCGAAGAGCTTGATTTTCGTGGAGACATCGCTCGCGGCGGGAGGCAGCGCAAATATGGCGAGCGATTGCGCGCCGAGGCCGGCAGCGAGTTGAACCAGCGGCTCGATTTCCTGCTTCGAGGTCGCAGCCAGCGTCAGTGCAATTCTCTCCTGTCCGGTGACGGACGGCAAACTCCAGCCGAAAACGGCATCGTCCGCCGGCCACGGCGTCAGACGGTCGATCTGGGTGCGGATCATGCCGTCGAGAAAATCCTCCGCCTGCTTGGGAAAATCGAGCGGCCGAAACAGGACTTGCCCCGATGTGAGGACGGTTTCGATCCGGCTGCCGCGGAAGGCGGCCTGCCAATCCGCCGGCAAAGATGGCGTCGGCCGGCCGTTGGCCATACGAAACGAAACGTCCGGCAGCACGGGACCCTTTGGCGCCGACTTCAACCTCGCGGTCAGGACTCCGCCACTTTCCCCACCAAGCAGGATAAGCGGCCGGCGCGCATATCGGCCGACGGCAAGTTCGACCGCCTGGGTCACCGCCGTCATCCACTCATCGAACAAGCTTCTTGCTTCCGATAAAATCGTCATCACCTGCCTGCCTGCCTGGGGGGCCGGGTCCCGGTCTCTGCCTGGTCCTGCCAAGACAATATTTTGTAGGGCTCTTTGTCCTTGGTGCTGTCCTTAGCGTTGCCCGTACTTTGGGCGTTGCCTGTGCCCTGGGCTCCGCCCGTCCCCTGAGAACCGCCCATACCCTGAGAACCGCCCATACCCTGGGCGCTGTTATTGTTGTTGTTGGGGCTGCCCTTGTCCTTGCTCTCCGCGCTGCCCAACAAGATGACCGCTTCGGTCGACGTTCGGCGGCCATTGTCGAACCGTATCGTCGTCAGCACACGAAAGGCCTTGGTGTCGGGCAAGGTCGCGGCATCCTTGCCCGCGGGACCAAGCGCGGCCGCGACCGCCTTCTGATCGTGCGGCAAAGACGGCCTCTGTTTCAGGAAATCGTTGAGTGCTTCCGGCGTCATCCCCGGTAGCGCGGCAACCACTTCCGGCGGCGCGATCAGAACGTCGACATCGGCGGATTTGCTGTAGACGGTCACATAAGGCAAGGCGCGCTCGACCATGGCCGGCGAGGCGCCGAGCACCAGACCGAGTTCGTTGACATGGGCAAATGGGGCCTCCCTTGGCGAATAAGCGAGTCCTGAAGCCAGATAAAGCGCTTCCTCATCGTTGGCCGCACCGGGCTTGGGCTGCGTCCGCCATCCGTCGATGCGATCGGCGACTTCCTCTGCCGCCTTTTGTTCCGCGCCAAGGACCTCAAACAGGTTGGCGAGCATTTCTTTCGAGGCTTTGTTGAGATCGACCCGCGCCGCTTCCGAGGTGAAGGTGGCGAGCACCTCCGCATTATCCATCCGGAAGCGGAACGACCCTTTCGCCGGGCGCTCTTTTTCATCCGCCAACAGCAACTGATAGGCGGCCAGTTCCAGGCTGGCCGACACCAGCGCCTCGCTCTCGACGCCGATATCGGTCACCCCCAGAGCACGGGCCGAATTGGACAGATAGACTGAAAAGATCACCGCAAGTGCCGACAGGGCCACCAGAATCCAGAGCACGGCGATGATGACGAAGCCACGCTCCGAAGACTGCGCACTTTGCGTGAGGGGCTGTCTCATGGCGAACTTCCCTGCCCCGTGCCGGCGCTGCCCGCTGTCTGCGATCCCGCAGGCGAAGCCTGTTGTCCGTTGCCTTGCGCACCAGTCTGAGCAGCGCCGTTGCCGTCACACGTTGCATCCCCCTGCTTGCAGTCACCTTGCGCCGAAGACTGGACATGAATGGACGCCACCGTCGAGATCGTGAGAACGCGCCCGCTTGACGCGTCACGCACAGTCAGCCTGATCTTCGCCGGCAGCTTGTCGGAATCGAGCCAGTTGCTTTTCCAGGCATGGTCGTCGCCCGCATAGGCAAAGGACAGCCGGTACGGCGCACGCAACAGCACCACGGGCTCACCGAAATGAAGATGGTCGGAGAGCGACGCTTCCGGTGGCAATGGATGGAATGACATTCGCGAGCGGACCGTCGCAAGGCCACCCTGATCGGTGGTCTCACCCAGATGCACCACGTCGAGCCCGGGTCCGGCATTCGGGCCAAGTGCCGTGCGCACAAAGGTGACCGACTGCTCCAATCCCACAAAGAGCGGCGGCGGTTTGTCGCCGCGACTGACCGGCACGCTTTGGGCCGCTGCAAGGTCATCGACAACCCGCTGCAAGGCGATACCGATCTGCTCGCTGCGCTGAATTCGATCGAGACCGCGATTCCAATTCGGCAACCACTGCGCGGTGAGATTGGCCAGCGCCGAAAGCACGAGCCCCATCAACGCCAACGCCACAAGGGTTTCGATCAGCGTGAAGCCGCTCTCATTTGTTTGCTGCCTGGCCGGCGCTCTCATGGCTGCTGTCCATGCATCAGGCGCACCGTCCTGAGGTCCATCACCGCACCGGAGGGAGAACGCACCTGGATTCTGACGAGAGCGGGAATCCATGCGGCATTCTCGCCGGCCGCACTCCATTCGTCACCCATCGGGCCGACGTCGATCTTCCACTGGTGATCGTTGGTCCTTCCCGACCAGGTGCCGATGCCGATCTCCGCACGCGGCGGCACTTCCGCCGCCATCACCGAACGCACGGTCTGTATCAGCGTCACATGCTGCTCCAGCGAGCGAACCCCGCGCACATTCGTCGACATCACCGACCCGATCGCCACGACCGAGACGGCGACGACGGCAAGCGCAACCAGCACCTCGATGATCGTGAAGCCGGCGTCGTGGCCGTCAATTGGCGGCGTTGCGCGAAACAATTTCGACCCTTCCGGTCAGCCAGTTGACGCGAACTTCATAGCCGACATCCTCGCGCGTCAGGGTCATGGCTCCGCCGCACGACATGCCGCTGGCAAAGAAGCTGATCGTCGACAGCGCCGCGCGCTGGTTGCAGGTACGCGGCAATAGCGCCTCGAAGCGAACGTCGTCCGGAATGCGGATCATGTCCGCGTTTGAACCCGATCGGATCACGTGGCTTCCGGCATCGACGAGAGTCGCCACGCCGGTTCCGCGCCGGATGGCGGCATTGTGATCTTCTTTCAGAAGCGCCGCCGCCTGCAGCACATAGCCCTGCAGGCGCGAGCGCGAGGTATGGCGCGGAACAAGCGGCAGAAGAACAGCCGCCATCATGGCGATGAGCGCCAGCACGCATACCATTTCGAGCAGCGTAAAGCCGCGTTCGGACGGTTTACTCACTTTTCGCATTGACGAGGTTTTCCGTCGAAATATCGGCAGCAATTCCACTTCCGCCTTCCTGCCCGTCCGAACCGTAGGAGATGATCTCATAGGGTCCGTGCTCGCCCGGCGAACGGTACAGATAGGGATGGTTCCAGGGATCGTTCGGCAGGCTGCCGCCCTTCAGATAAGGCCCGTTCCAGGTCGCAACGCCGGACGTCCGCTGAACCAGCGCAGCCAGGCCCTCCGATGTCGATGGAAAGCGCCCGGCATCGAGGTAGAACAGGTCGAGCGCGCCCGAAAAACTCTGCAACTGAATCCGCGCCGCCTTGACCTTGGATTCACTGAGATAATTGAGAACACGCGGACCGATCAAGCCCATGATCAGTCCGATAATGGTGATGACCACCAGCATCTCGACCAGCGTAAATCCCTGCTGGCCGACTTCGAGCCGGCGCTCGCGCTTCTCGTGTGCCGCAAAAAAAATGCCAACGCCTTTCAGCATTTGATCCAATCCTTGTTTTATCCGACCAGTTGAGTGACCGACAGCAGCGCGGTCATGACCGATACGATCAGTCCTCCGACCACAGTGCTGATGGTGATGATAGCGAGCGGCCCGACGATGCTGACGATGCGATCGAGGCTGCGCTGCAATTTCGCTTCGTAGAATTCGGCAACCCTGCCCGCGAGCGCCGGCAATTGGCCGGTTTCCTCGCCGAGGCGCAACATGCGGATGGCCATCGGCGGCATGTTGCTCGACGCCAGCAATGCGTCCGAAAGTTTGCCGCCGTGACGCACGCGGTCGGCGGCCGTCGTCCAGACCGTGACGTTTCCGGTCACCGCCATGATGTCCACCAGAATGCGCAAAGTGGCCGTGAGATTGACACCGCTACCGAGCAGCACGGCGAGATTCCGGCAGAACAGGCTGGTGCGGTAGAACTGGAAGATGTTGGCGATGCCAGGCGTGCTCGCCATGAACGACATCACCGCGCTCCAGGTGCCGGGCCGGCGAAACAGCCACCACAGGCCCGCAATCACAAAGGCAACGCCGAGCAGGACCGGGGTCGCATTCGCCCGGAGGAAGTCCGACAACCTGATGAAAGCGCTTAGCGCAGTGTCGGACTTGGAGCCGAAATCCTGCAACACGGAAGAAAACTGCGGCAGCACGAACAGGATGAAGAACAGCATGACGCAAGCCGCGGCGATCAAAACGAAGACCGGGTATTGCATCGCATCGGTCAGCTTGCGGCGCATCGCCTCGGACCGCGCCCGCTCGGCGCCCAGCATCTCCAGCACCTGATCGAGCGTTCCAGATACTTCACCGACCCTGACCAGGGCGACATACATCGGGGGAAACAACGAAGGATGCGCCGCAACCGCGCTGGCGAAACTCTCGCCGGCGAGGACTGAAGCCCGCAAACGCGCGACCACGGGTCTGAGCCTGCCGACATCGGTATCGTTCGCAAGCAGTTCGAGGGCGTCGTCCAGACGGGCACTGGCCTTCAATAGCAGCGCGAGGTCTCGCGTAAACGTCGTCACTTCCGCCGAACTTGGCCGGCCAAAAAAGCCGAAGCCATCCCGGGCGACCGCGGCCTTCTTGTCTTCGAGGGTTTCGATCGGCAGCAGGCGGAGATATTCGATGCGGCGCGCGACTTCCGCAGCCGTCGGCGCCGAGAGCGTGCCATGCACGACCTCGCCGTTCTGCGTCAGGGCCCGGTAGCGGAAATTCGGCACTATCTCACCTCACCGCACGGTGGTGACGCGAAGCAGTTCCGACGGCGACGTCAGGCCGGCGCGACACTTCGCGATGCCATCAGCGACCATCGTCGTCATCCCGGCGCGGATCGCTACTTCATCGATCTTGTGGCCATCGGTCTTTTCGCCGATCAGCGAACGAATTTCATCGGTCAGTTCGAGTATTTCGAACACGCCGAGCCGGCCGCGATAGCCGGTGCCGCTGCAACGCTCGCAGCCGCACGGCGCATGAAGGGCTTCTCCGGCGCGGAAGCCGAGCGCGGCCAGGCGCGGGTCCTCGGCAAAATCCGCGTCCACGAGCGGCTTCGGCGTCTTGCAACGCTCGCATAATTGACGGACCAGCCGCTGCGCCACCACCGCCCGCAAGGTCGAACGCAACAGATATCCTTCGAGGCCAAGATCGAGCAGGCGGGGCACCGCCGCGGCCGCCGATTCCGTGTGGAGTGTGGTCAGCACGAGATGCCCGGTAAGGGCCGCGTGGATCGCAACATGCGCGGTTTCGTTGTCGCGTACCTCGCCGACCATGATCACGTCCGGGTCCTGGCGCACAAAGGAACGCAGCGCCGCGGCAAAGGTCAGTCCGATGGCGGGCTTCACCTGCGCCTGGTTGACGCCGGGGATGTCATATTCGACCGGGTCTTCGACGGTCAGGATCTTCCGCCCGGGCTCGTTCAGGATTGACAGGACCGTCGCCAGCGTCGTGGTCTTGCCGCTGCCGGTCGGCCCCGTGACCACGATCATGCCGTGCGGCAGCTTCAACAGCCGCCGGAGTTTCACCTCGTCGGCCGAAGAAAAGCCGAGCTTTTCGACCACCAGCAACCCGCGATCCTTCGGCAGGATACGAATAACCGCGGATTCTCCGTGCTGCATGGGCATGATGGCGACGCGGATATCGATGTCGGTACGGCCGACGCGCAGCCGCGCGGCGCCGTCCTGCGGCAAACGGCGTTCGGCAATATTGAGATTGGCGACGATTTTGATGCGCGAAATCATCGCCTGCGGCAGCACACCGGCGGGCGCCGCGACCGGCCGCAGCAGTCCATCGATGCGCATGCGAACCACAAGCCCGGCCTGGAACGGCTCGATATGAATGTCGCTTGCGCGCAGTTCGACGGCCTTTTCCAGGAGATCGTTGACGGCGCGAACCACCGGAGCGCCGCTGGCCAGGTCGCGCAAGCTCTCGATGTCGTCTTCCCGCGGAAGAAACTGGCCGGTTGCATCTGCCGGCTCGGCGCTATCTTCGCCGAGGCGGCGGTCCAGCACGACATTGAGGTCTTCGACCGATGCGACCTTGAGCGCCACGTTCCGGCGGAGCACGATTTCGGCGGCGCGCTGCGTTGCCTTGTCGGTCGGATCGGCAACCGCCAAGGCGGCACTGCCATCGGCGGCTTGATAGGGAAACACCACCATCTCCCGCAGAAACCGCTGCGAGAATGTCTCGTTGAGCGCCGTCGCCGATAAAAGCTCTTGAAGCGCAACGCGTTCGAGGCCGGCGAAGCGGGCCGCTTCGTCGGCAAAATCACTTGGCGAGAGGTCGGTCAATTCCCAAAGCCTGGACTGCGGGCGCAAGGACGCGCCCTGCTCGGCCGACTGGCCACCCGACGCAGCCGACTGCACAAGGTGGTCGTTGCGACGCAGGTGCTCCAGGAATTGCAGGGACTCGTCGCCGGTCATCGGTGTTTCCAGTCGCAGCGCTTTTTCGCAGGCGAACGCCGACGGGCGGACCCAGCCTATTACGCCGCCGGTCGCCCGATGCTCGGCCGCGAGAGGTTATTGATCGGAAGCATGACAGTCTTACGAAACGATAGCAGGGGGCTGTTCACAAAACCAGCTTCAGATGCGGGCGAATAGGCCGCGCGTTGACGCTAATTCCATGAACCGAAAAGAAAATTCCGTATCCTGAAAAGAAAATTCCGCCAACTGAAACATGAAGAAAACATTTGTTTGCGATGTTCTGGTCCCTTCCAAACAATTCTGTCATGTTCGAACGGTAAGAACCGCGCTCGGGCCCGATCCTGACACAAGGGATCCGGGGGCGTTAGTAACAGGTTGGAACGACAAACATGGTAAGTGTCGGCAAGCGCCGCCCGCCCCTTTCGGTCGGGCGCAGTATCGGCGCTGCTTGGATGGCGACTTCGGTTCTTTTGTTGGCGTCCTGCAATTCGGCCACGATGAGTTCCGATGGCAGCGGCGCCAGCCAAGACCTCAATGTCATGGACAAGGTGCGCTCGATCGATATTTTGCCGCGTTACCCGACGCAGGCCGGCACATCGACGACTTCCGCCGGTCCGCGAGCCCAGCCGTCGGTCTTCCAGGGCGCCGAGGTGACGGATATCGCCGATGCGCATCCGCAGCCGGCGGCGAGCGGAAACGGCTACGATCTCAATTTCGAAAGCGCCCCGGTTGCTACCGTCGCCAAGGTGGTGCTCGGCGATATCATGCAGACCGGCTACTCGATCGATCCGAGGGTCCAGGGCACCGTCAGCCTGGTCTCGGTACGGCCGGTGCCCAAATCGGACATCATCTTCGTCCTTGAAAATGCCCTTCGGATCAGCGGTGTAGCACTGATCCGTGACACGGCAGGTTATCGCCTGACCCCGGTGGGCGATGCGATCGGTGCGGGCCACATCGATAGCGCAGACAATACCGAGCCGGGGTACGGCGTTTCGGTTGTTCCCCTGCAATATGTATCGGCGCAGACGCTGTTGAAATTGATGGACAGTTTTGCGACCAAACCCGGTGTGGTTCGCGCCGATGCCGGACGCAATCTGCTGTTGATTCAAGGCACCGGCCCGGAACGCCGCACCGCCGTCGAAACCGCGACGAGCTTCGACGTCGACTGGATGCGAGGACAATCGATCGGCATCTTCCCCGTTACCAACAGCGGGCCCGAACCCCTCATCGCCGAGCTCGAAAAGATCGTGGATTCCGGAGAAAATGGCCTGAACCAGAACCTGGTCAAGCTGCAACCGGTCGCCCGGCTGAACGCGGTCATGGTGGTAACCAAGAAGCCAGCTTTGCTGCACACGGTCGAAACCTGGATCAAGCGCCTCGACCGTTCGGACAGCACGACAACGACCGTTCACGTTTACAAGATAAAGTATGGCGATGCGAAGCAGATCGCACGCGTGCTGACCGACATGTTCGGCGGCGGATCTTCCAACAGCAGTCTGCTCGACAGCCCCGATAACCAGATCGCACCGGGGTCCGGCACCGCGGGAGGCATTTCCCTGAACAACAATAACGGCAGCAGCGGTAGCGGCAGCGGTTTCGGCAGCAACAGCAGCAGCGGCAGTTTCGGCAGCAACAATGGCGGCAACAATTCCTCCTCGTCCGGGAGTGGCAACGGCTTCGGACGTTCGGGCTTCGGTGGCGGCGCAGGCGGCGCGGCCGGTGGAAATCTCGGCCAGCTTGACAAAGGAAACGGCTCCGGCTCGGGTGGACCACCGCTATTGCAAAATGTTCGGATCACCCCCGACATCGTCAACAATACGCTTCTGATCTACGCCGATCAGCCCAACTACAAGATTATCGAATCGACGCTGCGGCAGGTGGATCAACCGCAACTCCAAGTCGCAATCGACGCGACGATCGCCGAAGTCGATCTCACCGACGAACTCCAGTTCGGCGTTCAATTCTATTTGAGCAGCCACGCTTTGGGACTGAGGCCCGATCAGGGTTCCATTCTCAACTCGACGGCGACCGTGGCGCCGGTAACGCCCGCCGTCGCGGCGGCGCAAACGGCGGCCGCCACATCAACTACGGGAGTAGCGACCACGGCCGTCAGCACGGCAGCCACCAGCTTCATCAACCAGGCGTTTCCCGGCTTCAATTTCCTGGTCGGACAGCAGGCGCAGCCGGCCGCAGTCCTCACTGCCCTGCACAACGTCACCGGCGTCAAGGTATTGTCCAACCCCTCCCTCGTTGTGATCAACAACCAGTCGGCGACGCTTCAGGTCGGCAACCAGGTTCCGATCTCGACGGGCTCGGCCAGCGTTCTCAACGCTGCAACGTCCGCCAGCAATACGATTGTCAACACCGTCGACTATCGCAACACCGGCATCATCCTGCACGTGTCTCCCCGCGTCAGCGCCAACGGCGACGTGAGACTCGACGTCGAACAGGAGATCAGCAACGTCCTGCCTGGCGCCGCGGCCAACGCCTTGAACCCGACCATCCAGGAGCGAAAGGTCAAAAGCTCGATTTCCATCGCCAACGGACAAACGGTGCTGCTGGCCGGGCTGATCCAGGACCAGAAGAACGAAAATAAAAGCGGCATTCCCTTGCTTGATGACCTTCAGGGGATAGGCAATGCGTTCACGAATCAAGACAACACAAAGATGCGCACCGAATTGATCATCTTTATCCGTCCTCAGATCATCCGCGACAGCCAAGATGCCCACACGGTTGCCGAAGAACTTCGTACCAAACTGCGTGGCACCCTTAATCCGAGCACTCTCAGTGAAACACACGGCTCAAGCATTCATTAAAAAAGCGCTGCCGGCGCTCGCATTGGCACTTGCCTCTCTCACCAGCGCTAACAGCTTCGCTGGAGAGTATCTGCAATTTCAGGGCGACGGAGCACCGATCGTACTGGCGCGCGGAAATGCCCGGGCGCTGGGACGCCTCGGCTTCCGATACGAAAATGGCTTCGGCGTGCCGCAGAATTATATCGCCGCAGCCGATCTCTACCGGCGCGCGGCGGAGCAAGGCGATGCGTTCGCCCAAAGCAGATTGGGCCTCTGCTACGACAAGGGCCACGGCGTTCCGCCAGACCTTATTCTTTCCTACAAGTGGCTGGACCTTGCGGCAGCGAGGGCGTCGCGGCGCGAGCATGACTTCTACTTGAGGCTTCGCGATGCGGTAGCCTCGAAAATGTCGCTGGCGCAAGTTACCGAAGGCCAGAGGCTGGCTCTGATATGGGCCGCGAACCGGGGGGCTGAGCGCCACTGAGGCGCCGCCAAGCTGACACAACTAGACCGTGCCGCCGGCCCCCTCTCCTGATATTTCGGTGGTCTCGGTAAATCCAGCTTGCAGTTCCGCCCTCGCCGTCGGCATGTCGACGCCGCCAACCCAACTTCCCACGACAAGCGTCGCGATGATGTTGGAAGTCAAGTTGGTTCCAGCGCGGATCTGCGCCATGAAGCGGTCTGCCCCAAGCAGCAAGGCGATGCCGGCGACCGGCACCGCATCGACGACAGGAAGCGTTGCCGCAAGCGCGATGAAGCCGCCGCCGGTCACGCCTGCCGCGCCCTTGGATGTGAACAGCATCACGAACAGCACGCTCAATTGGTGCCAGATCGTCAACTGAACATTGAAAGCGTGCGCCAGAAACAGGACCGACATCGTCATATAGATCGCGGTCCCGTCCATGTTGAGCGAAAATCCGCCGGGCATCACCAGCCCCACGACCTCCCTCGATACGCCGAGTTTTTCGAGTTTCTGCATCGAGCGCGGCATCATGGTTTCCGCCGACGTTGCCGCAAACACGAACAGGATTTCATCCTTGAAATAGTTCAGCACGCGCACGATGCCAAAGCCTGAAAGGCGAAGAAACCCGCCGAGCACGATCAGGACGAACAGGATACTGACGATATAGACCGAGGCGACGAGCTGGCCGAGGTCGAACAAGGTCCGCAGACCGTATTTGCCGACGGTGAAGGCCATGGCGCAAAGAGCGGCGATCGGCGCGCAATACATGATGATCCGCACCATGCCGAACAGCGCCGCCGAGGCCGACTCCAGAAAGACCACGACCGGCTTGCCACGGTCTTGCGCGAGGCTTAGTCCCAACCCAAGCAGCACCGCCACGAAAAGAACGGGCATGATGTCGCCCTTCACGAAGGGCTCGACAAAGGAGGAGGGTATGATCGAGAGGAAGAAGTCCGTCAGACCGACGTCCCTGGCCACTTTGGCGTAGGCCTCGACGGATTTGGGGTCGAATGCGGCCGGGTCGGCGTTGAGCCCTGACCCTACCTGCCAGATATTGCCGACTATCATTCCGATGATCAACGCCAGCGTCGAGGCAATCTCGAAATAGATCAGCGCCTTGACCCCGACATTGGCGACCTGGCGGATGTCCCGCATTTTCGCGATGCCGATCGCAATGGTGGTGAAGATGATCGGACTTACAACGACCTTGATCGCCTTCACAAAGGCATCGCCGAACGGCTTGAGATGGACGGAGAAATCCGGAAAAACGTAGCCCAGTGCGGCCCCGAGAACGACCGCCGCGAGCACCTGCACATAAAGCCTGCGATAGAGCGGTACGCCTGACGAAGGGGTTTTGGCGCTGACCAGGTGAGGATCCGCCATCTCGGAAGACAGGCGGTCGATTTCGAACGCGGTCATCAATTTTCCTTCGAACAACCCGGCAAACCAAGGCTGCGGCCGATGCGGCCACGCCGTCGTTGCCGGCTAGTGGAATGGATTTGACATTCGCTTCCCGCCCAGCCGCGAATTCCGAAAGCGAATGTCAAATCCTGAACTCCACCAGCAACGTAGATTTGCCAGTGATCCTGTGATTCTAACATTCGCAAAAGTGGTCGCTGAGAAGGGATGCGAATGTTAGAATCGGACCACTAGTGCGGTTCCCTCGTCTCGTTGATTCCGTCCGGTCTATTCCGCGGCCACGCGATTGAGGACGGCGTGACCGTGGGTCTTGACCACGACCTTGATCGCATCCTCGATGCGTTCGCGGGCATATTTCAACGCAGTCGGCAGATCCTCCAGCGCGAAGGTGTGCGTATGCACCTTGGTCGCGTCGAAGCGCTTCTGCGCCATGAAGGCTTCGGCGCGGTGCGTGGCGCTCTTGCCTTCGCCGCGGATGCCGTAGACGTAGATATTGTTGCGTACGATGTGGGCGATATCCACCTCGGCCGGCTTGCCTGGGAATGCAGCGAGACAGATGCGGCCGCCGCGGTTGACCATACGCGCGGCTTCGTTGACGGCTTCAGGCGCGCCGGAGCATTCGATGACGTAGTCGACACCCTTGCCGCCGTTCAGCTTGCGTACCGCCGCAACCGGATCTTCTTTCTTGGCATTGATGACGTAATCGGCGCCGAGCTCGCGGCCGATCTGAAGGCGGTTGTCGCGCGTTCCGGTCAGGATCACCGGATTTGCGCCGAGCGCCTTGGCAACCGCCACGCCGAGCAACCCGATCGGACCGGGACCGGTCACGACAACGCTCTCGCCTGCGACAAGGCCGCCCAATTCGGTCAAGCCGTACATGGCGGTGCCGGCGGTGACGACCAATGTCGCTTCCTCGTCCGACATTTCATCGGAGATCGGCACCAGCGTATTGATGTTGTTGATGGCGTATTCGGCAAACCCGCCGTCGGTCGTGAAGCCGTTGGCACGATGTCCCTTGTCGACGTCGCCATAATTCAGGCCGTAGTTATGGCAGGCCGTGTACATGCCTTCACGACAACGCTTGCATTGACCGCATCCGGCGTGGATTTCCACGGTGACGCGCTGCCCGATCCTGTATTCGTCTACACCCGGCCCGAGCGCGACGACCGTGCCCATATATTCGTGACCCGGCGTGAAATTCTTGTTGAAGGGTTGACCGCCTTGAATCGATGCCGGCGGGCCGTGGTGAATGATCTCAAGATCAGTCGCACAAATCGCGACCGCGTCGATGCGCACCAGAACCTCGGCCCGCTTCGGCACCGGCACCAGCTTGGTCGTCAGCGTCAACTGATCGGGATCGCCCAGTACCCAGGCCCGCATCATGTCCGGAATCGGAAAATCGGACGAAGTCTTGACGTTGTCGGGCTGGTACATGGTTTCACTCCTGAATGATTTTTTTATTCCGCCGCGACGGCCTTGATTGGTCCCCGCAGGATGGCGCCGGGCGCGCCAAGCTCAGCCGACAATTCATCGGCGGCCGCAATGACATGAACCTTGATCTGATCAATATAGTCCGGCGTGGCGCGGAAAACCGGCGCAGAGACGCTGATGGAGCCGACGACCGCACCGGCATGGTCGCGTATCGCCGCACCAAGACAGACGACGCCGATCTGGAATTCTTCGCGATCGACCGAAAATCCGTTTCGGCGGGTGAGCCGCAACTCTTCTTTCAATTTCTCGATGTCGGTAATGGTATTCGGCGTGAATGCCGCAAGCCCCTTGTCCGCCACGATCCGGTCAAGCTC
>Ga0116129_1001255_pt1 | contig 14239 bp, 12 predicted proteins | sample June2015DPH_17_2_FD_89732 | JGI IMG/M metagenome (GOLD analysis project Ga0116129, IMG submission 89732) | Peatland microbial communities from SPRUCE experiment site at the Marcell Experimental Forest, Minnesota, USA - June2015DPH_17_10 | ecosystem: Environmental > Terrestrial > Soil > Wetlands...
CGGCGTAGGCGCCGATCATATAAAGCGATCCATGACTGAGATTGATTACGCCCATGACGCCGAAAATCAGCGTCAGACCGGCCGAGATCAGAAACAGCGTGATGCCGAACTGAACGCCGTTGAGGATCTGCTCGAAAACGATCATGACGGAGACGCTTGAAACCTGCTACAGCCTGCAATCCTTGGCGTAGGCGTCGCCGTGATCGGAAAAGATCTTGCCCCTGGTACGCAGCACCAGTTTGCCATCGTTGTCTTTCTCCGTCTTCAGGGCCCACCAATCCTGTACCGGGTGCTGGTTGGGGCCGAAGCGGAAGGCCCCGCGGGTCGATTGGAAATCCGCCTTCAGCATGGCCTTCCGGAAGGCGCCGATGTCGTCAAGCTTGCCGGCCACTCCCTTGAGCGCCGCACCGATCGCCAGCGCGGTATCGTAACCCTGGCTTGAATAATAGGTGGCGGGCCGGTGATAGGCCTTGTCCCAGGCCGCCACGAACACCTTGTTGGCGGGATTATCAAAATCGGAATTCCAGTGCGAAGTGACATTGACGCCAAGCGCGGCCTCGCCGATGGCCGCCAGCGTCACCGCATCGAGCGACGGCGCCGCCACCACCATCGGGATGTGGTCCTTGAGACCGGCCTGTTCGTACTGCCGAAGAAACGTAATCCCCAATCCACCCGGCTCGAACTGGAATATCGCTTCCGGGGCGGTACTGCGAATCTCGGCGAACTCGGCTGCGAAATCGGTCTGGTCCAGCCGGGTGTAGCTTTCGCCAACGACCTTGCCTTTATAATAGCGCCGGAAGCCTTCGAGCGCGTCCTTGCCGGCCTGATAATTCGCAGCGACGAGATAGACGCTCTTGTAGCCGAGCTGGTTGGCGAGTTCGCCGGCGGCTTCGTGCAGCGAATCGTTTTGCCACGACACCACGAAATAGCTGGCATTGCAGCCCTTGCCGGCAAAGGTCGACGGTCCGGCGTTGGGGCTGACATAGATCGCGCCGGCATCGAGGATATCCGGTATCGTCGCGCCTGCGACGTTCGAGAACACGATGCCGGTGAACAGTTTGATATTTTCGCTCTTCAACAGCCGATCGGCGATCTGCTTGCCTTGCCCGGGCTTGGCCCCGTCATCCTCGACCATCAATGTTACGGGAACACCACCGAGCTTGCCGCCCCCCAACTCGACCGCGAGCTTGAAGCCATCGCGGATGTCCTGACCGAGATACCCGCCCGGACCGGATAGCGAGGTGATCATGCCTATCTTGATCGCTTCCTGACCGAACACCGGAGCGGCGACCGCGATCGGGGCCAGCAACAACGCGCTCACGGCAATCTTCAGAATATTCATGGCCTTTCCCGCCCTTGAAAGAAGCATCTGACGAACCCCCTATCGGCTATAGCTGCACCCAGCCGGGTGGCGGCTCCTTGCCGGGGTGCAGCGTGTTGCAACGCGGACAAGTTCTGGCGGCTTCGTTGTCATAGAACGCGCGATACAGTGGCGGCAGATCGTCGACGATACTTTCGAGATCGAGTTCGACGCGGTGCACCAGTCCTTCGCATTTGAAGCAGTACCACTCGAAGGCATCGAGCAGACCGTCGGCGCGCCTCGGCTCCACCACGAGCCCGACCGAGCCTTCCTGCGGCCGCTGCGGAGAGTGGCGAACATGCGGAGGCAGCAAAAGGATTTCACCTTGCCGGATCGGCACGTCGTAGTGCTGGCCGTTGTCGACGACCTTGAGCATCATGTCGCCGCGCAACTGATAGAAGAACTCCTCGACCGGATCGTCGTGGAAGTCGGTACGCTGGTTGGGGCCGCCGACCACGGTAACCATCAGATCCGCATCCTTCCATATCTGCTGATTGCCGACCGGCGGCTTCAGCAAGTGCTGGTGCTCGTCGATCCATTTCGCAAAATTGAAAGCCTGAAGGTGCCCCTTCATCGCTGTTCTCCCGCGCTGTCGTTTGCGCCGTTCACATCATTGTCACTCTTTGCGTCGAGGCGACCTCCAGGCCGCATGCCTCAAAGGCGCGGCGGGTCGCAATCCGTTCGGCGTCGGTCAGTTCAAGCAGCGGCGGGCGTATCGCACCCCCGACCTGACCGAGCAGTTGTTGCCAGTACTTCTGGTGAGCGTGCGGCTTTTCCGCCGGCCGCGTCGACCGCAGAGCCAAGCGAACCGGGTCGAGGCTGTCACGCACGGCACGCGCTTCCGCGATCCTGCCGGCGAATGCCAAATCGGTATAGATCCGCATCCGCCGGTCCGATGCGGATTGCAGCAGGTAAGGCGGTGACGAGCAGAGATAGAGCTTCCAGCCGAGTTCGACGATGTTGTCGAACCATTCCTCTTCGGAGGCGGTGCTGACTTGAATCCGGTCCGCTGCGAGACGCGACAGCTCGCGATACAGCGGTCGCTGCACGCTGTATTTGATGGCGACCACGTTCTCAATGTCGGCGAGTTGATTGCACAATTGCGGCGAGAGCACGTAACCGCTGTCCGGATGGCTCCACAACGCAATCCCGATGTCGACCTTGGCCGCGACGGTCTTGTAGTAGTTCAGGACGGTCTGATCGTGCTCCTTGAAAAAGTGCAACACCGGGGTATGTACCACAATGTAGTCTGCACCGATCCGCTGCGCGTGCCGTGCCAGTTCGATCACCACATCAATATTCTGGTCCGAACATGACATCATGGTGCAAGCGCGTCCCTCACAGCTGGCGACCGCCATCCCAAACGTACGCTTGCGCTCCTCGATCGACATCGAGAAAAACTCGCCCTGCTTGCCGGCGATGAATAGCCCGTCGATGCCGAGGTCTTCCGTCCAGTGGATGATGTTGCGGCGAAAGCCGTCCTCGTCGATCGACAGGTCGGACCTGAAGGGCATCAATGCCGCGGCCCAGATTCCCCTGAGGTGCTGCCGTGCATATGATTTTGCGTCCTTTTTTGAGTATTTCATGAAGCCATCTCCGCCAGATGCCTGCCCGACTGCAACGCGCGCCAGATCTTTTCGCTGGTCAGCGGCATGTCCAGATGGTTGATGCCATGAACCGACAGCGCATCGACCACCGCGTTCACGACCGCGGCAGGAATGCCAATGCAACCGGCTTCGCCGACACCCTTGGCGCCGAGCGCATTGACGGACGAAACAGTCTCGATCTTGTCGATGACGACGGGCGGCACATCCGTGGCACGCGGGATCGCGTAGTCCATCAGGGATCCCGTCAGCAGTTGACCGTCCTGGTCGTAAACCATCTTTTCCATCAGCGCCTCGCCGATGCCCTGCGCCATGCCTCCGAGGAGTTGACCGCGCACAAGCATGGGATTGACGATGACGCCGGCATCGTCCACCCACACCAGTTTTTCGATCTTCAGTTCGCCGCTGTCCGGAACAACGGATACGCTGGCGATGCAGCAACCGCTGCTCCAGGCCTCCCCGGGGGCGTGATAGGTTTCCGTCGTTACCAGCGCTTGGCTGCCGACAACATCGATGTTGTGGGAGAACGCATGGAGCGCAACCATCGACCACGTTACGCGGAGTTCGCCGCCGCCATCGGCAAAGCCGCCCGCGATGGGACGGGAATCGATCGGAACGGGAGAAAGGGTGTGTGCCACCTCCCTTGCTTTGTCGAGGAATCCAGTCGCTGCGACCTTCAAGGCGCTGCCGCCGATCGCGGTGCTGCGACTCGCCAGCGCTCCGATGCCCACCGGCGTCTCGGCGGTGTCGCCATGCAACACAACGACCTGCTCCGGGGCAATCTGGAGAACATCGCACACGATCTGCGCGTAAGCCGTCTCCCGGCCTTGTCCCTGACTGCTCGAACCGCTGGCGACGATGACCTTGCCATCCGAGGCGAGACTTACCCGACCGCTTTCCCATCCGCTGCCGCAAGGCTCGACATATATCGCGACGCCGACACCAACAACTTCCTGCCGCCGCCTGCGCCGGTCGCGATCCCGACGCAACTCTTTGTAGTCTGCGAGTTCACAGCTTTTGTCGACCAGCATCTGAAAATTGCCGCTGTCGAAGATTTCGCCGGTCGGTGTCGGGTAAGGAAAGCTTTCGGGCTCGATCAGGTTGCGAACGCGAATCACAACTGGATCGAGGCCGGTAACGGCCGCTGCCCGATCCATCAGGCGCTCCATCAACATGCAGGCCTCCGGCCGGCCTGCGCCGCGGTAAATCCCGACCGCCGCCGTGCTGGTCAGTCTTCCCGAGAGATCAATGCTGACGGCGTCGATTCGATAAGGACCCGGCAGGATCCGGCCGGCATTACGGCCGGGCGCCGCGGCGCTGTAAGGCAGCCAATGCCCGAGCGGAAATTCAAGCCAGGCCCGAAGACCGAGCGCGCGTCCATCGGCACTCACGGCCAACTCACCCGTGGTGCGGCCGCCCCGGCCCTGGGTCGCCGCCTGAAAATCCTCGCCGCGCACGGCACACCACTTGACAGGCCGACGCAACGCGCGCGCCGCCCACGCAACCATGACGTCCTCGGGATAGATTGAAGACTTGCCGCCGAATGCCCCGCCGACATCAGGCGCGATCACGCGGATGCTGGATTCCGGCAGGTCGAGCATATTGGCGAGATCGCTTCGCGCGCGATGCGGCGCCTGGATCGAAAGCCAGATTACCAGCGTGCCGTCGGCATCGTTCCACTCCGCCAAAGCCGCGCGTGGCTCAAGCGGCAGAGGCGCCAGCCGTGAATGTTCGATCGTAACCGAGACCACATGCGCCGCCTCGGCGAACGCCTGATCGATCCGCCCGGACACCCATCGATCCGCCAGAACATGGGTATCCGGGCCCGATAGCGGCGGAAGCGCCTCAACCGCCACCTCAACGCGCTCGCAAGCGTCTCTGGCGGCAGAAACCGTCCGCGCCACAACCGCGGCGATCGGCTGCCCTACGGCGCCGACCATTCGGTCGGCAAGTACCGTAAAAGGTGGTGGCCTGATGTCGGTCACGAGAGGATTCACCCCCGCCTGGCCTGCGATGGCAATCTCGCGATGTGTAAAGACGGCAACCACGTCGGGACAGACCCGCGCCGCCTCGACCTCGACGGCGGTGATCGCACCGCATGCATGTACGCTTCGGACAAACTGGAGGTGCAGACAATCGTTTGGCGAGATGTCGTCAACATAACGACCGGCGCCGCGCAGCAGCCGGCCATCCTCCCGTCGTCTGAGCGGATAGCCAACCCCCACCGGTTCTGACGCCATGGGCCGATCTTTGGATTTTGTCTCGACATTGAGTACCCTACCTTGCACCTTGCCCATTCCCGCCTGACGCCCAGTGATGAAGATTAGGCTGACAACGGAGTTGCGTTGCAATGCCAATAATTCGTATATATTGATCTTCTTTCCGTTATGAATTGATATGAACATCACCCTCCGTCAAATTCAATGCTTCCTCCAGGTCGCAACGCTTGGCAGCTTTACCCGCGCCGCCGAGAAGATGCGGACCAAGCAGCCCGCGCTCTCCCAACAGGTGCGCGACCTGGAGAACGAACTCGGTATCCGGCTGTTTGATCGCACCACACGCCGGGTGGAATTGACCGAAGGCGGCGCCGAGTTTCGCAACATCGCAGCGAAGGTCCTCGACGATCTGGAATCGGCGGCGCGCAACGCGCACGATCTGGCGGAGCGAAAGCGCGGACGCGTTGTCGTGGCGGCACCACCACTGCTGGCCGCGGCCATAGTGCCACGCGCGATCGCCGATTTTCGGAGCAGATATCCCGGCATCGAGGTTAGACTCGTCGACACCCGAACCGAGCAGATAGTGGATTATGTTCGCTCCGGACAGGTCGATTGTGGGCTCGGCACCTTCCATGCCGGCCAAGAGGGCATCAGCTCGACGCTGCTGGCGCGCGACAGCCTGATGCTGTTCTGTGCCTCAAGCCACGCACTGGCACGTCGCCGCGTAGTCCGGTGGAAGGAACTCGACGGGCTTCCATTGATCACCCTGACGCGCGACAGCAGCATCAGGCTTCTGGTTGAGGTCGGATTTGAAATGTCTCAGATCAGACTAATTCCTGCCTACGAAGTCGCGCAAATCACCACGGCCTTGGCAATGGCCGAAGCGGGACTGGGCGTCGCTGTCCTGCCGGCCTATGCACGAGCCGGTGCCAAGACGCTCAGGATAGCGGCCGCCCCGCTTGATATAAGCATCGTCCGCGACATCGTCATGATCACGCGAGCGGGACGGTCGATTCCTCCGGGGGTCTCTGCATTCGCGCAGTTCCTCGGCAAGCATACGCGGGTCTCGATGCCCGGCACAGCCTCCCCGACAAAGCTTCGTTCGCAGGTCTTGCGGAAAGCCAAGACTGGGCGACAAAGCTAAGACTCGGCGACAAAGCTAGGATTTGTCGTTGGTACGGTCCGACCGCAGACGACTTTCCTCATGCGCCACAGCGCTCCCAAAACAACCTACCGCGGACGACGCATACCTAATCAGAGCTATTCGTAGAGATGATCTTGAAATGATCTATTTCTTGACCGGATCTGACAGCAGCGACGAGCCAACGCGGTCGCCTCCCGCGGCCCGACCACGTTTCGGATGGCGCAGAGGGATTGCGATACTTCGGAAGGACCTTCGGGTATTTCCGTCGAAATTTGTGATGTTCCAAGCTATTTGGCGTTTTGGCAGGGTCCCAGCGATCAAGAGCGGCCAACCCCTTCTCAAGTTCACACATCCCGAACATGATCTTGGTAGCCAAGGTTCCGCCAGTCCGCTGGTGCAGCAGCCAGAGTTCACCCACCGACATTCCCAGCAATTCGCTTTCAGTGATCGGCATGTCCCCACCATCGCGCCAACAATAATTTTATCTTTATTGCTATGAAACTCGAACGCAAGTGTAATTTCGTAGAACAAATATTATTTGGATCACATTTGCGCTGTTAAATGCGCCTCACGTTCTCCGCCGAATGGTGACACATGTTGGCAGGCTGATACTCGCTCTTTCAGTGAGGAACAGAAAGTCGACGTGTTTCGATAAACCGGCGAAATTCTCTCCAGGAATGCGCACGTCCTACGCTTTGGTTTCATTGTATCACCGGAAAAAAATTGCGAGATCGTCAGATTCTAGCGCCCTATCCCCTTCATGGAATCGTCGACCACGAACTGAACCACCTACTGATTTGTCGAACGTGTACAGCACGGCGTCTGGATTGACTGCTCATCGATCGAACCGGCGTCGAACGTACCGACCGCCAACCCAAGTCCTTATTGTGTGAAACAAGTTGGCGCGGATGCGTTGGTGGTGACCTGCCCTTCCAGTTTTTCGTAAGCGTGGATGACGTTTGTTATCTTCGAGCGCGTCTTCATCGTCGGAACCGGCGCTTTCGTGAGTGTTGCGTTGATTCGCACCTAAAACGTCGGTGTTGGCTAGTACACGCCTGTTCGTGCATCGCAACCCGGACGGCGGTTGGCTCTTCAATCAATCAAGGGAGAGAAGCAATGCTGGTCGAGGCCAGAACTTCCCACAATCGTCCGACGGTGGCGATAACTCGCGAATCGGAATTCCGCGGCTCGACTCTGATGGTGGCTGATCCCAAGAATCGGCGCTCGGACGTCTCTCCCCGTGTTGAAGCACCACCGCTTCGGGCGTTTTCCAGCGAGGGGACCGGCAAATCTGGAAGCATTTGGCCTGACTATTTGGAGGCACTCGAATTAATCAATGGTGCCGGGCAGGCCATGAGCGCCATGGAAGAACAATCCCAAAAAATTCAAGCCAAGGCCTTCGAGCTTACGGAAAGGGCCAGGGTTGACCGGCTCGCGGCAATTGAACAGATCGCTTCACTGGAACAACAACTCGCCGTCGCCGAGACGCGGTCCGCTGAACTGAGCCGCCTGCTAGCCGACGCGGAGCTGCGCGCCCAGACCGCTCAAGAATGGCTGCAGCGCTTTCTGGAGACAATCAACGGGACTTTTTCGTCTCTCCGCACGGCACCAGCGAGAGAGCAACCGGAACCCGGGCACCGCAGCGTAGCGTAGCAGCGCTAGCGCCGGCATTATCTGCTCATGCTATAAGGCTCGTGCAGGCGGAAGGCTGCAAATGCCGCAGCTCGATGGACCGGATCCGGCAACCCGCAGATAGCCGTTGTGCGGCATTCCACGTGGCACCACGTGCCACGCGATATGCTTGAGCAGAGACGTCTCAATCAACCGGTTGTTAACCATAAAATCGCGATCATTCCCTCCTTCAAACCATTGTCAATGGAGAAGCGGGATGTCGCTAAGCACGAGGGAGAAAACTCAACATAGCGTCGCAGAAGGACGAGATCTCTCAGGCAAAACAACAGCCTCCGCCGTCGACCTTGTTGTGCGCTACGCCGCCGCCTTGCGCGATAACGAGGCGCCCGACCTGATAGATCGGCAACAAGATGGGCATACCCTTTGGGTAATATCGGCTGAAGGACCGGGTTCAGCTGAATATCTTGAGGCTCTTGAGTTGCTCAATGGTGCCGCTTTCACGATGGTAACCATTGAGGGAAGATCGCGACAGATTCAGGCAAAAGCCCTTGAGCTGGCGCAGCGGGCACATGCCGACCGACATGAGACCCACGAGCGTATTGCACGCTTAAGAAAGCAATTGGCCGTTAGCGAAATTCGATCGGACAATCTCGCCAAGCAACTCGATGAGGTGAAAAAGCGCACCCAGATCTCCTGTGACCGGCTCAGTCGTTTACAACGGGCGATCGGCACCGCGTTTGCCGCGCTAACGCCGCGGTCGCCCACGGGCTGTCCTGAACTCTCGATGCCGACCGGGTGATTTGAAATTCGAAACTCGAAGGGAGATCCCTGCCGATCAAGGATCGCCGGTCACCTCATCTCAACCGCACCAACACGAACCGCGGTCGGCTGAAATTCAAATGTGCAACCGCGACAATTACCCGCACGGCGAAAGCTGGCCGTGATTGCTAGGAATGTGGTCGATCCTGCTCGCGCGCCTGCGTCGGAATACCCGTTCTAAATTCGCCGCAAAAGGCCCTCGACCAAACGATAGGCCAGGTGAACAAGGGCAGGCTGACGTCGGCGAACAGAACGGAATCGCAGGCCGGATGTTGATGATTTTGGTCCTCGATCGATGACGATGCCTGCTTCCAGACCAGGGGCACAAAGACGGGCGGGTATCGCCGGCAATTGCCTCGCGACCTTGAGCTCGTTCCTGTCTCTTCACGGGACTTGTGGGCCTGCTCTTCGCTTGCCCACCTGAAATAAATGCATTTGCAACAGATCGCGTCAATCCCGTATTGCGGACCGCCATCCGTCCGCGCTTCCAATTTTGGTTGCTCGGCCGTCCAACGAAGAAAACCAGTAAGCGCGCCCAGGAAGCGCGTTCCACGAACGTATTGAGCAATCGCAAGATCTATCATGGCCTTCCTGTGAGGAATATCTTGTTGCGGGAAGCGCATTTGGTTACACAGCGAGTTCTGGTTTCGACGGTACTATCGATGCGGGAACGTGCATTGGAATCCCCGGCCTGTCACCGGGTTAGAAAACGATCACCGATCGAATCGATTTGCCCTCGTGCATCAAGTCGAAACCCTTGTTGATTTCATCAAGCTTGAAAAAATGAGTGATCATCGGGTCAATTTCGATCTTGCCGCTCATGTACCAGTCGACGATCTTTGGAACGTCCCTGCGACCCCGCGCGCCACCGAATGTGGTACTTCTCCATACGCGGCCTGTATTGATCAACTGAGACGGTTGGGTAGAAATGTCCCTGCCGGGTTCGGCCACTCCGATCGCCACCGAAACCCCCCAGCCGGGATGGCATGACTCGAGCGCTTGCCGTATTGTATGGGTGTTACCGGTGCAGTCGAAGCTGAAATCAGCCCCGCCGTTTGTCAGAGTGTTGAGGCGCGCGACCAGATCGCCTCCAATTCTCTGCGGGTTGACGAAATACATCAGACCAAAACGACGACCCCATTCCTCCTTGGCATCGTTGAGATCAACGCCAATGATCTTGTCGGCGCCGACCATGCGGGCGCCCTGGATGACATTAAGACCAACGGCCCCGAGACCGAACACCACTACGCTGGCACCAGGCGTTACCTTTGCGGTATTTATTACCGCGCCGATGCCGGTCGTGACGCCCCCGCCAATGTAACAGATCTTGTCGAATGGCGCGTCCTCGCGGACTTTAGCGACAGCAATTTCGGGCAATACGGTATAATTCGAAAATGTGGAGCACCCCATGAAGTGGTGGATTGAGCGGCCTCTGTAGCTGAAGCGAGATGTGCCGTCCGCCATAACACCCTTGCGCTGCGTTTCCTGAAGCGCGATGCACTGATTGGTCCGGCCGCTGAGGCAGCTACGGCACCGCCGGCATTCCGGCGTATGGAGGGGGATCACGTGGTCGTCGACTTTCACCGAAGAAACATCGGGACCGACTTCACGGACGATTCCAGCTCCCTCATGGCCAAGAACTGAAGGGAAGATGCCCTCGCTGTCGAAGCCATACAGCGTATATGCGTCGGTGCGGCAAACTCCGCTGGCCTTTATCTCAACCAGCACTTCGCCGTCTTTTGGACCTTCCAGATCAAGCTCCACGATCTCGAGACGTGCCCTGGCCAGAAATGCGACAGCAGCGCGGGTCTTCATTTCCGCCTCTCCTTCGAAGGAACGACATCGAGTTCCCGGCTGAAGCGCGAGGTCGAAGTCGCGAGACGTGAAGCGTGGGGCCAGCGCAGGGCATTTTCGTATCCGGGAGTCTTCATGCTCAGGGTGTTTCGCACGGTTAGCGCCAAGCGGAACGGAGACGATCAGACCGCCGTGGCATCAGCGAGATAGTAAATTTGAACAAGCCTGGACCAGTTCGACCTGGTTCCGTACCCCGAGCTTTGCGCGAGCGCTCCTCAGCTGATTGTCGACGGTATTGGCGGACTTCGCCAAGGCGTTCGCGATTTCCTTGTAGGTGAAGCCGCGAATTGCAAGACGAATAACCGCGAGCTCCGAGGCTGTCAGCGGTGACGCGCCTGGAACCGGCGCACTCCTGTACGAGCCGAGAATAGGGCCCAGAAAACACAGCACGAACTGATCCAGATAAGCAACATCCGATGCTTTCCACTCTCGCGGGGTTCGTGTGTCGTCGATGCACACCAGACCAAAGATGCGGTGCTGGGTCTCCACCCGACGCGCAAGCTTGGCCTTCGTCTTCGCAGCGGCCCATATCTTCTGAATGCCAACGGCGCTTTGGAGATCGAGGCATACGGGTTGTGGCGAGCGCCAGACCCGCTGTATCGAATCTACGTGGTTGGGAATGGGATGATTGCATAATGGAACGGCCAGACCAGATACCGTTTCGACGGCGCTTGCGACATATCGGGGCATGCCGGGTTCGCCATATCCCAGATTTGAGCGTGTCGCGTCCATCCGTTCCAGTAGAAATTGCAGGGCGATCCGATGCACCGCATTCTGCGAACCCAGATAAAGCAACATGTGGGCGGCACAGTCGAGCATGCTGGATGGCGCCAGGTTACGCTGCTTATCGAGAAGCTCCGCCCGAAGATACCGTACCGTGGCTGAAATGCTCTCTGTGCTCATTGCAATACATACATTTCGCTTGCCGATAGGTTGGCGTCCTGTCGGGCTCGCCTTTTGGGAGGACGCAGTCGTAACAGCTCAGCTATGCCAAGTGCGGTCTTGGGGCGGCAGAACAGGAATCCCTGCATCTCCGTGCATCCGGACGCCTTCACGATTTCCCTTTGCAGGTCGGTCTCGACACCTTCGGCAGTTGTCGTCATACGGAGACTTCTGGCGAGGTTCGTTACGGTCCGGATAATCGCACTCGATTCCGGCACCTCCGACAGATTTCGGACGAATGATTGATCAATCTTGAGCTTATCGAAAGGAAATCTCCGCAAATAGTTTAACGACGAATAGCCGGTGCCGAAATCGTCCATCGCGATTCGTACCCCAAGTCGTCGCAGGCGATGCATGGTATCGAGCGTGGCCTCATTGTTCAGCATGAGGAGTGCCTCGGTAATTTCAATTTCCAATCTGTGTGGCGCGAGTCCCGTCGTACGAAGTGCCTCCAAAACAACGTCCAACAGACCTTCCTTGTTAAGCTGTGCCGGCGAGACATTAACTGCAACGGCAACGTCGTCTGGCCAGTTGACCGCCTCGGCACATGCGGAGCGCATCACCCATGCGCCGATCTTCGCAATCAGTCCTGTTGCTTCAGCCAGGGGGATGAACTGCAAGGGCGAAATAAGGCCGCGAGACGGATGATTCCAACGGAGCAACGCCTCGCATCCAGAGATCATGTCGGTCTGCAGATTGACTATTGGTTGATACTGCAGCTCCAGCTCGCCATTATCGAGCGCCAGACTTAGATCGAGCTCAAGCGCTTGTCGCAGTTTCATGCGATCATCGATGACCTTCTCAAAGAACTTGAAGGTACCACCTCCTTCGGCTTTGGCCCTGCGCAACGCCATGTCGGCGCTCCTGAGCAGACTCTCTGCGTCCCGCCCCTCCTCGGGGCATAAGGCTATACCAATGCTCGCATTTATGATCAGGTGGTGATCGCCGAGTTCGCAAGGTGCGGCGATCGCTTCCTGGATCCGCTCCGCCAACGAGGCTGCCTCCGATGGATCGGCTATCCTAAATTGTACCACGCCGAATTCGTCCCCGCCCAGACGCCCGACGGTTCCGGTATCGCCGATACATTGTCGCAGCCGTGCGGCGATCTCCCTCAAAAGATCGTCCCCGATCGGGTGGCCCAGCGTGTCATTTATCGTCTTGAAGCTGTCGAGGTCGAGCAGGAGAAGTGCGAATTGTCCTCCCCTTCGCATCCAGCCGAGTACTTGCTCGAGGCTTTCACGAAACTGGGTCCGATTTGGCAGATCGGTCAGCGAGTCATGGCGCGTCAAATGAGCGATACGGGCCAGCGCCTCCGTGGATTCGCTAACATCGTTGTGAGTCACGACCCAACCACCGCCGGGCACCGGCCGTTCGATAATGTTCATCATGCGGCCATCGACGGTCTTGACGAGGATGCTGGAAGCGGACCCCTTGCCGATCCGCCGTAGCGTGCTCGCGCAGAAATCCTCCGGATCCCCCGAAAACGAGCCGCATTCCACACTGTGCTGCATTACTTCACGCAGCGTGCTGCCGGCCTTCACCACCTCTGGGGAAAGGCCGTACATTTCAATGTAACGCTGATTGCAGACCACTATGCGCGCCGACTCGTCCAACATCAGAAGTCCGTGTCGCATGTTGCTGAGGGCCAGGTTTAGATTCCTCACGCGCTCATCCAGATTGGTTGAAATTTGCTGCATATGATCCACTCATCGCTCCGAGACTCTTCCGGTCGTCGCAGTAACAAGAGCTGCCTATCGGCGCGCTCCCGCCTATTGACCAATCGATAGCCTCGTTCGTTCCGGATCAACTTCTACCGAGACACCCATTGTAGATCCGCCGCATGAGCGTTTTCCGGCCATGTCCAGGGGCGTGGCGGCCCACCCAATCGATAACGTCGGTGGTTTCCTCCCGGCCGAACCGGAAAACCCTGTACCACACGAAATACCAGATGGGTGGCTTTACGCGACTGAATTCTTGTTATCGTAATATTCGCTATTTGAATGGCATGCGGCCGTCCGCAACGAAGACAGTTGGGCTTAACTGGAATCTTTAATGCTCTCACACTTGTTAGCAACTCGCCTTACGATGAGACATCTTCGGGCAATTATCGCCATAGGTGACGCCAGAAGTATGGTCGGCGCCGCGCGGAGCCTGAATTTGACACAACCGAGTATCACCAAGACGCTCAAGGAAGTTGAACAGGTACTGGGTATGACGCTCTTCGAGCGCGCCAATCGCGGCGTCGTCGCGACAGCGCCCGGGCACGCGTTGTTGCGACATGCCAAAATCATCCTGGTCCAACTGGATCGCGCCGCAAGCGAGCTCACCGATCTCAAGGATGGCACCGGTGGACGAGTCGTGGTGGGAACTTTGCTCACGGCATCGGCCCGTCTTCTGCCAAATGCCATCGCTCTTCTCCACCGCGAGCGGCCGAATCTCAGCATTTCCATTGTCGAAGGAACCAATAACCTCCTTCTCCCCGCACTACGGCTGGGACAGATTGATCTCGTGGTTGGCCGGCTGCCCGAACATCGGCAGGCACGGGGCCTGATGCAGGAACTGCTGCTCCGGGACGAAGCATGCGTTGTCGTCCGCACCGATCATCCGCTCGCGAAGCAGCGGACGCTGTCACTACAGGACCTCTCGGGCTATCCTTGGATATTGCCCC
>Ga0116129_1001256_pt1 | contig 14234 bp, 15 predicted proteins | sample June2015DPH_17_2_FD_89732 | JGI IMG/M metagenome (GOLD analysis project Ga0116129, IMG submission 89732) | Peatland microbial communities from SPRUCE experiment site at the Marcell Experimental Forest, Minnesota, USA - June2015DPH_17_10 | ecosystem: Environmental > Terrestrial > Soil > Wetlands...
ATCTTTAGTCGAAGTCCTGGTACTAAAAATACCTTCAAACATCGTGGAAATCTGAAATACGCCCTCCACAAATCCAACCAGATTGCGGCGGCGGTCCTCGATGGAAGCGTGGGGAAGACCGGACCGATATACTGGCAATAAAGCAAAAAAACCTCTGCGATCCCCCTTTCCCACGTAAAGAACGACGACGGGAGAAACCGCCAATTCCCCACTATCACGAGCTTGCTTGATCGTTCTGAGACGTCCCTCCTCGGAACCTAGGTCCAACCCATAAGCGCTGGAGGCTGGATCGCCGATCGTGAAAAACAACGGAAAATACTCATCTCGCCCTGGAGATGCCAAGAGCTGTTTGCCCAGTGGGTCAACTGCGCGGATCTGGTAGTTGGGTATCCCTTGACGTAATCCATCCGCTTCGTGCGCCGCTCGCCCCTCGCGGGTGACCCGAGCGATCCAAGAGGCGCTTAGAATGGACGCATCATGCTCAATCAGTCTTCTCGCGAAGCTCTGAAACTTCAGCAGGTTCACGTCCGGAAATGTTTCGAACAGCGCGCGCAGACCAGAAATTTTGTCGAGGTCCTGAGCAATTTCCGCTTGAATCACTAAAGCGTCCTCAGATGCTTTCCCCACGAACTGTTGTTTTGTAAATTCAAGCTCGATATCTCTGGCGACAAAAAAACCGACTATTGAAATAACGATGCCAAAAAGAGCGACGCCTGACATCAGCACAAGGCGCCATGAGAACCGGTTCCTGGTAAACATAAGCGGGCCACCTGGCTGAGCTAAACATATTGTTTACGATGCAGACGAAAAGTGTCGATTCGCTTAATCGGTTGGGGCTGTCTGTAAGTTCCCTGCCCCACACCTTTCAATCCACGCAAGTCCCAGTCCGGCACCCTAACAAATTGTCGGATGAGAGGCGCAAAGACTCTGTTCGCTGAACCGGTGCTGAGCGCATGATCGTTGCTGCGTTGCCGCTCGTAGTTGGCCTTATTTTCGCACAACCAGTCGGGCTTTTGTGGGTTGTTGCGGTCCGCCACGATGCCTTCGAGGTGATTGCGTCTGTCACTTCTACGACGATCCCGGTGAGCATCGCGCAGGCTCGCACGTCAAGAGCCCCAAGGGAATACTTGGCCAGCTTTGTCTTCTGGCCTGTTCGGCGAGCGCTCCACCTCGCGGTTTTTACGCATGAGGGTCGGCAAGAACAAGCCTTTCCTGTTTAGCTACCGCGCCCGGGAATTGTTCGAAAGCGTGTTCGGGCCCTTCGACGGAGAGACCGTGAAATTTCTTGAGGAGTGGCTTGCGACGTCAGACGACGGCGATTTGCGCTTGATTGCGGATATCCTTGGTGAAGCTCACTGCAGCTTCGTTTTCACCCGCCGAGCGTTTGTAGGGCGTTTTTTAGAAAAGGCAAAACAGGTCAGCCAACAATCGTTGACTGTTGAAAGAGTTGGGGTATTTTCCTATCTGCAGAGCCTCATAACCTGAAGGTCATAGGTTCAAATCCTATCCCCGCAACCAAATTTTGATAGTAATATCAATGAAATAGCCCGCCGTTGGCGGGCTATTTCATGTACGACCAGCCGCTCCAACGCCGCTCCAAAAAATCCCGTTTTAATCCAAATGGTTAGACGGATTCCGCGATCTCACGATCCGTTCTCAATCGCTCCGCCGTACATGAATCGTACATGGCGTGGCAGCGTGATCGCACTTTGTCCCCATGTCCTCATTCGTGGTCTATCCGGACGTTCCCGTCGGTCGGTTCCTGCGGTGGATATCGTAGCTTTTGATTCCGCCATTCCCTGGTTCGAATCCAGGCGCCCCAGCCCGCCACCCGGGTCTCTTCCTTACGTTGTCCGGCATTCCGAAAACTGTCAACTTTCCCGGCGGTTATGGGACAAACAGAGCGTCTCCGCAGAGGAAAATCCGTCATTTCGGATCCCGGGACCCGTTTCTCCCGAAGAGTCTCTGCTCGGCAAATTTTCAATATCCGAAACCCGACCACCGGCCGCTCCGGAGACCGGTTGGGCCTTGGAGGAGACAGGTTCGAATGTCTGAGCACCTCGTTCGGAACGATGGGCAGCAGATTCAAATCTTGCCACTCCGAACGACGCTTAAACAAAATTGGAATGTTCACCGGTACCGCTTCGTCCTTCCTCTATCGGGCGCATGTTAATCGCTGTCCCGGACTTTCATCTCAGAACAGGTCAAGTATTAGCACTGCTTGAAGCCCACACCACCGATAAACGCGCTCTTCGGCGCCAGTTTGACCTTAGCCGCGGCGAGAATATCCTCGACCGGCGTCGGAAATCTCTCCGACGCTGATGCACGGCCAAGAAGCTTCCTCGCCCGCTCCTCGACCGCGCGCAGTTGGTCGGGATCGAGACGGTTGTCATCGGGTTTGATCACCGGGTCGCTTCCCGGTTCTGATGAACTGAAGATATTCGACTAACGCCGCCTCTTCTTCATTCGTCGGATTGAGATCGGCAAATGTCGCGACCCGGCCGTGATCGGCCGTGATATGTGCAGAGCTAGATCGTAACGACACGCGGGCCCTAACGAATGATGTGACATAGCCACAGCACGGGGCAGCGGCTTGTATCAATTTTCTTAATCTGTGGTCAGGGAGAGCCGGCCAGATTGAGCATGAGACCGCTTGACGGCGTCAGCTCAGGACGATCCGCACCAGATCGGCGACATTTTTCGCGCCCAATTTTCTCATGATATTCGTGCGATTGTTGTCGATGGTACGCTTTTCGATGCCAAGGATATTGCTGGCATCCTTGCTCGAAACACCTCTGACGATCTGTTCCAGTACTTGGGCTTCGCGGCGCGTCAATCGGGTGTGCCCGGAAAACTCCTTCGTCTCAAGCTCACAAACATCAATCTGCTCGTGAGATCTCCACATTTCGGCCGCCTCGCGAACGCGTTGTACTGCGGTATAGGGATCGAATGGCTTGTGCAGAAAATCATAGGCTCCGTTTTTGAGCGCTTCAACGACGATCGGAGTGTCGTTTTGTGCCGAGACGAGAAATATGGGCGCGATATAGTGTCTGGCATCGAGTTCTTTCAGGATTTCGATGCCTGAGCGGCCCGGCATGACGACGTCAAGGAAAAGACAAACGGGAATACGGCCGCCAACCTCTTTCAGGAATGTCTCACCGTCCGCGAAAGCCGTTACCGGATAGCCTTCCAGCGACAGAACGGCGGTCAGTATGTCGCGCATGCAGTCGTCATCATCCACGATAAAGATCTCGTCCTCATGTTTTATCCCTTGAAAACGTCCCCTAATGGCATTGCGCGTGCTGTTCATAAATAATCTGTCCATCTACCGGGCGTGTCCAGGAAGCGATGTCACCGCCCCGCGTATCGTCCGCGGACTACTATAGCGCGGGGACGGTTGAGGACCCCTTAAACTCTTTCAAGACAATCCAACAGTGCCTATACGATCGCGCGTCAAAAGAAGTGCCGCCTCTCGTTGACTGCTCACGGTGCGGAGCCCGCCAAGGACACCAATACCATCAGGCCAGACCGCGTACACTATGAGGATAAGCGCTTCGGTAAACGACCGCGTTATATTACCTAGTAAATAATACGAATTGCTTTTGACGGAGGTATCTATAATGCGATCTCTCCAGTAGCTATTCCGAAGCTAGGAATAGACATGAGCAACCCACCGATGCACTCTCCACCGCGCATTGCAGAAGGAACATCGATCCTGATCGAACCTAATCGTTCTGAATTGCTCACACTCCGAAGCCAGAACGAACAGCTCAGAGAACTTGTGATGCAGCTCTATAAGATCATCGTCAGGAACGTCATGGATCAGCCATAGCGTCGTCCCAACCGAACGCGAAGAAAGCCACCGACATGGGGAGATGGCGATTTCCGCCTATGACGATTCAAGCTATCGGACGAAATACGTACCTCATGCGTATAACGCACAAATATTTCGCGGAGACTGATTCTTGCATTCGTGATCGGCGGCGTCGCGGATCTTGGATAGGCTGGCGAATTATCGACCGTAACATCGAATGCATGTGATCGTAACCATAGTGATAGATCCCGCCGGCGACAAACTCCCGCTCGCGTACCGGACTCCAAACTTGGAAGGATACACGGGCCCCCTTGCAACATTTGTAGCCCAGGTAGCTACGAGCTCTTGGCTGAATCCGCAAGCGTGTGCCTCGACCCGGGCCACCCAAAACCAGGCGGCCGTCGAATACAAATCCCCGTTGCGACGAGCCGCGCCACTCCTGAACCGTTCAGTGTAAAATGTGCGATTGGATCGCATTCCATTGCTCGCAGGGGCGGGCGGCTTCTATTTTTGGGGCTGCCATTCCAGGAATGGACAGCGACTCAGCGCACGATTCTGCGCAGCGTGGGCCCGCTCCTGGCGAGTAGTCAGCCTTACTTACGTGCCCATCCATCCCTGAGACGCTTGCAAAATGGATTCATAGAAAAGTACGCAACAACTTTCCGGGGTGTGCACTCGGGTACAGACGATCTTCCCCATCAGGCGTAGGATCTACTACTTATACAATGTTGCGTTTGTTCGACGGCCTCTCGGTTTGATGCGAGTTCGGTGTCGCGCAAGCCATGGTCGGCTGAGCACGGTCAGATGTGCTTCTTCCGGGACTCTCTCGAAGGCTACGGGAGCTAGTTATGCACATACTCGTGATCGACGATGATCCTTCGGTCGGGGCGGCAATTCAGGCATTCTTGAACCATCAGGGCTGCGAAGTGGTGGTCGCCGAGAACAGCACGCTCGGTATTCGCGCTTTCGAAACGTCCCGCTTCGACGTCGTGTTGGTTGATATCTTCATGCCGGGAACGGATGGCCTCGAGACCATCAAAGACTTCCGACAGCGAAGGTCGAACGTTCCGATTATTGCGATGTCCGGGTTTAGGTTTCGTGACCAGATGGGGCCGACCGCGGATTTCCTTAGCATGGCTGTCTCCCTGGGCGCGACTTGTTGTCTTCGTAAGCCGTTCGGATCCCAAAATTTGATGGCAGCGATCAATGGGCTTCGCGACCATGTTCCTGCCAGCACCGCGATAGGAAGCTGACGAACGGAAAAGGATATCGCGACCATGCTGAACGGATCCCATTTTGATATGCCGTATGAGTCGCCTCCGTATAATTACGCGGTGCAAAAGCTTAGAAAGCTTCAGGACGAGATGGTGGTTACGGCGCGCACGTGGGCCATGGGCGAAATCGGCGCGGCGGTCGCTCATCAACTTAATGATCCACTTACCGCATTGCTCATCTATCTGCATGAAATCGAGAGGGTCAGCGGGCGCCAAACGGTCTCGGGCGTATCCCCACTGTTAGAGGTCGTGGTAAAGGCGATTTGCGAAGCCGAACGCGTCCGCGGGATCGTGGATCGAATCGGCCATGGCGTCGAGACCCCGGTAGAGACCCGGCCTGCGGTCGCAGTCGCGGTTGCGCGCGAAGCGATTGACGCCTGGGCCCAAGATAGCAAACAAAATGGAGGAGGGAGACGGCTATCACCGGCCTCTTCTCTCTCCGATCATCTGACAGCGCGCGAGCGAGAAGTGCTGGCGCAGATCGTCGCCGGCGCCTCCAACAAAGGGGGAGGCCACCACTTAGGAATCAGCGCACGAACTTTCGAAGTGCACCGCGCCCATATCATGACTAAGCTCGGTGCGAGGAACGCAGCCGATCTTGTTCGAATGGCACTGGGAGAAGTCAAATAGCGCTATATTGCCCTATGTGTGACGTCAACGCTTTGGAAGTGCAAGCAACAAAGTCTGCTCAGGACGTGTTGGGCACTCCGACTTTCGTGATGCTTGACGGGAAGTGTCGCGATAAATCGGCAAAGTCATGTATCATGTCTACGCGGAACGTCTGATATTTACATCATGGACAATATCTGCGCGATTTTCATCGTATATTGGCTCTACCGTGTACTCGATATTAGGAGTCGGATGCTATAGTGGGGTTTGGTGTTTTGCTGAAGTGTTGTGGGTAACGCCGCTTACGCCGGGACCAGCATCAAGGTGGCGGAGTTTAATGTGGTGGTTTTCGCTTCCGGAATCATCTGGAACGGCCGCCGGAAACTGACAGATCCATGCGACGCCCACGACAGTGCGACCTCAGTTGCCGTCTTTTTCGTCCAAACACCGAATTTGAGACCTAATCCGCAAAGCCGAGTCGTGCTTGTAAAATCACGAGCCTTGATCGATCGGCCAGAATCGACCGTAGGCGTTCACCTGGCGCGGTCGTGACGTGCATCCGAGCAGGTTCCATGAGAGCACTTCGTATACTCCATATCGAGGATGAACCTGACATCCGCGAAATCGTTGCGATTTCGCTGAGCCTCGACCCTGGGCTCGAGATGCGCGCCTGTTCCTCGGGGATGGAGGGTCTCGCCGTCGCCGCCAAAGATACGCCGGATCTCATCCTGCTTGACGTTATGATGCCTACCATGGACGGCCCAACGACGCTCGCGCATTTGCGCGAGAACCCAAGGACCGCCGCTATTCCGGTCGTTTTCATGACCGCCCGCGCTCAAAGCCGCGAGATCGAGCAATTCAAGTCGCTAGGCGCAGCTGGCGTGATTGCTAAGCCGTTCGATCCGATGGCACTGGCGGCTTTGGTGCGTTGCCATATCCGTCCGGCGGAAGCCACGCTTGCCTCATCGCGCGGCGCCTTCCTTTTACGGGTCCAAAAGAACGCAGATACGTTGTTGCGGTGTTGGTCGGCATTCGCTGAAGATCGGACGTTGTCGTCCGCGCTCGTTGAGATCAGAGATGTTGCCCATGGTCTGGCCGGCGCCGGTGGGATTTTTGGGTTTGCGCGGATTAGCGATGCCGCTGCCGATCTGGAGGAAGCGACTTCGGTTGAGCTCAACGGCTCAAACACACTAGAAAAAGTCGAGCGTGCGTTGGAGTACCTTTTGACCTCCATCGAGGAGATCCCCGGAGGAATTAAGCGCGAGCTTCGAAAGCAGACTGTATAGATATCTTGTCGGCCAAGACGCCCCGCCTCGTCGCGCACCGCGCTGATTGCTGGTTAAGCCTGCTTCACCGCTTGTGATCTCGGTTCGTGACCGGAGCCGCTCGCTTGAGCTCGGCACCTCCGAGGTGGACCGCTGGTTAGTTTGAACGCGATGAATATCGGCAATCTGCCCGGCTAATATTTATAATCCAAAGGCCGACGGGGGCCTGGTCATGATGCAACTGATAACGGTCGCTGTTTCCGTCTCCATCGGAAGCAATGATGGCTCGCCCGGAGTCGCTGTGACGATCATCTTCAGCCAAAGCCGAATACATGGTCAAAACAGATAGAACTATTCGTAATCGCCGCGCCCATAGGGGGGCCGATCGAAATTCGTTAGACACCTTCGGATATAACCCGGTTGCCGCCAGCGGCCGAAATCCGCGGAACGGCTAGGATCGCCGTCGTCAGGAGATGAGCACGGTCGATCCACTGATCCAATTGCCCCGTCGCCACCGCCACGCTTGCGGTGACGTGTTCGACTGCGCCCGATTTGTGATCCGCGATTTCAAGCGCGGCGATCGAGGCGCGCAGTGCCTCACCCAACTCCAGCGCTGCCTTCGAGCGCATCTCGGGAACAATTAGCACGATCAAGCCGCTGCGGTAGGAGGCGGCAACGACGCCAATGTTGGCCGCTGTGACACGGACCGCAGCCGCGACCCGCGACAAGATGCTTGCGACCGCAGGTTCACCCCGCGTCGCCCGGAAGGTGTCGAGGCCATCGACCGCGAGCGCGATCACCGAGTTGTCACTGCCGGATTGGAAATTGGCGGCGCCGACCAGATAGGCCTCAGCCACATCGCCGACGAATAAGCCGGTTACCTCATCGATCCAATGTGACGCACGGCGATCACCCCAGGTCGATACAAATTGAAGTAGCTCGCGCTCCCGCGCATGGCGTCGATCAAGCTCTGACTTGAGTTTGAGCGCCGAACGAACGCGCGCCAGCAACTCCACGTGGCCGAGAGGCCTCCTGATATAATCTGTTGCGCCGGCGCCAAAGGCGCTGGCAACGCTATCTATGTCGGCAAGCTGCGTTACCATGATGATGGGCACATCGGAATACCGCGGGTCGTTGCGAATACATGCACACGCTTCAATCCCATCGATCCCCGGCATCACGATATCGAGAAGCACGAGGTCAACTCTAGACGGGGGCGGCGTGGTCGGCCGGCCGATCGCGAGGAAAGCGAATGCGTCGGCGGCGGAGACGGCACCGGAAACTGCCCGATAGCCTCCAGCTAAAAGCATCGCTTCCGTTATTTCGCGGCCGGCCGCCGAGTCATCTACCACCAGAATACACATGTCGGGCGCCCCTAGCTGTTTTCGTTGCCGTGATCATGAAAGCGCCACCGATCTCATCCGGCGACCTCGAGCTATTTGCCCGAACGCTCGCCAGCTCGCGCTCTCGGAGCGGAGCCGGCATCGTGAACGCCCGCGATGGTCGTGAAGTAGGACCGCCCTTACAGCCGCTTCCAAGTGCCGACGACGACGCGACGCTCGGACAAAACGATGCTTTGGCTGATATCCTCAACGCGAGGCCGATAGAGCGAAGTCGCTCCCCTTTTACATACTGTGGCCTTCCAGCTGTCTTGAGTGGCCTCTGCACCGCAGTGGGCATCTTCGATGACTCACCTTTTAGTGAAACGGAGCCGGCGAGTGGGCACATGACCGGACAGAGCCGCCGTCCGGCTCGCGAGACGGCAGGAATAAACCGTGCAGGCAAAATACCCATGTCAAATGCTTCGATTTGCATCTGTTGATTGCATCTCGACTTCTGCGACGGCCCGAAATGTATCAAGACCCTTCTCAAACTTGGCCATCTCCCCCGTCGAGAGTCCGCGTTTGCCACGAAATGGTTTGAGCAGAACACCGTCGACAAGAACCCTTGCAGCTTGGGCGGATTGGTTTAATCCGATGTTTGCACCGATGCCGCACACGTCGTGCAATCGGCGATATACTTCGGCTACCGCGTCAACGGCGGTCCTTCCGTTGCCCGCTAAAATAGGCAGCGAAGCGCCAATTTCTTCGATCTTTGCGGCAAGCTTGGTGATAAAGCGTGCACGGATCAGCGCTATGCGAGAGGCGAGTTGTGATGCGTCCAATTGAGACTCCACTGAAGTAGATTTGGTTCTATCGGGGGTTAGTTGCGCGTTCCAGACAATACCTGATTCTACATTACGATACGGTTACGCTGGCAATATACTTACTGATGGTTTCGTGTGTTATGAAGCGACAGTCAGAACATATACGTATATTACGCTTCGCATCGCGCGCGGCACGCTTAATCGTTCACAAGTCACTGACCATCTCTCTCGACCTCCCCGGCCGTGGTGATTGACGTAATACTAAATCAGGCACCGGCGGCAAAACTCCGGTCGCCACCGTGGAACTCCCGGATTCAAATCAACGCGACGACTCAAATCGAGCCGCCGTTGCCCCTTCCATATTTACCCCGCTAAATGGCTGCATCCACGTGACAAGCTGCTTCTGTCCTCATCTCCCTGTGGCCGCGCCGCGTTGTGCCCGGAGATGTGTCGAAGACCAGATTAGGTTAAGGGGGGCCAAACCGAACCGGGTGCAGGCAGATGTCTTGGTGGCACCCCGCATCTTAGGGTCGGCGATGCACGCTATCGGGCTGCAAGGCGTAAGCTATACCGAGGATCGGACGCCGGGAGTTTACGCCAGATAATCGTCACCATCTCAATACGGGGAACGATTGCGATTAGCCGCGCCCCTCCACACGCGTACGCCTTACACTGGAGCATACGCTCCCAAAAGAACGGTTAGCATTGGGTTGGGCCACGCGCAGCAAGATGCAAGTTCGGACGGCATTTAGACCGAAAATCGCCAGTTGGGATTCTTGGGACGAGACATGGTCAAACGCGAACGGTAGAACGTAATCCCAAGGCAATGGATCAAACGTTATGTAAAGGCCAAGATCTCCTACGTTAGGTCACCGAGCTTCACCATATCTGCCGAACCACGCTGCATAATTCGGGTTAGGTCGGCGGAGTTCCTGGCGCCACATTTCCGGGTCACGCGCCAGCGATGGTTCGCAACGCTCTGCTTCCCGATCCCCAGATTTGCGGCAACCTCTGTATTAGTGCCGCCGGCAATGATTTGCAGAAGCACGGCGCGCTCCATGTGAGAAAGCTTCACACCGGGTACGTACTGCACCAATTGCTGGGGAGGGGCCATTTCGTGGGCCGCGCGGCGGCCCCACAATTCTACGGCGTCGCGTACCCGGAGCACTGCCGTGTAGGGATCAAACGGCTTCCCAATGAAGTCCCGAGCGCCGCTTTTGATCGCCTCGACGATAGCCGGATTATCACGCCTCGCGGAGATCATGAAGATCGGAGCGATAAATCTTCGAGCGATAAGGGTCTTGAGGATATCCAGCCCGGATTGCCCGGGCAGCACGAGGTCGAGGAAGACGCAAACCGGAACGCGCGATTTCGCATTCTCTAGGAATGACGTGCCATCAGAAAAGCCAGCCACCTTAAATCCCTCCAGCTCAAGAATGGCCGAAAGCAGTTCGCGATATTCCTCGTTATCGTCGACGATAAAAATTTCTGGGAGGTGCATCAAGTTCGACCGCTCACCCGCAGCCCCTCCGATCGATTCAGCCATTTATACGCTCCATCTCTACAGCTGCCGTGAACGGCACGAGAGACCTGTGATCGGCACAAGCTCGAATATCACTCGTCACCTGGTTATCACAAATGTATTGACTTTCGATTTCCATAAAAACTCTTATTGTCGCTGGCGGCGATGGAGTATACGTATGTATTATTCCGTAATCAGGCCTTCTGCAACAACTCGTGGGCAAGAGCATTTCATAACAACTTTAATTGCAGGTTTGACGCGTTGTGGACTCGCATAATGGTAACGCCCCCTTCTTCGGCCTGACGCGGTGCTCGTCCCCGGTTCGCAACATCAATTACAAAAGTGAGCCATCCTCGACGGCGCCATAATCTACTCTGATCGGCAACGCAAGGAGGAGCGCATAATGGGCATTCTTGTCGTCGATGACAGCGAGGAACAACGAGCCGTATTAGAGGCGGTCCTGACGGCCGGTGGATTTAAAGACGTCATCACGGCAGATTCAGCTGAGACGGCGCTTTCGATCATGGGTTTAGCGGCACCGTCGGCGCAGCACATTTGCCGAATCGATCTGGTACTTCTGGATATCGTAATGCCCGGCATGGACGGCTTCGAAGCTTGCACACGTATTCGAGGAGAGCAACGCTATGCGTATCTTCCAGTCGTAGTGACCACGGCGCTCGACGATCTCGAGGGCGTTGCCAACGCGCTCAAATCCGGCGCCACTGATTTTCTCAGCAAGCCGCTGAAGCATGGGGATATCATTGAATGCATGCGCCTCGCCCTCAAACTTAAGGAAGAGCTCCAGAGGCGCAATGCGACCGACGGCGTATTCTTCCATCGCACATCGTTCCGTTTCGAGTGCCGCGACTTGAAATCGTGGCGTGATTCAGTAACAACGCGATGGCGGCACGGAGAAAACAGGGCGCAGTAACCATACAGTTAACGGAGCGCCTAGCGATGCTGCTTCCCAGCACCACGGACACTCGATGCTGCAACGAGGCTAGCGTCCGGCGACCTTCATCAAAAGACAGGTGTTTGCTTCGTCCAATCGTGCGTTACGCAGCAATGATTTCGGAGGTGGTGTGCTCCGACAAGACTTTGAGTATCTCGGTCGCTGGCTTAGGTTTGCTGAATAAATACCCTTGCGCTTCTGTACATCCGGCTGCTTGAAGGATAACCATTTGATCGTTGGTCTCTACGCCTTCAGCGGTGATGCTGACCCCCAGACTGCGACCGAGAGCGATCATCGCTGACACGATCGCAGCGGAGTCTGTGCGGTGCGTGATTTCGCTGACGAACGATTTATCAATTTTAATCCGATTGAATGGAAGCTTTCGAAGATGCGTCAATGATGAAAATCCTGTCCCAAAGTCGTCCAGCGCAATGCCGATATCTAGGCCGCGGAATTGACTGAGCGTCACTCTGGTCCTTTCATAATCATCAATGAGCACTGTCTCGGTAATCTCCAGCTCAAGCCGGTTCGCCTCAAACCCGGATTCTGCGACTGCTTTGCAAACGGTTTCGAGAAGGTTACCTCCGACGAACTGCGCCGGCGATAAATTGACCGCCAGTTTGACCAGCTTGGGCCAACCGCATGCGTCTTCGCATGCTCGGCGTAATACCCATTCTCCTAGTCGTCCAATCAAGCCGGATTCTTCAGCGATGAAAATAAATTCTGCGGGCCCTACTATACCGTGTCGTGGATGACGCCAACGCAAAAGGGCTTCACAACCCACGGCTCGACTTTCTATAATATTGAACCAAGGTTGATACCAGACTTCGAATTCGTTATTCAGCAGCGCTTCGCGCAGCTCACGCTCGAGCATATCCCGCCGTAACGTGAGCTGCTGCATCTCTCGATCAAAGAAGCAGAAGGCATTGCGTCCTCGGCCTTTGGCTCGATAGAGCGCCAGATCCGCATGCGCTAGGATGTCGTCCGTGGTCTCGCCATCCGTCGGCGCGACCGCAATGCCCACGCTGACGCCAATAGTTGCGGGACTACCGTTGACGTCGTAAGGCGCGCTCACAGTTTCTAAAATGCGCATGGCCAACGGCGTTACGTCCGATGCTCTAGCGATATTCGCCTGTAGAACGACAAATTCGTCGCCTCCAACCCGCGCGACCGTATCGACCTCGCGGACGCACTGGCGCAGGCGCTCGGCTACCTGTTGCAGCAATACATCGCCAGCCTGGTGACCGAGTCTGTCGTTGGCAAATTTGAACCGGTCAAGGTCTAGATAGAGAATTGCGAAGCTTTGTTGGCACCGCCGTGCGCGGGTAAACGCATCGTCAATACGGCCGTGAAGCATGAGGCGATTCGCCAACCCGGTGAGGATATCGTGATGCGCGAGATGGGCAATCTCTTGTTCTGCCCGCTGACGAGCCGTGATATCGGTGATTGTGCGCACTGAGCCGCCCCCCTGGAGGGCGGCGGTTCGAATTTCGAGGATGATTCCGCTACTGAGTTTACGCTGGTTTATCCTGATGTCGCCGGACGTTGAGCCCAAATATTGTATGCCACGGCTACAATGCTCAAGCGGGTCAGTTCCGATGCTATGTTCGTCTGCCTCCAGCAGACGCGATAATGTTTCTTCGGAGTCCGGCCGATCGATGTGAAACGATTCGTCTAATTCCAGGAGTTCGATTGTCTGCCGATTGATCACTGCCACATTTAGCCCGGCGTCGGTCATGATGATGCCCTGACCCATGTAATCGAGCGTCAACTCAAGTTCGTGAGACTTAACCTCGAACTTTAGCGCCCTTTCACGCGCACTTGCCTCGCTCAGGCGCAGGGTGTTACGAACGTCAGCGAGCCTCATTTGGTGACGGGCACCAACCGCTATGGCAATCAACACCAGCAAGGTAATGATCATAGCCACAGCGAAATACAGGACCCGATTGCGCCGATAAGCCTTCAAAATATCGCTGTCAGCTCGGGCGACTGTCATGATCAGCGGAAATTGCTTCGACATGCGATACGCAACGAGACGCTTGACGCCATCCCGGGAACCATCGCCCCAGAAATGGCCCGCCGGCGCGCGAGCTACAGCGCCAGGCAGAGCGGCCCCGGGCCCCAGCGGGGCAAGCATGGCGCCCGAGATTCCGCGTGCAGCGAGCGTCACGCCGTCGAGATTGCGGATTATCAGAGTTCCGCCAGAACCTAGATCGACTGCCTGATAGAACTTTTCGACAAAGTTGGGATCGAGCGACAGAACGATGATTCCCCCGAATCCCCCGTCCGGCAGACGCACCCTGCGCGATAACTTGATCGTCCACTTGCCCGTTACCCGTCCGAGCGTAGGTCTACTAATAAATAGCATGTCGACGTCGGTATCGGCGTGGGCGCGAAAACTCTCGCGGTCGCCGACAGAAAGCGGCAGCCCACTGTAGTCGGTGGTCGAAGCAATCAGAGCGCCATCGGCTCTAACCCAGATTTTGCGTGAGGCATTAGATTTTAGCGACGGCTGTGGCGCAAAGTGGCCGATTCACGTAGCAAATCGTTGTCGAGACAAATTGCGCCGTCAATCAGCAGAGCGCCACAGCCGCCATGACCGACGATATGCCGCTTCCCTTCGACCTGCCAGCCGTCCGCCGCAAGAAGCTC
>Ga0116129_1001257_pt1 | contig 14223 bp, 5 predicted proteins | sample June2015DPH_17_2_FD_89732 | JGI IMG/M metagenome (GOLD analysis project Ga0116129, IMG submission 89732) | Peatland microbial communities from SPRUCE experiment site at the Marcell Experimental Forest, Minnesota, USA - June2015DPH_17_10 | ecosystem: Environmental > Terrestrial > Soil > Wetlands >...
ATCCACGTATGCGCTCCATCCGACTGCTTGAAAACGTGCTTGATTCCGGCGGCGTCCAGGAACTTGGCAAAGCTATCCGCCGCGCCGAACAGGCTATCGTCCGTACCGCAGCCAAACCAAAGCAGGCGCAACTTCCGGTTCGCAGCTTCCGGATCGGCGGTCAGGCCTCCGAATGTCTTCTGAAAATCGGCAGGCCGCAGAGCGGCGCTGAAGCCGCCCACATAGCTGAACAGTTCCAGATGGCTCAACCCGATTTCGAGCGACTCCCCGCCGCCCATGGAGAGCCCCGCAATGGCCCGGTGACCGCGGTCGCCGTAAACGCGGTAGTGCGAATCGACGAATGGAATCACATCTTCCAGCAGGTCGCGGCTGAACAGGGCGGTGTTTTGTCCGGGCGCAGCCGCGGTGCCGGGCGGCGCGCCGTAACCGAAGGGCATTACCACGATAAATGGTTTGGCCTTTCCGGCGGCGAGCAGGTTATCGAGGATCGGGTTCACATGGCCGAGCCGCGTCCAGGCGGCTTCATCGGCGCTGGCGCCGTGAAACAGGTAAAGCGCCGGATAACGCGTGTTTCCGCCGTGGTCGTAGCCCGGCGGCGTGTAGACCGTCAGGCGGCGGATTGCCTTCAAAGATTTGGATTCGTACCAAATGGTGTGGATTTCGCCGTGCGGCACGGCCTGAGCGTCGTAAAATGCCGGCCGATCGCCGCGGATTTCGAGAATGCTGCTAATGGTGCTCGGAGTCGAGCCGGTCTTCACGTCGGGATTGTTCGGATCGATGGTCTTCACGCCATCAATAGTGAAGTTGTAGTTATAGATTTCCGGTTCCAGCGGGCCCACCGTCACGCTCCAAAGATCGCCGCTGTTTTCGAGCGGCTTGGCGCCGCGCATGAATTCGCCGGTGAGAGTCACCTCGCTGGCCTGTGGGGCGCGAACGCGGAAAGTCACTCTGCGGTCCGCGCCAATCTCAGGCGAACGGACCGCCGGCGCGCTCTGCGTCCAACTCAGCGGAGTCAGGCAGCTAAGTACGAAGCAACCTGCCGCAACCGTTTTCATAAGGAGGCCTGCTTAGTTATCGTCTCCGTCTCCGCCGCCACGGCCGCCCGTTCGAATCGGAGCGGGCGGAGCGCCGGTGGTCTTCAGCGGAGCCACGCCGCTGCCGCCAACAGTCTGGTTGTAAGCCGGGATATCCTTACTCATCAGACTCTTGTATTCCGTCTGCACCGTCTGTAACTGCCGTTCCAGATCGAGTACCAGGGCTGTATCGGTCTCCGTAGCGCCGTAATCGCCAGTGCCCGCCACGTCGCCGCCGCCGCCGCCGATTTCGCCGTTCACCCAGATAAGAGTGAGATATAGCTTGTCCTGCTCCGGAAAATACTTGTCGTCGCTCAACATCTCCGATTCAGTGACTAAGTTCAATTCCACCGCCTTCATCTTCTTGTCGATCGCGTCCATAGCCTTGAGGAGATCGGCTTTTCCCTGCACAGTCTTGGACTGATCCTCGATTTGCCGGCGCATCCATTCCAACTGGTTAGTCATATCGGATACGACGCTGATATCTTCGCGCACCTTCAATTGAAGCTTCACGGAAGCCTGAATGTCAGCTTCGCTGCCGTGCGCATCGGGCGGCAGCGCGATGTGTAGCGGCCTGGATAAGGTCTGACCGTCCACGGTCATCTTGACGGTGTAATCGCCGGGCGCGGCGTATGGGCCAGTCTCCGCCTGGGCGATGCCCCAATGCGAGATGGGCCGGGTGTCCTGTCCCTGGAACCGAGGCTCTTCCCAGATGTGCGGATTCTCGGGCGGAGTCGTGCGCAGCGCCACCAGCCGCGGCGGCGGGTAGCGCATGTCCCAGGCGATGCGGTTCAGGCCGGCGTGACCGGTGACTGGAGGCAGTTTCGCCACCAGCGCGCCCTTGGAATCGGTCACCTCGAATTCAATCGGGTTTTTCGGCGCCGCAGCTAACTTAAAGCTGATTTGCGCGCGGCCGCCGCGGGGTTCGCGGAACGCGGCGCGCGGCGCCACCATGGCAACGGGCTCGGTAAAGGAACTCTCCATCATGCCCTGTTCGAGCGGCGTGATGTCATCCATAATATAGAAGCCGCGGCCGTAAGTGGAAACCACTACGTCATGCGCCGCTTTCTGAACCACCACCCAGGAGACCGGCGCCGCGGGCAATCCCTCGTTCAACTGCTTCCAGTTCTGTCCGTCATTGAGCGTATAATAGAGCGCATTGCCGGTGCCCACAAAGAGCATGCCTTTCTTATTCGGGTTTTCGGCAATCACGCGCGCATAAGTCAGTGGGCCGTGCGCGGGCAGGTCGCCGCTGATTTTCGTCCAGGTCTTGCCGAAATCGGCGGTCTTATAGACCCATGGGTCGCGGTTATCCGCTAAGTGGAAATCCACGCAGATGTACGCCGTCGCCGCGTCGAAATGCGACGGCTCAATCTTCGCAATCACTCCCATGGGCGGAAGGTTGGGAATGTTCTTAGTGACGTCGGTCCAGTGAGGCGCGGATGCCAGTGAGTCGCGCGTATACCAGACCTTACCGTCATTAGTGCCCGCCCATACCACGCCGCGTTGGAACTCGGACGGTGCGATGGCAAACACCACCTCGCCGTAGAATTGGCCCAGGTTATCGCCTACAATGCCGCCGGAGGAGACAATATACTTGGGATCGCGCGTGGAAAGGTCTTCGCTGATCACCGTCCACGCCTGACCGGCGCTGGTGGTGCGGAAGATCACCTGGCAGCCATAGTAGACGGCGTTATGATCGAACGGATCGACGGCCAGCGGCGACGTCCAGTGACAACGGTACTTGGCCTTGTTCGGTTCGGAATCGAGTGTGTGCAGCCACGGACTGACAGAGCGGGCCACCTTGGTCCTGGCGTCGTAACGAGTCACTTCATTGGCATAGCACGAGGCCCAAACGATATCGGTATTAGTCAAATCCGGCAGCGTGAAGCCGGATTCGCAGCCGCCGAGATTGTGCTCCCAGGCTCCGATTGCGGCTCCGCCACCGCGTCCGCCCGCGAAGCCGCCCCCGCCGCGTCCGCCGCGCCCGCCCGCATTCTGTCCGGGCACGTTCGGGCCAGCCTCCTGCGTAGTGCTGAGGCCGCGCATGGTTCCGTCGTCCTGCATGTTACCGTAGATCTTATAAGGAACGTCATTATCCACGGCCACGTGATACATCTGGCCGATCGGCAGAGTCACCCGGTTCGACGTCGTACCGTGGTCGGTAGTCATGAACATACCGCCGTCGTGAGTCAGTAAGATGCGGTTAGGGTCGCCAGGATCGATCCAGATATCGTGGTTATCGCCGCCCCATCCGAGAGTCGTGAAGCTCTTGCCGCCGTCCTTGGATATCCAGAAACTGCTGTTGGCGACGAATAGCTCATCGGGATTCTTCGGATTGACGGCGAGCTTGATGTAATAGCCGGCGCGGCCAATGAGCTCCCGCTGCCAGCTTCCGTTGGTCCAGTTGACGCCGCCATCGTCGGAGCGCCAGATAGAGCCTTGATCGGCCGTCTGGATCAGGGCGTAGACGCGCTTGGAATTGGATGGCGCCGGGGCGACGTCAATCTTCCCGACGGGCGATTTGGGCAGGCCGTGGCCTTCGATTTTGTCCCAGTGCGCGCCGGCGTCGTGGCTGACGTAGAGGGCGCTGCCGGGGCCGCCGCTGAACATGCCGTAAGTATGCATTTCCACCTGCCACATGCCGGCGAAAAGCGTGTTAGGGTCGTTGGCGTCGATATTCAAGCCGGAGCAGCCGGTGTTGGCGTCGGCGAAAAGCGAGCGGGTCCAATTCTGCCCGCCATCGATGGTTTTGAAGACGCCGCGCTCTTCTTGCGGGCCGGTGGTGCGGCCCAGGGCGCAGACGTACACGATATCAGGGTTGGTGGGGTGGACGATTACGCGTCCAATACGCCCGGTTTCATCCAGGCCCATATGCTGCCAGGTGAGGCCCGCGTCCATGGACTTGTAGATGCCGTTGCCCATCATGTCGCTATCGCGGATGGCCCAGGCTTCCCCCGTGCCCGCCCACACCTGCTTAGGGTCGGATGTGGAAACGGCCAGTGCGCCGATCGCCTGCACCGGCTGACTGTCGAAGACAGGGGCCCAGGTGCGGCCGCTGTCAGTGGATTTCCAGACGCCGCCAGAAGCCGCGCCGGCATAGTACACGGTGGGGTCGCTGGGGACGCCGGCGGCGGAGGCGATGCGATTGCCCACAGCGGGTCCCATGAATCGGAAAGCGAGATCTTGCGGAAGCGCGGGGGCGCCGCCGCGGCCTCCGCGCTGAGCCATCGCGGGGGCGGTGAGCAACGCCAGGATCAAGGAACAGCGCCATGCGAGGGTGCGGAAACCGTTGTGGCAGAACAGGGGGACACATTGCATAAATTATCTCGGTTCTTGGAGTCTATACCTATGAGTGGCCGTGCTGCAACGGCATTCGGCTGCTACCGGTTGCCGCCGGGCGCGCTAAAACGGCGGCCGGTCGGCGCAATCTATCGTGGTTCGTTTCCGGACTGGAGAGCCAATTCTCATTTTGAGCCGCTTCGCATCCAATTCCCTCTCGGCAAACATTCTGCGCCGCGACAACAACTGTAAGTATATCAAAAGGTTCCCGGTATTCCGCCTCCAAATGTCCGGCTTTCCAATGGCAGTTCGAAAGTACAAAATCAAGCAGTTTTCGTTTTGCCGCAGAGGCTGATTCGCGAACAAGACGTGCTCCCGGCGGGCCAAGTCCAACAGCCACGCATAACTCGGCATTGGTCGGATCGGAACCCGGCAGCCTTGCGGGCGAAGAAGCCGTTGTCAATCCGGCCGTGCAACTTGTCCATGTAGATCGCGTCGATCCGGTCCTGGATGCGCCGGCGCCACTTGCCCGTGGCGTAGCGCTCGAACATCACATGTATGACTGAGCCAAATTCGGACTCCGGAGCGATAGTGCGCTGGCCATCCGCGCCCAGAGTGTTCTTGTATCCGAGCGGCGCGAATGAGGGCCAGATACCTTGTCGGATGCCCGAACCGGCCCGGCAGCTTCTGACCATCCGCTGTCCGAAGTGGCGCTCCGCGATCACTCCGTTTTGAATCGACTGTCACCAGGCTGGATCATCTATCTACGGCTTCAGCGCCTGAAACTCCCCGGATGAGCGGTCATAGTCGGACTCCAGTTCGCCTAAGAGTTTGGTCATAGCCGGCGTGGGGGCGTCATTCCCTCCGTCAATCAGGGTGAAGAGCGCTTGTAATTGCTCAGACAGACGGCCGGCGGCAAGCGAGGTGTGGAACTTCGTCCAGCCGGGCGAGTCGGCGTGGCGGTCCGATTCGCGAAGCATGTCGCCGGTAGTGCGAATCATGGCGGAGATTTTTTCGAGACTCTGCCATTGTGATTGGAGATCGGCAGTGGAGGCCTTTAGTTCGGGATCGAGTCGGACCGTCACCTTTTGTTCGACGACTGTCGATCCAGCGATCATTTTCACGATGTAATCGCCGGGGATGACTTGCGGGCCGCGTGAGGCTCCGCCGCGCCCTCCGCCGCCTTCTCCGCCTCCTTCGCCACCGCCGCGCCGCCCTCCTCCGCGTGGCGCGTCATTTCCCGCTGGAGGATTGGCGCGCAGGTCCCAGGCGATGCGGTGTACTCCGCGGTCGCGCTCATTCGCGGGAGCGACTATAGTGCGGATCACCTTGTGGGCGGCGTCTTGTACTTCGAAACGGACCTCGTCCATCTGTGCGGTCAGGTAATAGTTGAGCAGCGCCCCGTACGCAGGATTGGCGGCAGTGAATTCGGAGTCGCCGCCGCCGGCCCGCGTGGCCCGCATGGAATAGCGCAGCGCAGACCGAATGGGGAAGAGTGTCGCGATCTGTGAGCCCGCGAGTTGCTGAATTGGAGTGGCGTCATCCAAAATGTAGAGGCCGCGCCCGTGCGTGGCCAGCAGGATGTCGTTCCGGTCGGACTGCAGAAAGATGTCGCGAACGGCCACGTTGGGGAGGTTCTTGAGATTGAACCGCGACCAGTGCGCTCCGGCGTCGATGGAGAGGAACGCGCCGAGTTCAGTGCCCAGATAGAGAACGCTGGAATTACGCAGATCTTCGCGCAGCACCCAGATGAACGCATTGGCGGGAAGGCCTTCGGTGATGCTGCTCCAGGTTTTGCCCGAGTCGGTGGTCTTAAAGAGATGAGGACGCATGTCGTCGAGCATGTGGCGGTCAAAGCCGGCGTAGACCAGATTCTCATTGCGATGCGAGGTTTCGAGAGCTGAGACGGGCGAGCCTGCCGGAATGCCTTTGATATTCGCAGCTACATTGGTCCACTTACCGCCGCCGTTCACAGTGACCTGGATATTTCCGTCATCGGTGCCGGCCCAGATGACGCCGCGCTTGACGGGAGATTCACTGATGTGGGTGACGGCGCCGTACATTTCCGATGAGCTATTGTCGGTGAAGATAGGCCCGCCGGAGGGTTGCCACTTGGCAGGATCGGCGTTGGTCAGATCGTTGCTGATGGGTTCCCATGTAGTGCCTTTGTCGCTCGACTGGAATATGACATTGCTGCCGTAGTAGAAGGTGTCCTTACCGTAGGGCGAGCGCACCAGCGGAGCGTCCCAGGCAAAGCGGTATTTCATGTCGGCGGTGCTTACGCCGTTGTAATTGCGCACCTGCGGACCGATGGATTGTTGATCGCGTGTGCGAAGGTCCGTACGCAGCAGCGCGCCGCCGGGGGTTTGGGTCAAGACTACGTCGGGGTCTTCGGTCTCGCTGAGGACGTTGAAGCCGACGATGGCGCTGATCATGCGCCAATCGTCATTCATAATGCCGGAAGGCTCGCGGGTCTGCGAGGGGCCGATCCACGTACCGTTGTCCTGCGTGCCTCCCGAGACGTCGTAGAACGGTTTTCGATTGTCGGCGTAGACGTGATAAAACTGGCCGAGCGAGATGTTGGAAACGTGCTGCCAGGTTTGGCCCATGTCCCAGGATGAGGCGAGGCCGCCATCGGAGCCCTGCCACATGCGGGCGGGGTCGTCGGGATCGATCCAGAGCGCCTGCAGGTCGCCGTGGACGGACCCGCCGATGCGGGAGAAAGTTTGGCCGCCGTCGGTGGAAACTTCCAACGCGCCTTCCAGAACGTAGACGCGGTTTTCGTCTTTAGGGTCGACGCGCAGGTCGCAGTAGTAATAGCCGCGCGTGGTGAGACCGCGATCTTTATTGACCACTTTGAAAGATTCGCCGCCGTCATCGGAACGAAACAGCGAGCCCTCTTTCGATTCGGCCACGACGTAGACGATGCGCGGATTTCCGGGCGCCACTTTGACGCCGATGCGGCCCATTAGCGCGGGCAGGCCCCGAGTTATCTTCTTCCATGTCTTGCCGCCGTCGCTCGATTTATACAGTCCGCCGGTAACGCCGCCGCTGTCGTAACGCCAGGGCTTGCGGTCAAATTGCCACATGCCGGCGAAAATAATGTCCGGGTTGGATGGATCGATATCCAGATCCGAAGCTCCGTTTTGGGGATCGGTATAGAGCACTTTTTGCCAACTGCGGCCGGCGTCGGGAGAGAAAAAGACGCCCCGGTCGGGATTGGGGCCGAAGGGATGGCCGACGGCAGCGACGAAGACGCGGCGGGGATCGCGAGGATCGAGCGCAACGCGCGAGATGGTCATGGTCTGGTCGAGGCCGCGGTGTTCCCAGGTCTTGCCGCCGTCATCGGTGTAATACATTCCGCCGCCGATGGAAACGCTGTTGCGCACGTTGGCTTCACCTGTGCCGACCCAGACAGTATCGGGATGTTTGGGATCGATGGCGATGTCGCCGATCGAGATGGTTTCCGGCCGCTCAAAGATGGCCTGCCAGGTGACGCCGCCGTTGGTGGTTTTGAACAGGCCGCCGGAGCCAGTGGCGGCGTACAAAAGGCGCGGGTTGCCGGGGACGCCCTCGATGCCGGAGATGCGTCCGCCCATGGCGGCAGGGCCGATACTGCGCCATTCGAGTCGACTGAGAAGTTTCACCGCTGCATTCTGCAGATCGGCGGTCTGGGCGGCCGCGCTCGAGATCAGGCAAAAGAAAAGAGGGACCATTCGCATAAGCACTCTCCCCGGTTCGGGAAATATTATTTTAGCCGATGCCTTTATTCATGCGACAGCCCGAACTTACGCCACTTTGCGCAACCTGGTAACTCGCCCTATCTCGACCCACTCCGCCACAAAGATATTCCCTTCGTGATCGAAGCAGGCGCCGTGCGGCTGAACGAATTGTCCGGGGACGAACTTGGTCCGGTCCTTCTCATCCCGCTTCGGATTGGGCACTGAGCCCGGCGCCGCCGGATCGCCCAATGTCGCGATCACCTGGTTGCTCTTGTCGACGACGAGCGTTGCGTTATTGAGTTCGGGAATCACCACCGTCCCGTTACTGGGGTGAATGTTGAAATGGCACGGCAGACGGAAGCCGGCGACGAAATCGATGTGGCGGCCATCCAGCGTGAAGCGCTGCAGACGGTTGTTGCGGCGGTCGGCAACCGTCAGGATCGGGCTGCCGCTGCGATTATCCACCCAGATACCGTGCGGTTCTAGCAACTTGCCGGGATCGGACCCGCGCCCGCCGAACGTGTTCAAATATTCGCCCTTGCCATTGTAGTGGTTGACGTAATACGACCCGTAGCCATCGGCGACATACACATCCCCATTGGGAGCAATCGCAAGATTAGTCGGATTGTACGGCGGCAACTTGCCTGTGGCGGCGTCGGAAGTCCGATAGGCCGGTATATCGGGCGGGCCTTGAACCTTCCAGACCACTTCGCCATTTAGCGTAGTCTTCACTACCGACGAAGCCCCGGCAGGCGGTGGAGTTACGCCACGCGGCGCAGAGTTCGCGGTGAGATAGAGGAACTCTTCACTGCCTTCTTTGTGGATCATCATGCCGTGCGCGCAGCCGGCGTATTCGGGACCCCAGGACCGGATAAACTTGCCCTTCGCATCGAAGACCACCACCGAATCTTTGCTTTCGCTATCGGCATAGACCGTGTGGTGAACGTAGATGTTGTTTTGCGCGTCTTCCACCACGTTGTGAGTCTTGCCCCATTTGATGTGCGATGGGAGTTGGCCCCAGTTATCGATCCATTCGTATTTCTGATCGCCTTGGCCCAGCACAGGCGGCTTGGCGCCTGACTTATCCTGGGCGCCCAGAATCAGCGGAGCGGTAAGGCCGGTGACAAAGCGTCGTCGATTAATCTGCATCTCGTTCCTCCAGTAGAATGCGGCGCCGGGCTTAGGCGTAAACCTCGTTGACCACCTTGCCCTTGCCGTCCTTAGTGACGTAGACAGGCCGTTTCTCATTCAGGAAATATTGATCGGGCGCGATGCCGAGCGCGCGATAGATAGTGGCGTGGAGGTCTTCGAGCGGCAGCGGATTCTCGATAGTCGTACAGGGGCGCTCCTCGGCGGTCTTGCCGTAGACGAAGCCTTTCTTAGTTCCACCGCCGAACATCAGCACCGAACCGGCCGCGGTGAAATGGCGATGCATGCCATAGTGCGCGGGGAGCGTCATGACGTCGGGCGTATTCGCCTGATCCTTGACCTCTTTGCCCACCTTACCTTCAGTGACGGCATCGCGGCTGAATTCGCTGGCCAGAATCACCAGCGTGCGGTTGAGAAGACCGCGCTCTTCCAGATCGAGAATGAGCTGAGCCACCGGGCCGTCGATGATCTTCTTCATCATCTCGGCGCGCGAATGTCCATCCTGATGGCTGTCCCACCAGCGAAACGGAATATACTCGCTGGTGACTTCGACGTAGCGTGCGCCTGACTCTACCAACCGGCGCGCCAGAAGACAGCCTTGTCCGAAACGAGTGGCGCCGTAGACATCGGCCTTATCTTTGGGCTCGAGAGAAAGATCGAAAGCCTTCGCCGATGGAGACGTCAGCAGGCGGTCGGCCGCATCCATCGAACGGAGCAGGCTGCGCCGCTGATAATCGCCGGCGAATTGATATACGGGCTGATTCGCGAGAACCTTCTCATAAAGCTTCCGGCGGCTAACAAACCGCGCGCTGCCCAGGTCGGAAGGTGGACGCACCGCCGATGCCGCGTCCTGTGGATCGGTCAGCAGCACCGGGCCGTATTCGCTGCCCAAAAATCCAGCCGTATGGAATGACTTCAGCGCCGCCGATTCTCCGCCGATCTCCAGATTCTGGCCGATCGCGATGAACGGAGGCATGGTATCCACGCGCGGCCCCATGGTCTTCGCGATCACCGCGCCGATATGCGGCACCGCCATAGGTTGCGGCGGAATATAACCGGTGTGCCAATGGAACTGGTGGCGCGAGTGCAGAATGAACCCCAGGTCCGCGGCCTGAAAAGTGCGGATGAGCGTGCCGCGGTCCATCACCTTTGCGGTACGCTCCAGACCTTGCGAAATTTTGATGTTGTCGACAACGGTATCGATCGCCGGGAACGTGCTGAGTACCTCACTGGTGCGGACGCCGGGCGCGAACGGCGTGTAGCGTTTGGGGTCGAACGTCTCGGTGGAAGCCATGCCGCCGGCCATCCATAGAAGGATGACGGAGTCGGCGGTGGGCGCGGGTGCGGCCGCGCGGACCAGTTTGGGCTCGGCGCCGATGAGCGACGCCAGCGTGGCCGCGGCGGTGACGCCTCTGCTCATGAAACCGCGGCGATCGATCTTCGAACTGATTAACGCTTCTTCCCTGGTCAATTTGGTTTCGGCTCTCTTCATGGCGACACTTTCTTCATGGCAACATCCCATCCTAACGAATGAACTGAAACTCGGGACTCATGAGGACGGACCAAAGCAGATCGGCGAGACCGGGAGCGCTTGGGGGGGCGCTGGGGCTGTTGGGGTGGGCAGGATCGCGAAGCGCCGTCACTGCCACCTGACGTTCCGCGGCCGACGGCGCACGGCCCAGCAGATACCAGTAGACGCGGTCGACCGCTTCCGCCGATGTCTTCAACACCGGCAGCGGCGCCACGGGGGTTTCGGGCGTAGGCGGCGCCAGGCGATCGAGACTCGGCTTCTGATCGAAGACGAAGAAGCGGCCGGTGACGCCCTCGCCCTGAATCAACGGCTTATGTTCGAAGAACGGGATGCCTTCGAACCTGACAAATCCGCGGCCGGAAATATCATAGACAAGCTCGGATGGGAATTTCACGCGCAGCGCGTCGGCGACGGGCTGGTCGGTATTCAGCGGGACGATCGGCGAACTGTCTTCGCGCAGCCCCGCGACGGCAACGGGCCGCAACGCAGTGAGCGGCGTCTTGGAACCATCGGCCGCGGTGAAGAACGCATGCAGCCAAATCGGGGCCGCTTTGTCAGGCGCGGTGGAAAGATTATCTTCGACGATCAGGTACAGCTTCTGCGACTGCGAGACGTCGATGCTGAACGGAACAGGCGGCGGTGGAGGCTGCGGCGGAGGCACGGGGATGACCGCCAAAAGGGGTGCGGCTCCGGGCGCAGCCCCGGCCCCGGCATTGGCGGAATTCGTGGGCGTGGGCGCAGGCGGGCGGAAGGGGTCTCCGTTCACCTGGCGGCTGAATAAACTGACGGGCTCAGGCGGCAACTCGCCCAGCATCTTCTGCGCGCCCCGCCAGATCCAGTGATTCAAAGTTTCGCCATTGACCAGTTCCACCGCCTGCATGCTGGTGGCCTGGTTGTCGCGGCTGGTATAAACCTGATCGCGGATGGGCCGCCCTAAAGCGCGCGTCAGATTGCTGGCCGCGATTCTCCATTCGCGCGCGTAATTGCCGCCGGCGACGGGCGGCGGAGGAGGCGCAGCCGGCGGCGTCGGCGCTCCGCGGCCGGCTGCTGCTGCGGCCGCTGCCAAGGCACGATTGGCTGCGATTTCGGCGGCGCTGCGAGTGAGAACCTGATTGATGGTGAGATTTTCTTGGGTATCGACCGGCGCGCCGGAGAACACGCCGGCCAATTTCGTGCCATCGGGCGCGAGGACCACGCCGGGCACGTTGGCATTCGCCAGCGCCACATTCGTGGCAGCGGCGGCTGTAGCGGCTACCGCAGCCGCAGTCGGATTCGGTGGGGCAGCGCGCGGACGCGCCACGTGCCAATCGCCCGTCACCGACGCGACGGCATCGGCAAACTGCTCCGCGGTAAGCCTGCGCAGTTCGGGGCCGCGGAACGAGTAGTGCGCCGGAGCGCTGTCTGCCAGGGAAAAGCGCCGCGCGACTGCCCGCATCTGATAGGTCTTCGACGCGACGATAGTCCCGATCAGCCGCTTGATGTCATAACCGTTCTTCACGAAGTCGCTCGCCAGATAGTCGAGCAACTCCGGGTTCCAGGGCTCGCCATCCAAATCGTCGACATCGGCGACGATGCCGCGGCCCATCAACTTCTCCCAGACCCGGTTGACGAAGGCTCGCGGCACGCGGCCATTGCGCGGATCGGTAAAGATGGCGGCGATGGCGGCGCGCCGGTCCAGAATGCTGGGCCTTTCCAGAATGCCGCCCGATGGCAACGGCCGGTCGAGCTCGGGATACATGTAGCCCGCGGTGGCGAACTGGCCGGGTTGGGCCACGTCGCAACGATAGAGCTGCAGCTTCTCTTCCGCCGAGAAATAGGCGGCGAGCGCGTACGCGTCCTTCAGCTTCCACTTGCTGATAAAGCTGTCATGGCAGGAATTGCATTTGAAGTTGATGCCGAGGAAAATCTGCGCGGCATTCTGCGACGCTTGCAGCGGCGGCGCCTGCGATGCGCTCACGGTTCCGCGCCAGTTGACGCCAATCAGGAAGCCTTCGGGGTCGCTGGCCGCGGTGGGATTCAACAGCTCGCGCACCATCTGGTTATACGGCTTGTTCTTTTCGAGCGCGTCGAGCAGCCACGGCGTGATGCTCTTACGCTGCGCAATCTCGGCGATGTAAGCGACGCCTTCATCGTTGCGCAGCAGATCGTTCCAATAGCTGATCCAATGCTCGGAGTAGCGTATCGGGTTGTCGAGCAGCGATGCCACCAACTGGTTGCGCTTGTTGGGATCGGCGCCGGCGACGAACGACCGGGTCTCTTCAGGCGTGGGAAGCAGTCCCCAGATATCGAGATAGGCCCGGCGCGCGAATTCGGCGGCGTTGACGGGAATCGGCTGATCGACGCCTTGCTTGGCGAGGTACGCGGCAGTAAAGCGGTCGAGCGGCGCGGTCCAGCCGGCCCAAGTCACGTGCGGAATCGCGGGCTCCACCAGTTCCAGCGGCGGTTCCCAACGTGCCTTGGCGATCGCGGATGTTGGCGTAACACGCGCGCCTTCGTCGATCCACGTGCGCAGCGTCGCGATCTCCGCCGGTGTTAGCGGATCGCCGCCCAGCGGCATCGCCGGCTGCACTTCGCCCAGAATGCGCCGCACCAGCAGACTCTGCCCGCTGCTGCCAGGCTTGATGGCGGCGCCGGTGCGTCCACCCGTCGTGATGTCCTGATACGTGCCGAGCGACAAACCGCCCGACCGCTTATCCGCGTTATGGCAGGCCAGACAATGCGCCGCGAAGATGGCGTGAACGTCGCGTTGATAATCGACCGTCGCCGGCTTCGCAGCGGACGCACCCTGGGCGACGCGGGCGGGCCGCGGCGTTTCCTGCGACGCCCCAGCGGCAGCGGCCACGATGACGGCAACGGCGGCGCGCCACCAGCGGAAACCATGGAAAACAGAACGGAGTTCACCCATTTGGATCGTCTCTTCTATTGTATTCGCGAAGATGTCGGGAATGCGGCGAGTCCCGAGTCCGCGACTGGCGTTGTCGAACAGTACCGTAGCTTGTGGCGCCGGTACTGGAGATATCCGCCGGTAATAGGATGTTCCAAGAGTTCTTCAGTCGAGGTTGGAAGTAGGCCAGTGAACGGATTCGCGTCAGTGGCGGCACGTCAGTGAGCCGCGCCGTGCGACGGAGGCAGGCAAGCAAGAGAAGTAACCACAGAGGTCGCGGCCGGCAGCCAGGATTGTCTCCCCCCCACTCGCGCCGTGACCGTGAGATTCAGTGAATGCCGGGAGACCGCGTCCTAACGAGGCGCTCTGGGTCCGGGTCCGATCAGAGCCGCGACCGTCAGAAGTCAACACCAGCCGAAAACCGGCTCCCCAAGATCGGTGAAGCACCCTGAAGCACCCTCAGTGATTCCGTAAGGTAGGGAGGGCGCCAGCTCCCCGCCCCTTTGTTTACGGGGCTTCCCCTTCAAGTTCAGTTTGACTGAGTCTGGCTGGCATTCTTGCAAATCTTCGTTGGGGCTTGAC
>Ga0116129_1001258_pt1 | contig 14210 bp, 13 predicted proteins | sample June2015DPH_17_2_FD_89732 | JGI IMG/M metagenome (GOLD analysis project Ga0116129, IMG submission 89732) | Peatland microbial communities from SPRUCE experiment site at the Marcell Experimental Forest, Minnesota, USA - June2015DPH_17_10 | ecosystem: Environmental > Terrestrial > Soil > Wetlands...
GCGCGGCGGCCGGTTGTCGCGGCAAAGCGCATGGCAAGTGCTGCAGGATGCTGCCGAGCGCGCCGCTATCAGCTCAGGTGTGTCGCCGCACATGTTGCGGCATTCCTTTGCCACGCACCTGCTCGAGGGCGGCGCCGACGTGCGGGTCGTACAGGAGTTACTCGGACATGCCTCGGTGACGACGACGCAGATCTACACGCTGGTCACCGTGCATGCGCTGCGCGAAGTTTGGGCAGGAGCCCACCCCCGGGCCCAGTGACTGCGCGGAAAGTCGAGTCGTCAGGCCGATCACGCCTAAATCCCAACAACCTGTCGACGTTCGGCTTGACCTCCTCCCGGCTCTGAAGGGCCGGGACTCCGAGTGGACCGCTCACGCGGCCCATCCAGAGTTCTCACTTTCGTGAGCGCACCTTGCGGTGCCCGCACCTTGCGGTGCGGCCCCCGGTCCGGGGGTGGGCGCGGGCAGAGCCCGGGCCAAGACTATTTGAGCAGCGTTATGGTCGGCATGGTCGCCGTGACCACACGCGACACAAAGGAAAACCGTTTGGCTCTGGCGGTTTTCCTTCGCCGTGTGGCCACACTTGCGGCACTGTTGGCTGCTGTACCTTGCCGGCACCTCGACAAGCGTGGTGCCACAAGCCTTCATTTTCTGTCCCAACCGCTTAGCGAACAGGCCCCAACAGTTGGCGTAGATACCCTTGTTGAGCCCCGCCTTGGCGGCCGCCCCGTTGGGCAGATATTGTCCGGGATTGTCCGGGTCCGGTTTGGGTTTGGGCCGACGAACCATGTTACGTATCGGCAACTGCTCCACCGCGACGACGTCGTAGTTGGCCGCGACCCTCGTGGTGATCTTCTCCACCCAGTCGCGGCGGCGGTCGGCCACCGTCTGATGCAACGCCGCTATCCGCGCCACGACGACCTTGCGGCGCGCGCTGCCTTTACCCCGACGCGCCTTCTCGCGCTCCAACCGAGCCAGCTTCGCCTGCTCGCGCTTGCCCATCCTGGGCGCGCGGAACATCTGCCCATCCGAGGTGGCGATGGTGGTGGCCACACCACGGTCGATACCGATCGCCCGCCCTGTCCTGCCGGCATCAGACACCGCCGGTTGCGGCGCGGGGAAACTCACATGCCAGCGCCGGCACCGTCGCGGGTGATCCGCGCCATGCCCAGCTTGCCTACTGGCAACGCACGCGACAGCTTGAACTTCACCCAACCCAGCTTCGGCACGGCGACCTGCGCCCACTGCTGGTTGTGGACAATCACCTTGGTGTCGCGCACACAGAAGCCCTCCGACTTACCGCGCTTGCGCCACGTCGGCTCCTTGGCGATGCCGTCGAAACACGCTTGGGCCGCCCGGTCGAAATCCCGCAACGCCTGCCGCTGAACCGCCGACGACCCGGCGGCCAACCACGCGAACTGCTGACGCGCTTGGGCCAACTGCTTCTGTCGCGCCGCCGGGCCCGGCGCCCAACATCCCGTAGTACCCCGCTCGCGCCGCTCGCGGTAGCGGAACTGTTCGACCGCCAGGTTCCACACGTAGCGTGCGTCCGCGCAGTGGCGTTCCCGCATGAACACAGCCTGTTCCCCTGTTGGGTACAGCCTGTAACGGTTCGCCACGTCGACAACCTAACCTCAGGTGCCGACAGATCCGCTTACCCACCAGATATAGTGGGGCGGCTCCACCAACATAGCATTGGTCTATGTTTTCTACTGACGACTACCGGCGTGGCCGCAGTGTCGTATCGGCGCTGCACGCTCACTTGGTCTTTGTGACGAAGTATCGGCGTGGTGTCCTCACCGACGAGCTGCTGACCCGATGCGAGGAAGTGATGCGCGAGTCTGCGCCGACTTCAACACGACGCTGGTCGAATTCAACGGCGAACACGACCACGCACATCTGTTGATCGAATACCCGACCACGGTGCAGCTCTCGAAACTCGTGAACAGCCTCAAGGGTGTGTCGGCCCGCCGGCTGCGCTACGAGTTCACCTATTGGGTTAACCAACACAGCATGAACGGGCACCTATGGTCGCCGTCCTACTTCGCCGCATCCTGCGGCGGCGCACCTTTGTCGATCATCGCCCAATACATCGACCAACAGCGCCGACCCCCCAGTGGTCCCGGCAGGCCGAAACTGATGCGCTAACCCAGCCCTCAACAGGCCGGGCTTGCGCGCTACGACAACTGGTCAGCCTGCGTACTCAGATTCCAGCACGAGATCGGACACCAGTGATTGGTACTCCAGGTGCGCCTTGTGCTCGACGGTGTTCCACAGCTTGCCCTGTTGCTGGCGCATGTACTCGCGGTATTTAGGTGCGCCCGGCACCCTGACGTTGTCGGCCACCACGATCGAGCCGGGGTGCAGCCAGCTCCGGTCGAGGATGCTCTTCAGATCGTTGAGGTAGGCGTCCTTGTCGTGGTCGAGAAACACGAAGTCAAGTGCACCGGAAGTGAATCCGTGCTGATTGGCCAGCTCGTCCAGTGTGCGCCCGCCGTCGCCAATGGTGCCGACGACACACGTCACGCGGTCGGCGACCCCGGCATGCGCCCAGATCTGCCGGGCGTTGGCGGCGTTGGCTTCGGCGAGTTCGACGGAGTACACCTTGGCGCTCGGAGCGGCCCTGGCGATCCGCAGAGCGCCGTAGCCGCAGTAGGTGCCGAGCTCCAGCGCCAGTGCGGGATCGGCGCGCCGCACGGCGGCGTCGAGGAGTAGCCCCTTCTCGTCGCCGACGTTGATCAGGACCGACTTTTCGTAGGCGAACTTGTCGATCGTGGCCAGCACGTCGTCGACGTCGCCGGCCCGGGCGTTTTCCAAGACGTAGTTGACCGCGGCCGCTTCCCGTCCATCACCGATCTGGCCCGTCGTGGTGATGTTGCGAGATCCGGTCGCCATCCGCCAGAACGACCACCGCAGCAGGGGCATCCGTCGCTTGATGTCCATAGACGCAACGATAGACGTCCCAGCCGAACCCGCACCGAACCGAGCCGCGAGCGGCCGCGGCCTCGTGCTTCGGCACACATCATGAACGACGACGGCTATCCCAGCGTCGAGACCTAGCGCGGCCTGAGATCCCGCCGGGAAAGCTCGATAACCTCTTCGGTGGTGGGCGGACTAGCAGGGTGATGCGAAAGACACCACGGCGCTCGGATCTTCTGAAAGGCCTCGCCTTCCAGCGCCGCATAGAAGTAACCAGCGCTGAGCCTGCTGATATCGGGCACGTGGCCGCCCTTGGCCCGCGCCATTTCCTTGGCGACCGTGATCTGGTTCGGTGAGTTCAGCAGCCCATAGAACTGCGTTGCTGCGTTGGCAGGAATGTTGTTGTGGAGCCCACGCGGCGACTGGGTCGCAAATACCAGGCCCAGCCCGTACTTGCGGGCTTGGGAGGACAATGCCAGTGTGCTTTGGGTACACGGTGTGCTGCCCATCGACGGCGCGAAGTTCTGTGCCTCGTCCATAACCAATATCCCGCCGAGCGGCCGTTCCCCGGCAGGATGGCGTTTGATCCATGAAAAAAGGGCCATCTGCAACTGGTTGACGAATCCCTGCTTCTCCCGATCGTTGGGTAGCCCGACCATGCTGACGACGGAGATTCGCGCGCGATAACCCGCCGAAGGGGCGAAAAGGACACTGGGATCAGCAGGGGTGCCCATGCCACCGAACATCGGGTCGTTGACCCTTGCGGCTCGTAGATTCTGCCCGAGCGCAGCGGCCATATCCCGAGCGCCGTTCAGCCCGCTGACGTCGTTGGGCAGGTCGCTCAGCATGTCGATGAAACCACCCAGAGTGGGTGCCGACTGGCGCCCGTACCACCGGAGAGCCTCCTTGAGCACGGCACGTAAGAGGTTGGCCTTCGCCGAATTACCAGAGATGAGTGCGCGAGGTTCCAGCGCGGCGAAAGCTGATTCCACGGCATCGGAGAACTCGTCGTCGTTGTCGACGACGCTCGTGAAGTCGGGCAATGGCTGAAACGCCAGGGGCCGGCCACCAGAGCGTCCCGGCGTCCAGACGACCACCTCGGTGTTGGCCAGATACTCGGCGGACCGCGCGTCGTCTGCTGGTAGCCAACCGACGGGGCGCTCGGGCCAAGCGCTGCCGAGACGAGACAGGTCGTTGTTGGGGTCTAGAACAATCGACGACACACCCCGCAGCGCGCACTCTTCTACCAGTCGTCGGATGAGGACGGTCTTGCCCGAGCCCGAGCCGGCGAAGATCGCGGTGTGCTTGCGCAGGGCGGCCAGGTCGACTGAAACTCGTTGTCCACCATCGACCGTCACGCCGATCGGGACGGCGGTGGCAGACTCTGGCTCATCCGGCTCGGAGCGCGCCGCCACGGTCGCTTCCGGCCAAGGTTCCGGCTCGGAGGAATCTTCCGAATGCGGTTCCACAGGACGCGATTCCGAGGCCAGATCACTCAGCGCCCGTCGAAGTATCGCGATCCCGTGCGCAGGTCTACGTGCCCGAAGCCAGTCGGCAAGGTCAGAATGGTTGTCGTGGAGCAAGTCGCGCAGCGCGGTTAGGGTACGTAGGTCGTCGTCAGGCAACGGCAGTGTATGTCCGCCAGCGGCCTCGAAGTCAGCCACCAACGCCGCGGTTTTGGCTCCGCTGGGCCACGGTGTGTTCCGCAGCAAAAATAACCGTCTTTTGGGAGAGTCTCGGTTGAATCCAGCTGCAGCGCACGCCTTTTTTATACGGGTCTGTGCCGCAAGCGCATTGGTCGTGGCGACAGCTCGAAATGCCCAGTGCTGCTCGTCTTCCGTGGCGGCGTCAACGGTTTGGCGCAAGCGGGCATGCAATGCGACAACCCGGCCAGGTGGGGGGTCCGGGTGGAACGTCTGATCCCCGTTTTGGTGCTCGGTGATCCACGCTTCGAGGGCTGCCGAAAGGAGGCCGGGCACGGTGGTGTCCTCGCCGTCGGGGTCTAACGCAGCGGTGGTGACCGCTCGTTGGCGATAGTCGGCGAACTGTCGATCTAGTTCGTCGGTGACGGCGCGTGTATTGACAGGTTGTTCATGTTTGCTACTGACGTCGGCGAGTCGAGCTAATTCATCGATGGTGTTGCGCGCCAGGCAGCTTCGGACATGTGCATCGGCCAGCTGGAGCAACTTCCGCGGCGTGATATTGATGTCGTGACTGAAAGCCTCCGGCAGAATCGGCCAACTCGGATACGGCGGAACAAACTCCACCGCGCGATAGCTAGCCGTGAAGCGGCGCTCCAAAATGGCCCGCCCAACCGCCGGGTTATTAAGCCCGCGTAAAACCTGCGACGTCCGGAATCGGTCGCCCACCGTTGCAGTAGCCCTTATTTGTATGGCTTCCCACACTGATGGAAGACAAGCCACTACCGGCGCAGTACGCCGCATGGTCTGCCGAATTGACATCAGCCCGTGTGCGACGTGATCGAGGTCGCGATTGTCGCCAGTTTCGCCCCCGCTTTCTGTCCTCTCCGACGACTGCGCGATCAAGGTGTCGATCTGGTCGATCGCGAGAACAGCAGGGCCAGCCAACGCGACGAGACGGGAAATTTCCCGGACGCACCCCTGTTCGCTCGTCGGAGGGTCCCCTAGCCCCCAAGTTCTTTGATCGCCACGGTCGAGATCATCGGTTCCGGTGAGGAACGCCTCGCCAATATCCTGCAGGCCGAGGTCCGCGGCGCCAACCAGCACCAGCGCGCGCAATGTGTGACCGCACTGTCGGACTGTCTCCCGATGTTGTTTGTGTAGCGCTTTAACGAAGCCGGTGAGGATCTCCGGCGTCAGGTCTTCGTCGCCGATCACCGCCCTGCGGTCGGACCGCGAGATATGCGCCAGCGACGAGAGCTCCCACAGCAAATCTTTGAGCTGGGTATCACGAGTACCCCCCGGCCTGCCGAGGCTTTCCAGGATTCCGCTGCGAGCCGACTGCCAGAAACTTGTCGCGTCAAGCAGTTCCACGAGGAAGAAGAATCCGCCGTCCGCCTGCACTCGTTCACGAACCTGACCCAGCAGGTGCGTCTTCCCCGAACCAGCGGGACCGTGAATCACCATGCCCAATGGGTTGGAGTCAGCCGAGTGAGCGGCGTCGGCGAAGGCGTCCATGACGTCACTCATCGCCTCGTCGTGAATCCCGCGGACATGCACGGCGCCCTGGGAATGCCACATGTCATCGGCGGTGGGTGCCCAGCTTAGGCGCAACGACCTTAACGCTTCTCTCTGTTGCGGATCCATTGTTTCTGGTTGCTGCAAGGCCGTCACGACTGGATCGCAATCAGGTGCTTGTCCTGCAAACCGATCTCCACCGCGGCTGCGCGGTCTGCAGTGGTGAGAGTCTTCTGATTCTCCTCCGGGACGAGGCTGACTCCGGGCGCCTGGTATAGCCGCACCAGTGCGGCGTCGAGCTCTGCCCGGGGTACGTCGGACAGTTCAGCTCTCAGTTTGACCAGCCCCAGCCAGCCGCCTGGCCGGGCGACCAATCGGGAGTACGCCCGGCGCACCCGGCTTTCGACGTCGCTGTCCAGGTTGGTTTCTTCGGCCTCCGGCTCGAACAAATCCGCAAGCCGGAAATCTTTTTGGCGCAGGTAGCGATCCACAGCGGTGAGCACCGTATAGAGAACCTTGCCTTGGCCCCTCACACTGGCGGGTACCGCGGTGCCCACCAGGCTCCGGCACGTCGTCCAACCCTGGTCCGTAAGTTCGTGGACCATCGGCGTCCCGGGCGTAGTTTCAATGAGCTTCAACCGGTTGAGCCGTTCCCGATCAAGCTTTTTCAGCTCGGGGCCAAGCTCCTTCAGCTTTGGGTTTGGCACCGGCCGTGCCTCGGCCATCAACACCAGCAACACGGCCTGTTCGGTGCCGGTGAGTTCATCGGGGGATACGGTCACGACGAATTCCCTTCTTGGAGTCGGAGTTTGAACAGCATGGCTTTGATGACGTCGAGCACCGAAGACATCTCATCGGCGAGCTGATCGTTGGTAAAGCGCAAAACCCGGAAACCCTCTAGCGCCAAGGCGTTGTCGCGGTGGCGGTCGGCAGCATATTTCTGTGCACCGCGGTGATCTGGGCCGTCGATCTCGACGATGCAGCGTTCGGTGGGCCAGATGAGGTCGACACGTATCCTCGGCATCAGGGAATCCCCGTTGCGCTCCTGGTTCCACTGGTGTCCGGCCGCCCAGTCGCAGTTAGCCAGGACACGAGCGAGCTTCTTCTCCGCCTCGCTTAGCGGGTGCGGCTGCCCCAACGGGGCAGGAATGTCCAGAAGTCTGACAGCCAGTTGCGGCGGCGAGGCTGTTGGCTCGACATAGGAGGAAACGCCGATGACCATGGTAGGGAACCGGTCGACACAGGCCAGCATGCCGTCGGTGAGCCAGACTCCGATCCCGTGATTGGCCAGCCAGCCTAACGCGACTCCGGCCGTCTGTTGCTCGTCTTCGTCGAGCCCTGCCGAGCCGTCGATCAGGAGTACTACATCTTCCCTGTGGTAGGCGTCGGCCAGAATGCGCGCCAAGCCGTGGGCCTGGATCTCCCGCGGAAAGCGCTCGAGTCGAGACCGCCCCAGCAGTGCCGCCTCGGCGACATCGGCCAGGAATGGTCCGAAATGTTCGCTGTTCGCCGCGTGCCGGCGAGCGAGCATTCGGACAACCCGCCGATCTAGGCCGCTCGTCGTCTGGACCGTGTCACCATCGGGAAGCCATGCGGGAAACAGCTGTAGGGCGACGGCTTCCAGCTGGCTCAGCAGGTTGGTGACCACGGCTGAGGCGGCAGGGGCGGCGAAGATACCGCAACGGATCACGACCGGAACATCCGGCGGCAATGGGTCGAGGTTGACGATGAGCTGCTCGACGCCCAGGCCCGCAACCCTTACCACCGCGGCGCGAGGCAGCCTTACCAGTGCAGGCAAGCTGTCGCACGCCGCACCGCGCATGCAGCTCCCTTCGGCTCGCTGAACGTCACCCAATCTTGGCGCATGCGGGGGAGACATGCGCGCCCGTTCGATCATCTACGAGCCGACCCATTGTTCGGCACATGGACGGGCTCCGGACGGCGCCGCGGCGGCATCCCCGGGCCGCGGCGGGCAGCCGTCCGCATCACCCGCATCCGGCTTGCGGCTGCTGCGTAGCGACCCTGAGTGGCGTCGTAAAGCCGCCTAGCCGTGCGGCCTGCTTCGTGAGCTTGTCGATGATGCTGGTGAGACGGGTGTGACTCCCAGCGGTGCTGCGCATGCTGTTGTTGGTCGCCGACCCGTATTCGCTGGTGAGATTGCCTGCGGGTCGTCCGGATTAGGCGCGCGAACCCGTTAGACTTTCCTGCGATGTTCACCTCCCGAACACTCGGCTTGCAATGAGCGACCCGCCCGAAAGCGACGTCGTTGTTGGGCTGACCGGACGGCCGCCGCGGATGATCCCCGAGCCAAAGCCGCGCACTTCACACGGCCCCGCCAAGGTCATCGCGATGTGCAACCAGAAGGGCGGAGTAGGGAAAACCACGTCGACGATCAACCTGGGTGCAGCACTCGCCGAATACGGCCGGCGAGTGCTGCTAGTGGACATGGACCCGCAGGGCGCACTGTCGGCGGGCCTCGGCGTACCCCATTACGAGCTGGAGAAAACCGTCCACAACCTGCTGATAGAGCCACGGGTGTCCATCGACGACGTGCTGATCCCCAGCCGGGTCAAGAACATGGACCTGGTGCCCAGCAATATCGACCTGTCGGCCGCCGAGATCCAGCTGGTCAATGAGGTCGGCCGCGAGCAGACCCTGGCCCGCGCATTGCATCCGGTGCTGGACCGCTACGACTACGTGCTGATCGACTGCCAGCCGTCGCTGGGCCTGCTCACCGTGAACGGGCTGTCCTGCTCGGACGGGGTAGTGATCCCGACCGAATGCGAGTTCTTCTCGCTGCGCGGCTTGGCGCTGCTCACCGATACCGTCGACAAGGTGCGCGACCGGCTCAACCCCAAGCTCGAGATCAGCGGGATCCTGCTCACTCGTTTCGACCCGCGCACCGTCAACGCGCGTGAGGTGATGGCCCGCGTCGTCGAGCGGTTCGGTGACCTGGTGTTCGACACGGTGATTACCCGTACGGTCCGTTTCCCGGAGACCACCGTCGCGGGCGAGCCGATCACCACCTGGGCACCGAAATCGGGGGGCGCCATGGCCTACCGCTCGCTGGCCCGCGAGTTCATCGACCGATTTGGCGCGTGACCGGCGGCGCGAATGGTGAGCCATACCAGAACGGCTACCCAGATGGCTTCCGAGTCCGGCTCACCAACTTCGAGGGACCGTTCGATCTGCTGCTGCAGCTGATCTTCGCCCACCGCCTCGACGTCACCGAGGTGGCGCTGCACCAGGTCACCGACGATTTCATCGCCTATACCCGCGAGATCGGTTCCGAGCTGGGGCTAGACGAGACCACGGCGTTCCTGGTGATGGCGGCGACCTTGCTCGATCTCAAGGCTGCCCGGCTGTTACCGGCCGGGCAGATCGATGACGAAGAGGATCTAGCGCTGCTGGAGGTGCGCGACCTGCTGTTCGCCCGGCTGCTGCAGTATCGCGCGTTCAAGCACGTTGCGCAGATGTTCGCCGAGTTGGAGGCCACCGCGTTACGCAGCTTTCCGCGCGCGGTGTCGCTGGAGGACCAGTTCACCGACCTGTTGCCGGAGGTGATGCTGGGCGTCGACTCCGAGCGCTTCGCCCAGATCGCCGCGATCGCGTTCAGCCCCCGGCCCGTGCCCACGGTGGCCCTCGAGCATCTACACGAGCTGCAGGTTTCGATTCCCGAGCAGGCCACAAAGCTGCTGGCGATGCTGGAAGCGCGGGGTAGCGGCCAATGGGCTTCATTTTCTGAGCTGGTTGCCGACTGCGCGGCGCCCATCGAGGTCGTCGGGCGCTTTCTGGCGCTGCTCGAGTTGTATCGGTCCAGGGCGGTAGCATTCGACCAGTCGGAGCCGCTTGGCGTGCTCCAGATTTCGTGGACCGGCGAACGTCCGACCACCGAAGCCTCGGTAGAAGTGCGGGACCAATCATGAGCCGCGCCGGCGACGATGCAGAGCGAAGCGATGAGGAGGAGCGGCGCTCATGACGCAAGAACCGTCCGACGTCGATCTCGGCATCGACATCGCTGAGGTGGCGCCCCTGGATCCCGAGGAACTGGGTTCTGTGCTGGAGGCGCTGCTCTTGGTGGTGGACACTCCGGTGACCGTCGATGCGCTGGCCGCGGCCACCGAACAACCCGTCTATCGGGTCGCGGCGAAGCTGACAGCGATCGCCGATGAACTCACTGGACGCGATAGCGGCATCGACTTGCGGGAAACCAGTGAGGGCTGGCGGATGTACACGCGCGCCCGGTTCGCGCCCTACGTAGAAAAGCTACTGCTGGACGGCGCGCGATCAAAGCTCACTCGGGCCGCGCTGGAGACGCTGGCTGTGGTGGCTTACCGCCAGCCGGTGACACGCGCACGGGTGAGCGCGGTTCGCGGCGTGAATGTCGACGCCGTCATTCGTACTCTGCTGGCGCGTGGCCTGATCACCGAGGCTGGTGCCGACGGCGACACTGGCGCTGTGACATTCGCGACCACCGAGCTGTTCCTGGAGCGGCTGGGCTTGACGTCGCTGGCCGACCTTCCCGATATCGCGCCGCTGCTTCCCGATGTCGATTCGATCGATGAACTGAGCGAATCTTTGGACAGCGAGCCACGGTTCATCAAACTCGCCGGCGGCGCGGCGCCCGAGCAGGCTCTGTCGTTCGACGTGGACCGGGATTGATGGCCGAGACCCAGGATTCCAGCGGCGCCGGGGAAGGCGTCCGCTTACAAAAAGTGTTGTCCCGGGCAGGGATTGCGTCCCGGCGGGCCGCTGAGAAGTTGATCATCGACGGCCGCGTCGAGGTGGACGGGCAACTGGTGACCGAATTGGGGACCAGGGTTGATCCGGATGTCTCGGTAATCCGCGTCGACGGGGCCAGGGTGGTCGTCGACGACTCCCTGGTGTACCTGGCGCTGAACAAGCCGCGCGGTGTGCATTCGACCATGTCCGACGACCGCGGGCGGCCCTGTATCGGGGACTTGATCGAGCGCCGAGTGCGCGGTAACAAGAAGCTGTTTCACGTCGGGAGACTCGATGCTGACACCGAAGGGCTGATCCTGCTGACCAACGACGGCGAGCTGGCACACCGGTTGATGCATCCCTCCCACGAGGTTCCCAAGACGTATCTGGCGACGGTGCCAGGGACGGTGCCGCGCGGGCTCGGTAAGAAACTGCGGGCGGGTATCGAGTTGGATGACGGCCCAGTGCATGTCGACGATTTCGCGGTGGTGGACGCCATACCGGGTAAGACGTTGGTGCGGGTAACGCTGCACGAAGGACGCAACCGCATCGTGCGCCGGTTGCTGGAGGCCGTGGGCTTCCCGGTGGAGGCGCTGGTGCGCATCGACATCGGTTCCGTGTCACTGGGGAAGCAGCGCCCAGGCCACGTTCGGGCGTTGAGCCTTGCCGAGATCGGGCGACTGTACAAAGCGGTGGGCCTGTGAGCGGAACGAACGCAGTGAGTGACGCGACGGCAGCGAACCATCGGGCAGTGAATGACATAGTCATCGCCATCGATGGCCCGGCGGGAACCGGAAAGTCCTCTGTGTCAAGAGGCTTGGCGCAAGCACTCGGAGCGCGCTACCTGGATACCGGGGCGATGTACCGGATGGTGACGCTAGCGGCACTGCGGGCCGGTATCGACCCGGCAAACGCTAATGCCATCGGCCAAATTGGGTGGACCGTGAAAATGTCGGTGGACTACAGCCCCGACGTTATTCACTATCGACTTGCTGGAGAAGATGTTTCAGCCGAAATACGCGGGGATGAGGTCACCCGGGCGGTGTCGGCGGTATCGTCAGTTCCTGCCGTGCGCGCTCGGCTCGTCGGGCTGCAGCGCCAGATGGTTGAAGGCCCAGGCAATGTCGTCGTTGAGGGTCGAGATATTGGGACCGTGGTGTTGCCCGACGCGCCGGTGAAGATCTTCTTGACAGCTTCGGCCGAAACCCGCGCCCGGCGTCGCAACGACCAGAACGTCGCGTCGGGACTGGCCGACGACTATGACGGCGTGCTGGCTGATGTGCGCCGCCGCGATCACCTGGATTCCACCCGGACGTTGTCGCCGCTGCGAGCGGCTTCGGATGCGGTGGTCGTCGACACCAGCGACATGACCGAGGCGCAGGTGATCAGCCACTTGCTGGAGTTGGTCGAGCAGCGAAGCGGGGCAGCGCGGTGACCCAAGACGGCACCTGGATTGATGAAAGCGACTGGAATTTCGAAGATTCCGGTGTCGATGAGCCGGGTCCTGCGCCGGTGGTGGCGATCGTGGGCCGGCCTAATGTCGGCAAGTCGACGCTGGTGAACCGGATCCTGGGCCGGCGCGAAGCGGTGGTGCAGGATATCCCCGGCGTGACGCGGGACCGGGTTTCCTACGACGCGCTGTGGACCGGACGCCGGTTCGTCGTCCAGGACACCGGGGGATGGGAGCCCGACGCCAAGGGTCTGCAGCAGCTGGTCGCCGAGCAGGCGTCGGTGGCCATGCGCACCGCCGACGCGGTGATCTTGGTGGTCGATGCCACTGTCGGCGCCACAACCGCCGACGAGGCCGCCGCCCGCATTCTGCTTCGCTCGGGAAAGCCAGTCTTTCTGGCCGCCAACAAGGTTGACAGCGATAAAGTGGAATCGGAAGCGGCCGCACTGTGGTCGCTGGGGCTCGGACAGCCGTATGCGATCAGCGCGATCCACGGTCGCGGCGTCGCCGATCTGCTTGACGAGGTGCTGGCCGCGCTGCCCGAGGTTTCCGAAGCGGCACCGGTCACGGGCGGTCCCCGGCGGGTGGCGCTGGTCGGCAAGCCCAATGTCGGCAAGAGTTCACTGCTCAACAAGCTGGCCGGAGACGTGCGTTCGGTGGTGCACGAGGTTGCCGGGACCACGGTGGACCCGGTGGACTCGCTCATCGAATTGGGCGGCAAGATCTGGCGATTCGTCGACACCGCGGGCTTGCGCCGCAAGGTCGGCCAGGCCAGCGGGCACGAGTTCTACGCTTCGGTGCGCACTCACTCGGCCATCGATTCCGCCGAAGTGGTGATCGTGCTGATCGATGCGTCGGAGCCGCTGACCGAACAGGATCAGCGGGTGCTGACCATGGTCACCGAGGCCGGACGGGCTCTGGTGCTGGCTTTCAATAAGTGGGATCTGGTCGACGAAGACAGGCGCGAGCTGCTGGACCGCGAGATCGACCGCGAACTGGTGCAGCTGCAATGGGCACAGCGGGTCAACATCTCCGCCAAGACGGGCCGCGCGGTGCAGAAGCTGGTGCCGGCGATGGAGACTGCGCTGGCGTCGTGGGACGCCAGGATCGCGACCGGCCCGTTAAATACTTGGGTCAAGGAGGTGGTCGCGGCTACGCCGCCCCCGGTACGTGGGGGCAAGCAGCCGCGCATCCTGTTCGCCACCCAGGCCACCGCCCGACCGCCGACATTTGTGTTATTCACTAGCGGTTTCCTGGAGGCCGGATATCGACGCTTCCTGGAGCGGCGGCTGCGCGAGACGTTCGGGTTCGAGGGCAGTCCGATCCGGATCAACGTGCGGGTGCGCGAAAAGCGGGGCGCCAAGCGCCGCTGAGCGCGCTGCCTCGACCGCTGCCGCGTCGAGCGTGCATGCAGGGCTTGAGTGTGCGTTCAAGGCGGGAATCCATCGATTTCTCCGCCCTCAGCTCACAGTGGTTGCCTAAGACCGCGAGGAGAAGACCGGAGCCATACGTGCGGTCACGCGGTTGTTCAAGGACGTGACCGCACAGTCGCAGCGGGGTAGCGCGTTGTCTGCGGTAGGCTTTCGACCTGCCGCCGGTGGACTCACCGGCGAACGGGCTGTGGCGCAGTTTGGTAGCGCACTTGACTGGGGGTCAAGTGGTCGCAGGTTCAAATCCTGTCAGCCCGACAGAGAGAAATGGGCTCTGAGTTGGGGTGATGGCGTGATCGGGCCCGTGTTATTTGTTGCCTATGGTGCTGGTCTTGGGACCAGGCCGGTCTCATCACGGTGCGGGATCGCACTTGACCGTCCGACGTCGTGCCGCTGAGGCGCACGATATTCGCGCTGGTGCACGTCAGCCCACGTTATGCCTTGCTAATCGGAGACCCCGTTCTCCCTGGAGCCATTGTCCGGTCGTCAAGTGGGATCTGTGCCTTGGCGGCGAATGTCGGCTAGTTGCCGAC
>Ga0116129_1001259_pt1 | contig 14208 bp, 6 predicted proteins | sample June2015DPH_17_2_FD_89732 | JGI IMG/M metagenome (GOLD analysis project Ga0116129, IMG submission 89732) | Peatland microbial communities from SPRUCE experiment site at the Marcell Experimental Forest, Minnesota, USA - June2015DPH_17_10 | ecosystem: Environmental > Terrestrial > Soil > Wetlands >...
CCGTTACCTGAAAGCACGTCCGGGAAGTTTGCATTAGCGCATACGAGGACCGCTCCGATCGATTCCGGGGGGAGCTGATCCGGAACCGACATACAGCGAGCTTCAAAACTGGCCGAACAGATAAAGACATCCACGCGACCATTCAACGCCGTCGCGAGGCCGTTTAGGGGAACCTTCGTCGGAGAGCCCATTTAATCTTGCTCCGGTAGAAAGAGAGTCAATTGAGGCGACTCGAAAACGCTGTCTGCGCCGGCACGCCGCACTTTGCCCAGAAATGTATTCGGTTTCACCATCGCTTCTCTCAGCACATCGTTAGTTACGAACTTGTAGCCTGCAAAACTGGTCGGATCGAGCGTGAAGAAGGGAGCCAGGCGGCGGCTAAGCACATAGAGTCTGGTGCGACCAGTCCCTTCCTTGTTGCCAATGCTGGATTCGTGAAAATAGCCATATCGGACCCCAAGCCTAAACACGTCCAGAATCTCCTGATCCGGCTCCTCCGTAAGTGCCACGGAGAAAACTCGCCGTTCGGAAGCGTCGGAAACAAGAATCTGGTGAAATGTTCCTCCTAGGGCTTTTATCAAGTTGCGCAGCTTCTTCGTCCTGTTCAGTGCATTCTCGTCGTCGGCAGACTCGTCGGTCGACCAGCGGTCGAACTCGCTGAATAGAAACGCACTCGCTTGCTCTCTTACAACCCGGTCCTGAACGTCGGGTTCGATTTCGTCAAAGCCGGTACTTTTGCCCTTTGCCCTCACCTCTGCGTACATCAAGGAAGCGGACTCCAAAAAGTATCTGACGATCCCAGACGACAAGTGAACCAGCTGATCGAACCCAGCGTACTTGTATGTCGAACCCGACTTGCTGGTTCCTTGAAGCCCCGCGATATAATCCGGGCGCGCGTACCGAATCGCATCGTCGCCGGGACGATGTCCCCTGCCGGACGCAGCCCAATCGTCACGAAGCTTTTGGCCGAGTTCTTGAATGGCCTTCTCCTGCTTCTCGTAGGCCGGGAAGAAATCCTTTGGGCTCTTTTCAATGCCATGCGCTTTCAGTCGCCGCGACACGATTTCACGAACGCGCTCGGAGTACTTGCTCTTCGCCGAGGTATATACAGACGAGATATTGATCTCGGAAAAATCGTGCGGGGAATCGATGGTCTGCCCTGTCGCCGTCAAGTACGTCTTGTAGCTCAATTGCGTAGAAATCTTGAGGCTGACGTCCGCTTGAGTGCGGCAAGAAACCCACGTGTTCAAGATCATCGTCTGAGTCGCGCTAAGATTGTCGGCGTCGTCCAGAAGCAAAAAGATCGGGCCGGGCGGCATGAACGAAAGGGACTTGACGCCCTGAAGCAACGGCAACAGAAAATCTAGATATCCGCAGAGGGGATTCTTGTAGGGAACGGGTCCCTCAACGAATGAAAGTTGCCGGAGATATTTCAAGACCACGCTGTGCTGGTCGGAAAAGATGTCTTGCATGACTAAAAAACAGTCGCGCAAAGACGATTGTTGCGACATTGCGGGAAGTTCGGCGGTCCACCCGCATCGCTTCAGGAGTTTCCGGAAGGCCCCCTTGTAATAATCGCGCACCAAGTTTGCATTGTCGCCGGACGCGTCGGGGATGCTTGCCTTAATGAGCGAAGAAAACACCTTAACCGCGATGTGGATCGAGAGAAAATGCTCATTCAAGACGAAATTGGCGTGCTTGTTCTCCAGCCGTTTCAGCTCGGTTAATTTCAGCTCGGTGTTCTTGATGGACACGTAGACTGCGAAAAAGGGCAGCTCATTTACGGCCCTCTTCAGAGTTAGGCACTGACAGTCCGGCTCCAGATATCGGAACATCATGCTCTTACCCGATCCGCGCGGACCGTGCAGGAAGGTGTGGCCTTGTTTGGGGATGTTGTGGAAATCGGTGAAGACATCCACAAAGAGGGATTCGACGTCCGTCGCAGAAATGTCCTCGGGTGTTTGCACGGCGAAGGGATTGGTGCCTTCCCTTGTCTCTATGGGAGTCATGAGGGAGAACCTCCGCTGAGATGTTCGTGGACCGACTTACCGTTGATCTCACCGCCATACCGAGAGTCATTTTGCAACTCCGGACAGATCAGGTGAATGGTCTGACCGGACGATTCCGGATAACCCGATTCTTCGATGCGGTACTGAATGACATCCGGATCTCCCGAGTAGCCGGGGCCGTAAAGTTTGATGGTGACCCCGATTTTGTCGATGGACACGCCCGGACGGAGGAAACGCATACAATACATTCGTTCCTGATGCATTTTCAAGGTTCGCTCGAAGATTTCGTCTAGCAAGTAGACTTTGGCCTCGCCCTTTCCAAAGGTGCGGCAAGCGTCCTCTTTTGTCATTTCAAAATGGAGAGCGACCGCGTCGCCCGGCACCCGAACGAGGACGGATTGCAGAGCATACGCATATTTGTGATAAACCTCGCTCGTCGTTGGCAACTGGCTCGATAGAAGTGCAAAGCGGGCCGCTCGGCTCCGGTCGTCGGCAAGTTCGTCCGAAAAGCGGAGGAGCGCCGCCAGCATTCGCGGGTGGATTTCTTCCCCGAGAAGGGCTTCCGTCTCCGGCAGTCTGCGAATCGTATCTTTGTCCTTGCCCTCCACATCCGCGCTTCCACCATGCGCGGAGGCAATGGCGCGAATCGCAGCTTGCTCAACTTTGTCGTCCCCGAGCAAGGTTCCGAGCCGCTCTTCAATCACCTCGGTCTTAAGTTCGTGTCCCTTGCGCCCGAAGCAGTTTCCAACGTCGTGAAGATGCGCGGCTACGAGGAACAGGTACACTTCGTAAGGAGTGAGAGTGAAGGCATCCGATGCCACTAACCCCGTCGCCCTACGTATTACCGTCTTGATGTGATCCGGCCCGTGATCGGTCAGGTATCCGCCATCGTGAACCATCGCAAGGGCATTAACGTGCGGATGCACGTTGTTGTTGAGGTACTCTGCAATGGCGGAATATCGAAGGTAGTAATCCGTCGCGCCCTGTCCCGGGAACTTATCCTTGGGGCAGTCTTTAAGCCACTCCACCAGCGATTTACCGCCCATCGTCACGCCGGAAACCCTTGCCTTGACCAAAGCGATTTCATTGAGTCGCCCTTAAAATGGCTTCGAAAACGTGTTTGGCGACGAGAGGCGGCACTGCGTTGCCCACCTGCTGCTGCTGAAAGCCGATTGATCCGTGAAATTCAAACCAGTCCGGAAATGATTGCAGGCGCGCCGCTTCGCGCACGGAGAGGCCGCGATGCTGGGTGGGATGAATCAGCATGTTCTTGCGAAAATTACCGATGACGACCGAGGGGTCTCGATACGTGAGCCGCCGGTAAATCCCGGTGTGGCATCGAGTACGATCCGTGTAGGTCTTCATGTATCTCGCCGGGATGTCCGACCAGTTTCCCCCCTGAGGTATGTACGCGTAGCGTTTAACGATCGAATCGGCATTCCTGCTGACTAAGTGATTTGCCGACTCCTTGAGGTTGCCCCGGAGCGTGCGAGCGTACTCGGAGAGGGCGGAGCACCTATACGCGAGCCGATTGATCGATGCCCCATTTCGAAGGACGGGCAAATCGCCGATTGCTTCCCTGACCGTTACCGACGGTCCGTTGAAAACCGGAGTTTCAATGATTAGCCCCTCGCGCGATGCAATTATGAACAGGCGAGACCGTTTTTGGGGAACGCCGAACTCCGCGGCATTCAGAATGAAATGACTGGTCGCGTATCCGGCCCGTTCGAATCCAGCCAGCACTTCCTCTTTGAACCGCCCCCCTTCGGTGGTTACCATGCCGGTCACGTTTTCGAACACCACCCACTCCGGCATTAGCTTGCGGACTAGACGGAGGTAGTGGCGAAAGAGCCAATTATTTGGGTTGGAAGAAGAGCGGGTGCGTTGATTCGAGGTGGAAAACCCCTGACACGGGGGGCCGCCGAAAAGCACCAGCGGCCTCCCAGCTCGTTCCACGTCAATGGATCGCACGGTTTCTATGCGCGCGCCGACGACGTCAATCTCCGGATGGTTGGCGGCAAACGTCTCTACCGCGAATTGGTCGGCTTCTACTGCAACCTTCACCTCGATTCCGGCCCATTGAGCGCCGAGCGACATCCCTCCCGCCCCGGAGAAGAGATCGACTCCGACCATTTGGTTCTTGGCCGTCTCTTTCAATGATGCGCGAATTCCGCCCGGCGTATTCCATCGCCGCAGCAGGCCAAAGTCGTCACCGACAGATCGCCTTCCGTTGACCAAATGCATGGGGCCGCCGCTACGGCGTTTCCGCAATTGGATGGCGGGTGCGGGTGAAACCCGGCGTTTTGACGTCGGCAATATCATGCTCTAAAATGCTTAACACCCTGTTCTATCTATAGCTTGTAGACACTACGCCGCTGGCTGAATGCCATTTCAGTCTCTAGGCATCGCTTACAAAGACTACTACTTTCCATCGTCGCAGCACAATCTTGAACTCGCAATAGTTCTGGAAGAAAACCGCGCCCCATTTTTTCGTCCGGTTCCTGCCGCCTTTCCTTTGATGACCACGAAATCGGACTAAGGGGCTTCGCCCTAGTTCTCGGAAAGTAGAGAGACTGCACGCGATCTATGCCGCGAGCCGGATTTGGAAGAACACTTCTTAGAACGGTCGACGTAACGCCACGAACATCGTCTTGATGTCCTCGTCCCGAAGCGTCACTCCGGCCACCGCGGCGGCGGCGACAGCCTGCAGTCGGCGGGGATGGTTCGCGCTCCATAGTGGATGAACCAAGAGCTCTCCTCTGCCCCGGCCCAAATTCATTCCCGGTAACCCCGCGAAGGGGACGGCCCGTTGACCGAGTGCACCGAAATAGGCGTTCCCAATCTCTACGTCCAACCCCCGCCAATAAGGCACCGTAAAATCCACGGCGGCGTTTCTGTCCAGTGCGAGACGCGCCACATCCAATCCCATCCGCCAATCGAGAATGTTGTGCCAGGCCATATTACTGTAATCCCGCAAGCAATCGGGACATGATGTGCGGCAGCGGTCGGCGTGATTTGCATCAAGATACCTGCTTAGAAAATTTCCGTTGGGGTCGGTCACAAATCTGAATAGACGCTCCGCTTCCCCAGCATTTCCAAACTGAGAGCAGTAGCCAGCACCGTTTTCGAGCGTATCTGAGAGAAAGACCTGTCCTACCACTTGGTCTTGCGGATCACGAACGACCCGGAGCCCCACGCGCATTTCCCACTCGTTGATGTCGAGCATCACCGCTACCGCTCGCCTCAATAGGAAGCCGAGAGAATAGAGCGCAGCCCGTCCCTCAACTCGCAGAGGCGAAAGATCAAGGCCCGGAGACACGGCGCGAAGTCCAAGCACCAAGAGGTCCGTTTGCTTGATCGACCCGAGCGCACAGTCCTGAGCAGCCACGCCCGGTGCATAACGGATATTGACTGGAACACCTCGCTGCTGCTGCACTTGATCCACGGCGTCCCGCGTCACCCAGGTTTCGCCGCGCGCGAGTTTCTCAAAATGGAACATCTGGCCGCCGTTGTCGTTTATCACGCAGACTTCACGTTCGCCTGACCAGAACTCAAAATTCTGGGAGTATTCCATCGCAAGCCGTTCGGCGTCCGTTTTTGCTCGGGATGCACGCGGCGTCCATTCAAACACGCCATCAAAATCCCGGCCGCCATCGTACAACGTCCGGAAACCGCGGGGTTGCGCGAGAGGTATCACGTTGAAGTCCGGTGCGCCCGTTCCGCAAACCCGGCACGTGTTCTCCCCAGCGGCAGGATTCATAACTACAGCTTGACAGTGCCGGCAAAGCCCAATAGGAATCGGCTGACCGAGCGGATCAGCCGCTTCGACGACACCCGCGCCGCGGCGCCGGTAATCGACAACCCCGATAGCCGTGTGAACCAAGCCGTCCTTTACGGTTTCCGCGCCCGGAGCAAATTGACTCACCGCGATATCCAAATCACGGTCGATTCCGCTTTCGGACGGTAACTCGCGCGGTTCGTCGTGAAAAAGGAACCGGGTCCTCGTTGGAAATCCAAACATTGGCAGCAGCCCTGCATTGGCCAGACGCTCACTCAAGGCGGTCTGCACATAACGATTATCATTTGAGATCGCGGTTACGCGATCCGTTAACTCATTCAAGACGAAACGGATCAGCTCTTCGCGCTCAGCTTGAAGCGCCGGATCGGCAAACCCCAAAAGCACATCACAGGTCCGCTCGACCGCATCACGGTTGCGCAAGACCCAATCTCTTACGACCTCTGACACGGCCACGTTGCCGTTCGGAGCTGGCAAATTCCATCCTGCAGCATCGCCAAATTCGCCATGCACGCTGTCGGTACCGTTTCCGGCAAACAGGTCAAGACTGGCAAACGCCTGGCGCAGCACTTCCTTATTAAGGACACGGAGGAGAATCGTGCGCCGCCGCATATCGACGTAGGGCTGCGGGGGTCTTTCCGAAGTGATGCGGTCGGGCCGCTGGAAGTAGTAGTCATCGTGACTGCGGCCACGGCAAAACGTGAGAGCAACCGAAAGACCCGCACCCCGCCGCCCCGCCCGCCCCACACGCTGCTGATAATTGAATCGCATCGGAGGCATGTTCGCCATCATGACCGCAAGGAGAGAACCGATGTCTACGCCAGCCTCCATAGTTGTCGTCACACTGAGTAAATCGAGCTCATCGGTAAGCCGCTCTTCGGCTGGAGGCGGCAAACAAACGCCACGGAAGAGACGCTGGCGGGTACGGGCGTCGGACTTGCCAGTCTGTCCCGTAAGTTCCTCGCAGTTCAAACGGAAGAGATCGCCCGCCTGAGTGGCAAGGTAGTAGTAGTAGTCCTCGGCGTTCCCAGCGTTTGCCACGGGAAATGGGCCATCGAGCGGAACCCGGCAGTCGATACAGATTCCTCCGGCGCGGTGAAGCTGAACTCGGCGGCACCGCGGGCAAACAAAAAAGTTCTCCCCAGGCCTTACGAGGCAGAGACGCTCCACGAATAGAATTCCGGGTTGCTGCTGCGACAGGATTCCTGCGGCCTCAAGGTAGTCCAGTACCTCCTGCTCAAGCGCATTCGGATCTTCAGGCAGGTTTTGCCGGGCGACTTCGTGGATGTAACTCACAACATAGCGGGGAATATTCCCCAGAGCGTTCGCTTCATGGGTTGAAAGCCGGCTAGGCCGTGAGCCGAGCACCTGAATAACACCATCCGCTGTTTCCTGAACGATCGGCCTTGGTGCGGGCTGTCGGATGCGGTCTGTCGTCGCAAGCGCGATCAACAGGCTTTCCAGACTGCGCCGGCCGGAAGCAAAAATAATGTCGATCACTTCGACAAACGCTTGGTTCCGTATCCGAGCGAGGTGGTCATTTTGTGCATCGGTCAGGCCATTGCGCAGCACAGGCCGCTCACCAGCCCATTCATAGAGTTCTCTCCAGTTTCCGCGCTTACGGGCAAGGTCAGTCCAAATCACGTCCCGCCCAAATCCACCCGGATTCATGCCGCGGACCAGAAGCTGCCCGGCAATGTCCCCAATCATTTGGGAGATAGGAAATGGGCCTTGATCAGCCCTCTCTCGAATCTGTCGTGCCGCTTGAGCATTCGTCAGGCTCGGGAAGGTAGCGGGAGCAGGCCGGTTGGCCTGCGCTGGGATCCCAGCGGTCATGAAAATGTTTGCTTCCGCCGGATGCGCATCGCGAAACTCATCTGCCAATGTTTGCTCAGCAGGCGTCAGATCCCGCCCCGCAACCATATTTGAAAACGCAACAGCACCGCGGCCCGCTGTCGAGAGCGCTCCAGCAAGTAATTGGCGAACACCGTCTTGGTAGTGGAAGCGCCTCATGCCAGCAGAGAGCTTCGCGGCATCTTGCCGGCTATCAGAAAACACGACCAGTTTGCGGTTGGACGTGCCGGGCGTCTCCGGCATCTGCCGCATCAACGCATCAGACAGCACCTGCGTCATTTTTGTAAAACCCGTCCGCATCGTACGCACGGGTGAGGGAATCCGCCTGCGGCCCCAATCGGTGTCGCAACGAGGACAGATCGAAGGATACGCTTCCGGATCTGCGCCTTGCGGCCGAGCGATGTGAAAGAGAAAACCGTTGCCTCTTCCGAGGGTGACGGACCCTTCGAAGGAGGATAAATCGGCCTCGCTCCACCTGCATTGCAGGCGGTTATGCGTCCAATTTGGGGTAAGCGGTTGTCTCCCGATTTCCCGTGGTACCGGCCAAAACACCGCATAGTTGGAGTAGGTACGATCCAAGAAGGCGGTTTCGGGCGAAGCTTCCAAGTCTGGGTGATCCGCGCTCAAAAACCAAGAGCCCGGTTGCCCCTCTCGGCGGTATCCCCCAAGAAATACCTCACCGCAGGAATTGCAATAAAGCAGTTCCAGAACACGCGAGCCACATTCGCAACTAAGTCTCGGCTGGAAGTGAAGTTTCCCAACGGGATTGGTTGCATTCCTTCCTGCGACTTCCGTGCACTGCGGATTGGAGCAGGCCCACACGCCCTGAAGGTTTCTGAAAAAAATGTGCGCACGAAGGGGAATTGGGGCATTGCGGTTTTCTCCGCGAGCTACGGTCAGGCAAGTCAGCAACCCCTCAACCGCATCTCTCCGCTCCTCAACTGGAAGTCCGGCGTCAAAGAGCGAATCAGCCAATCCAGTTTGGGTCCGAGGTTGAAGTGCCGTACTGTGATCTACAGCACAGACCGATCGAAGCGCCGCCGCGGCACGGGTTTGCTCAGCCACCGCTTGAAGAAGATCCGGTGCTAATGCCTTTCCGTTCCGTGCCGCAGCTCCAACTGACCTGAGCAATGTTTCCGCTTCCGGCTGTAGTTCGGCCCCGGGTGCGCGCAAGCCTCTCGCGAAATCGCGGAAAGCGGGAAAATGCAATCTTGTCACGGCTAGTGCTGTATGATCCGGTTCGTCTGTTGACCCGCTCACGACATGGAACCGATTTCGGTCGCGCCCGAAGAAGCCTTCAAGATATCTGCGTCCCGATTCACCCCCTTCGAGCGAAGCGCTTGACGCGATGATGCGGAGTTGCGGGGAATCGGCAGAAAGGCCGAGGCGATCCAACAAGACCCGAAGGAGATAAGCTACCTCAGTGCCAGGTGTTCCTCTGTAAGAATGCAATTCGTCAACGACAAGGTGGAAAACGTGGCGAGGATCTGCCTCAAGCCACTGACGGGTTTGCAGGAATACATCCGACTCGATACTGCGCATCAGCATGATATTGAGCATCGAGTAGTTGGTGATCAGAACGTCGGGCGGATGATCTTGCATGTCCCAGCGGGACCACATCTCCGCTCCATCAATCGTTGGGAAATAACGGGCCGCATCCGTTCCAGCAACGCGTTGCGCCTGTTGCTGTAAATCTCTTAACTCGTTCCGGAGACGTGTAACATTAGCGTCATTGTCCGGACTGCCAGACACGGGCGTCAATCCGTTATACCTGCCAAAATAGATCCGGTTTCCCACCCGGTGACGGGACAGCCAATCTGCGGATGCAGCGCTATCGAGTGCCTCCCGCAGCCGGATGAGCTGGTCCTCCACTAAGGCGTTAAGAGGATAGAGCAGCAACGCCCTTACCGCCGCAGGACGGGTCACCACATTCTCATGCCCGCGCTGTTGAACGCGGCCTCCGTACCGGTTGGCCCTGCCTTGTATCCGCCGATGCCGGGTGTCCCACCAATCCCAATTAGCAGGTCGCGCAGCAGGGACGCCCCACGTTGCCGACTCACGAACAAGAGCCGCGATGACCGGCAGAAGAAAACATTCCGTTTTTCCTGAACCGGTACCTGTAGTGACAATGACGTCACGGCCGTTTAGCACTGATTCTAAGAACACCTCCCGCTGATGGGCGTACGGCTCCTGATTCGCCGGAAACGTCCCGCAATGGATGAAGTCGGCCACCTCATCGGCGGCAGCCGCTCCCCAGCTCGCATCGACCAGACCATGAAGCATTCCACGAAAATCCTGCCCGCACTTCCGGTAAGCCGGCACCGGCTCAATCAGCGGTTCGCGCCAGATAAATCCATCGCGATCGAGCATTTGTTCCCGTTCCCGCGACAGTTCGTCATAACGCAACGCGAACGGGCTGTTTATGTAGCGAAGGTACATCTGTCTTAGGTTCTGGAATAGCGCGAGCGGGTTGTTCATCTGATTTCCTGTAAGAGAATTTGGGCAGCAAGTGATGCCGTATCCTCAGGCACCTGAGTGTAGCGGAGCGCAATGCTTCCCGGATCGAACGAGGGAGGTAATCCTGAGCAAAGAACTAATCCGCGCTCAACCAAATGCATTGGACGGCATCCGGCGGGTATTCTAAGCGTCTTGCGGGAGCGATCGTATTCGAGGACTTGTTTCCGCCGGCGCCGTAATAGTGTGTAGATTCCAATCGCGCGGGGCACTTCATAGGTAATGCCATCCCACCGTAGAAAGTGCCGGGGAGGCTGGAAATGAATCGTGAATCTGAATAGTCCTGTGCGCCTTCGAGACGCCTCGCGGCGCTGCAAGGCTCCCCACCCGAAAGTGACTGTATCAAATTCTTCAATTTTCCAGTCCGCACCTTCTGGAAACTCATTTGCCACTTGTCCCCGCCGTGGTGGTGATACAACAGGTAAACGTGAAAGGATTGCAAGCGGAGCGTCCTTTTGAAAAGCGATCTGTGAATCAGCTGCGAGTCTTGACAGGTCGCGCTCCTGGTTGGAACGCACCGTTAGCACGGTTGGCCCGCTCGGTAACTCGATGGCGTTTAGCTCCATTCCCGTTGCGGCGACCTTAAATCGATCCAGCAACCCGTCCGAGCGCGCTCCGCACAGAATACCCAAGCAGGCTTCGCCCGAACCCGAAAGCGCCAATACCGGCGGCGCTACGCGCCATCCCGACTCACATTCGCGAGCAAAAAATTCCACATGTGCCAAGCGCTGCAAGTCTAACCGGATCTGTTGATGCAAAGGGAATCTGTCTTCACTCTCGGAATCGTCATCACCAGCAAACGCTACCACACCACCCCGGAATTGAGGCCACGAACCACTTCGTCTTGCGGATAGCCACAAAAGGAGATCGTTCGCGTTCATCGCATAGACCTCTTGAGCCGCTTTGCTTCTACGCGGTATTCTCGCCACGCCGGGGCCGCTTGCGTGTTTTCGCCCTCGATTAACAACCCTTTTCTTCCGGCGTCCAAAATGGCGGAGCACCATGCGGCGATCCGGCCTCGTTCCGTCCGTCCGAGCCCCCGCGTTCGAATTTTCACGACGGGTTTGATCTCTCCAACGGTGACCACGCGTGCAATCTTCTTATCCAGATGCGCAGGATTGCTGGGCACCGACCAGACAGGATCAAATGGAGGCATCGCCACCAAGTCCTTTAAGCGTAAATCCGGCCGGGGATGGGTATTAAAAATCTGGCCGGGTTCTGCACCGATCAAAATGGAGTTTTGGCGGGGCACTCTTACCTGACGCCTCTGGCCGCCGGACGCCGGCAGAACCTGCGCGCCGCAGATTAACGCTCCAGCGCCGAAACCGTAAGCATCCCATGCGGTCCAATCTTCTGCGCACCGGCGAATCGTGTAACGTGCAATCTTATCGGCGTACCAGAGTTCGTGCGCCCCTTCGCCGTCCCACCCGCCAGCGAGGTATCCATGTTCCGTAAGCTCGGCATCCTTGCCATCTATCTTTGCTCTAAACGAATCGTCGATCGCTCCCGTAAACCGGATTTCCGGCGGGTGGCCCGCAAGCCACGTTTGCCTCGCCAGCTTGATTCCTCCTTCAAAATGAGGCTCTATATCGGTCAGGGGGCAGAGAGCATTGAAAACGTCTTGCTCATCACGCATCGGAAGGGCCCGCGATGGCTTAACACCTTTGAAGAGCAACCAGTCTGACGGCACCCCGAGAGTGGGATCGTCAATAACCGTGGGATCGCACCCGGCAGCGGCCAGCGCCGATACTACGTCAACCCGCACGGTCTTCCTCGCCAATACAAGATTTTCTTCGTTCAGCAATAGTCTCGGTACCGACACAAACCCGCCCAGATCCGCTATTAGAGGGCCGGGTGCCAGTACGTAGACTTCACGCCCGCGGAGTACCCATCGCAGGCTCTGGTTAACCGCCTCTTTGCCTCGCCACTCCACTCCTCCCAGCAATGCTGCACCCGCGTCAGGCAACCTTATGCTTTCATAAGCATCATCACGGAAACGGGAGAAGAAAAAAGTGCCTTGAGTCCCAGCCACCTCAAGTTCATCCGGCATTTCATCCCGCCTGTCCGGAAGCAGCGTAAGCGCCCGGATCGCGTCGCCCCGGTTGTTAAACACCAAATGAATTCTCAGACGGGCTTCTGATTCGACGCTGGAAAATACGGCCTTGCGGACTCTTGGCTCGTCTCCACTCCGCGCGCGCGTTTGCTTTGCAGGCCGTGGCGGCTTCAGACCGGGGTAACTCGACACCTGTTCCGGTGGCCGAGATGCAGCCCGCGACTCTTGATTCGTCACTCCTTCATCAACTGGCCGTAACTCGACTGCGGTCCCGCCCATGGGCTGAATAACGTCTTCGGGCGAACCTGATCGATTCAACACTTCAACATGATCCGCTTCGATGCGGTTCACGATGGAAGCTTCGCCCTCATCCGCTTCGCTATTTAGAGCGGTCTGCTGCGGTTCTAAGAGGGTTTCAATTTCCAGCCCAATGCCCCTGCCCTCAGCAATTCTCTGCTCTGGAAAGGCGACGGCTGTCACGGGACTTTCATCCGCCGGCGGGTTCGGTGCGGAACCAGCTTGCGGCAGTTCAAAATTATCACGGCCGTCACTGGATTGAAGTAAATGAGCCGCCTCTCCGGTCGCTGGCATTCCGGTGGCTCCCCCGATGCTGCCCTCCACAGCAATATCATTTTTTATTTCAATCGCTGCCTCGGGGAGCGGCTGAATTTTCTCAGCTCTGAATTGATGGGTTGCGTCAGCAGATGCCGCCGCGACCGACGCTAATTCGTCAACGATCGACGGAACTGATACCGTCGCGCTCTGCGGCATGTCCTCCTGCGTCTCTTTGACCGGGATCGGAATAGGCAGGTTTTCGCCTGCTTTTAGGGCGCTTTTTTCGCCGGGCGCAACCGGATTTTCAGCCATACGGCCATAGGACTTCCCGCCATTCCTCTTGGGGAATAACCACCGCAAGAGGCGAAATAGCGGCCGGGATACGATGCGTAATCGGATCATAAGGACGTAGTTCATCTAGCCTATGCCGTTTTACACCGACTTTACAATCTAAAGCTAAGGGGCTTCGCCCCTGGCGCGGTCAAGGCTGACCCTTCGGCTCCGCAGCCGGTCTCCCCAGTCTTCCGCGCTTCGCTTGTGCAGACCTCCGCTGCGCTACGTCCTTTCCGCTCCGCTCCAAGGATGGGCGATCCCCCTCCGGCTGCTCCGGCCTTGACCTTGCCTCCCCACTCTCGCCGCCGAGGGGCTCGGGGGTTGTTTTTTTATAAACAACCCCATCCACCAAGGAGACAAGAAGATGAAAGACCAAAGCGAAAGAGCCGACGTTTACCAGCGCGTCACCGACCAGATCATCGAAGCCCTCGAACAAGGCGCGGGAGAATGGCGCATGCCATGGCACAAGGGAAAGGCCGACACGTTCGCGCCAACCAACGCCGTTTCCCGCAAGCCCTATCGAGGCATCAACGTGCCGAGCCTGTGGGCGGTGGCGCAAAAACGCGGTTACGGCTCGGGCTTGTGGGCGACCTATCCGCAATGGCAACAGCTGGGCGCGCAAGTCCGCAAGGGCGAGAAATCGGCGCTCGTTGTTTTCTGGAAATTCAGCGACAAACCGCAGGACGGAGCCGAACGCGAACGCGCCGAATCAAACGACCGCAACCGCCGGATTCTGGCGCGCGCCTATTATGTGTTTAACGCCGAGCAGGTGGACGGTTATTTGCCGCCCGTGGCCGAACCGTTGAGCGAAGCGGAGCGAATCGGCAAGGCAGAAGAATTCTTTTCCCGACTGGATGCCGAAGTGCGCCACGGGGGAAGCCGCGCTTATTACAGCCCGAGCGAAGATTACATTCAGTTGCCGCCCTTCGAATCGTTCAAGAGCGCGGACGGATATTACGCCACGCGCGCCCACGAAAGCACCCACTGGACCGGAGCCCCTCACCGCTTGAACCGCGACTTGAAGAGCCGGTTTGACGAATCCGCCTACGCCGCCGAGGAGCTTGTTGCCGAGCTGGGCGCGGCCTTCCTCTGCG
>Ga0116129_1001260_pt1 | contig 14184 bp, 16 predicted proteins | sample June2015DPH_17_2_FD_89732 | JGI IMG/M metagenome (GOLD analysis project Ga0116129, IMG submission 89732) | Peatland microbial communities from SPRUCE experiment site at the Marcell Experimental Forest, Minnesota, USA - June2015DPH_17_10 | ecosystem: Environmental > Terrestrial > Soil > Wetlands...
AGTTTGCGGCCCAACCCGTCGACACCGGCATGCAATGCTGCGAACGTGACCGGCTGCCAACACTGCTCCATCAGGTCCTTGGCAAGCTGGGCTGCCAGGTCTAGCAGCCACCCGATCATCGGTGCCACGTCCACAGCCTCACCGCAGGCTTCATGCACCGCCGCGCCGACCCGCAGCGCAACCGCCGACTGAATCACCAGCAGCTGCGGCGGGCAGCTCACCGCGATAACCGTTCCCCGGCTGCATCGAGCAACCGCCGCTGATTTTCCTTGGACCGCAGCTGGTAGAACCGGCCCGAGAACGACGCCAGCAGCGCCATGAAGTCGTCCATCAATTCCTCCAACAGCGATTTGTCCCCGCGCTCGTGCAACGCCTCGACGCTAACCCCGCACACTGACAAGTACCGCGCGATCCACGCCACCCCGAACCGCGCCAGCCGATCCCGCCACACAACCCGCACCACCGTGAACCGCCCCGCCTTCGCATCATCGAGCAGCCGATCCAAACCCCGCCGCGATTCCCGCAACCCAGAGCCGCGATCTCGATACACCCGAAACACCGTGCCACTGGCGGTATCCCGCAACGTTTGCTCCTGATTGGCCAGCGACCATTCCTGACCTGTGGACCCCGACACCCGGCAATACAATGCCTCTACCCGCTTGACACCGCCGCCGACCGCGACTGGCCGCCCCAGATACGTATCCAAATCCGCCTGCTCGAACAACCGCTGCCCCGACCCCGACCGCCGAAACGGCAACCGCCCCTCCCGAGAAGCCTTACGCACCCCCACCACTGACATCCCCAGATAGTCGGCAGCCTCACCAATACGCATACAACCGAGTACCACCTAGTATCAGAAACACCATCAACAGCAGCCAGCCCCGGCCACAACGCGGCACAGGCTCGACACCTGTGCCGCCGCCTCGAGCGCACCCCCCGGTGCATGAACCAGGCCCTGAACGTCCACCGGCTCCCGGGAACCCGGGCGGCGGGGAACCACCGAGGCACGACCCGGAGCCCAACCCGGGCGGCGGTGGCGGATTTGGCAAACCTGGTGGCGGGCACGACCCCAGCGAGGCCGGCGGCGGCGCGAGTTCCGGAGGCGGCGAAAGCGGCGGTCACAGGTAGCCGTTCGCGATGTAACGTCGTGATGTGGCAACCACCAACGACGGGTCCGCTGCCCCGCGCGTCCACCACGTCGTGTACGCCGTCGACCCGGACCGGATAGACGCCGCCGCCGACTTCTTCACCGAACTCGGTTTCACGTTCGCGAATTTCGTCCTCGAAGACGTGGGCCTGCGCGTGATGTTGGACTGGACTGGCGGATTGGAGCTTGTCACACCTGAGCCGGGTGGCAATGGAGACAGCAGTTCGGTCGCAGAGTTCCTTCGCAACGCCGGCGACGGTGTGTACTCCGTGGCGATCAGGGTGCCCGAGGCTTCGGCCGCCGAGGACGTGGCGCGAAGATACGGCGCCACAATGCAATACCGCCACCATCGCGAGGTGGGCACGCACAGCCTCGACGAGATCGAGCTCCGCGTGCTGGGCCTCCCGGTGACTTTTCTGTCGACCGACCTGTCGGATTGACGGTCAGCTCACCACAGCACGCCGGGTAGATGGTCGGTTGGCCTGATGTCGCGGGCCGCCATTATCCCGGCCGGGGCACGGCACACCGCGTCGATCATGTTGATTGCGCGCGCGGCGGTGGCGATAACCCCACCATCGTTGTGGTCGATGCCCGATCCGCCGACATGAGTGTTGATCTCGACACCGGGACTTCCCTCGACGACCACGCGGTGAACTCCCGGTCGGCCGTCCGGCGGGAACTGCCAATCCGGAGCGGCCGCCTCGGTGAGCCGGTTGACATGTTCCATCGTGATCACCACATCGTCGCCCCGCACTCCTTCCACGGCGAAGCGCATCGCGGCGACGCATCCGGGCTCGACATTCATCATCGTGCACTCGATGGGTAGCGGAGTGACCCACTTCTCGTAGCGCTCGCGAACCGAATCGAGGGTGATTCCGATATCTTCGGCCAGACTGCGGATCGGGCCGCCCCACATCGACTCGAGGATCCCGGGCTCGAACAAGATCGGGGTGTGCTCGGGCAAAGTTCCGAAACCGAAAGTGACACCGGTGAACTCGGCATCGTCGTACGAGGCGTAGTCGCAGATCTCCTGCACCGTGATCGATGTCGCGTGGGTAGCCAGGCTCAGCGCCGTGTGCACCAGGGTGTCGCCGGAAAATCCGGGGTCGAGGCCGTTGATGTACAACGTGCTTGCCCCGTCGGCACACGCCTGCTCCAGCGGCTTCCGCAACCAGCTGCCCGCCTGCCTCGGCGCCACCAGCCACACCATTGACGTCCCAACGATATTGATGCCCGCACGCAGGAACCGAGTCATTTCATCGAGCGCCTCCTTCGGCCTGGTCTCTGCCTGTGACGTGTACACGACGCAGTCGGCCCCCAGAGCGATGAGCGCGTCGACGTCATCGGTGGCAATAACTCCGGTCGGATTCTGCCGTCCCGCCAATTCCGCTGCATCCCGGCCGATTTTGTCGGGACTCGAGGCGTGCACGCCGATGAGTTCGAGATCCGGCCGATCGATGATGGTGCGAAGGGCATGTAGCCCGACGTTGCCGGTCGAGAACTGGATGACTCGACGTGTCACAGTGGACCTTGCCTTTCTGACAGTGAGCCGGATCAGCCGATGGCTTGCAGGCCTTCGCGGTGCGGGCGCAGTGAACCGATGGCCGAGGTGATCGGCATGTGCAGCGCGTCAACCAAACCCGGCGCAGCCGCGCACACCCACGGAATGGCGTTGATTGCGCGCATCCCGGTGGCGAGCAGACCGTGATCGGTGGAATCCTCGTCGGCGTTGAAGCCGACCTCGAACTCGGCGTCGAAACTCGGCTCCCCCTCGATCATCACCCGCCAGACGCCGTCGATGCCGCCCGCGCGACTCTTCGGCCAGTCTGGTGCCACGTCTTCGGCCATCCTGTCGACGTGTTCGATTGTGATGACTTCCTGACCGTCCACGACGCCGATGCAGCGGAACCACACGGCACCGACCGCGCCGGGTTCGATTATGCCGGACAATGTTTCGAGTCGTCGTGGCGACGGCGCGTACTCGCATGATTCGCGAATCTCATCCAACTCGACGCCCAATGATTCGGCCACCATCGTCACCGCGGCTCCCCAGCCGAATTTGATGACACCGGACTGCATGATGCCGCCCTGATAGTCCAGCGATTGGCCGAAGCCGAACAGTTCACGCATCTCGTAAAGAGTGTTGTCGCGTGAGTAGTCGGTGATCTCCAGCCCGCGGATGGAGTACACACGGTTGGACATGGAGCTCAGCGCGGCCGCGAACAAGTCGCACCCGAACCCCGGTTCGATGCCCGACGAATAGATCGAGGCGCCGCCTTCGCGCGCGGCGTCGACGATCCGCGTCAGCGCCGACTCGCGCATCGATCCCCTCGGGTAGACCAAGCCGGGCAGCGAGGTTGTCACGATGTTCTTGCCCGCGGCCAGGATTCGGCAGAAATCGGCTATTGCCTCCCGTGGGCGGCTGGTGGCGGGGCCGGTGTAGATCACGCAGTCGACGTCCGAACTCAGCAACGCGTCTTCATCGTTGGTCGCCACGATCCCGAGAGGTTCGATGCCCGCCAATGCTCCGGCATCCTGGCCGGCTTTTGACGGCGAGTGCACCCAGACCCCGACCAGGTTGAGGTTGGGTCGATCTGCGACTGCCTTGATCGAGAGTCGTCCGACGCGACCCGTCGCCCACACGACGACGTTGTATGTCCGCTTCGCGAAATCGGTTGTCGGCGTCACCGTGTCAACTCCTGTCGGCCAAGTGCATTTGAGCGTGCATTGCAGTCAACACTGTTGACCGACTTCAGTCAACAGTGTTGACTGCAACGGAGATGGCGGTGGCGCGAGAAAGGCAACGTTATGGGTGAGGCGAGCGCCGAACAGCCTGCCGCCCAAACGCGAGCGGTCCGTGCCGCGAAGACGGCGGACTCCATCCTGCGCTGCGCGACACGACGGTTCTGGCGCGACGGATACTCTGCAACGACGGTCCGGGCCATCGCCCAAGACGCCGGCGTTGATCCAGCCCTGGTCATCCGCCACTTCGGCTCGAAGGAAGATCTGTTCCTCCGGGCGCTTCCCGTCGAGGAGTTCTGGCGCGATGTTCTCTCCGGACCGGTAAACAGTCTGGGAACGCGCCTGGTCGATCATCTCCTCGACCAGGCGTCGAGCCGGATGCTCAACCTTCACGCCACATTGGTGCGCGCTTCGGATAGCCCCGCCGTGCGTAGCCGGTTGTTCGAAATCATTGATCGCTACTTCATCGACGGGCTCAAGGATCGCCTCCGCGGACCCAACCCGGAGCTGCGCGCCCATGTCGTCGCCGCACAGGTCGGCGGCTTGCTGCAGTCGCTGAGTATCTCCAATGCGCTCCTTGACGACTACGAACGCGCCGCCGTCGTGTCCGTCTACGGTCGAGCCATTCAAGCCGTCATCGAGTCCCCAAGCGAGTGAACGGCTCCTAGAGCTTGAACCGTCCGGCGAATCCCCGCAGGGGTAAGTCCGCACTGGTCAGCAGTCCCGGTGGGGCCGCGACGACGGATTTGATCGCGTTCAGCGCCGGCATTCCGGTCACAGTCATGCCGATGGAGGCGAAGTTGTCGGGGTTGGACAGGTCGACGCCGGGTTTGGGGAAGATCATGTGCTTGTTGTAGATGCAAGGGTCGCCCTTTATCTGAGTGATGTAGCAGCCCTTGATGTCCCAGCTCGGATCGGTGTGCGGCGTCATCTGCCACTCCAGATGCGTCTCGACTCTTGGCACGCCGTCGACCATGCCCTGGTACTTGATGTAGTTGCCGCCGAGCGAGCCCTTCGGCATCTTGTACCAACCCAGGTCGACGTCCTTGGTACACGCGCCGAGTTCGTAGGTGAACTTCACCTCGTCGAGTTCCAGGTCGAAGCAGTCCGCCATCATCAGCACGCTGTCGGCGAAGACCCGGGTGTACTTCTCCAGCTTGCCCGGAATGCTCGGGTCATCGACCGGCATCCCGTAGCCGACCTCGATCCAGGTGTCCTTCGAGTGGTGGCATGACACGTCGACGGATTCGAGGGTCGTGATGTTCTCGATCTCGGCAACATCGGAGGAGCACACCACTCCCAGGATCTGGTTGACGCCCGGGTTCATCCCCGTGCCGTAGAAGGTCGACCCGCCCTTCTGGCAGGCCTCCTGCAGGAGCTGGGTCACCGGCTTGCCCGACGGATGCGGATGATTCTTGTCGCGGTGCCAACCAGTGATCCAGTCCGCCGTGGTGACGATGTTGATCCCGGCCTCAAGGACTTTCACGTATAGGTCCTCGTCGGGGAACACCCCGTGAAAGGTCAGGACATCGGGCTTGGCGGCGATGATGTCATCGACCGAACCGGTGGCGGTCACCCCGATGGGGGCCAGACCGGCGATCTCACCGGCATCACGCCCGATCTTTTCCGATGTGTAGCAGTGCAATCCGATCAGCTCGAGATCCGGTTGGTTACCGATGCGCTTGATCATCTCGGTGCCGACGTTGCCGGTCGCGACCTGAAATACCCGGATCGGTGCGTTCATATCGAGCCTGCCTTCCTTCACTGAGTATTGGTCGCGGCGGCCTGAAGCTCAGCGGCGCTGCCGCCACGGCCGTCCGGATAGAACTGCTTGGCCCAGTTGCGGATAGCAGTAAAGCCCTCGAACTCGCTGCTGGACAATGCGGGCGGATCTGAGTAGCGCTGGTGTTGCCAAATGTGAATGTCTTGCGCGAACTGACGAATGACCTCTTGCGCGAACTCCCGCGCCTTCTGCCCGGCCTTCGCCGGATCGGAGCGGGCTGTCCGCCCGATGTACACGCTGAAGCGAACATCGGATGTGTTGTCGTCGACGGGGGTCACGGCCGAGATCGTCCGGTTGTCGACCATGCCCCAACTCTTGGTCACTGCGACGCCCAGTCCGCCGTTGATCGCCTCGACACCGCTCTTGATGTCCTCGATGGACTGCCCGTCGTCGCCTTCGAAGGTGATGGTGAAGTCGACGTAGGACACCGGTTCGTCGAAGTCGTGCCGGGTGAACACAGGCACGATCGGTGTCTTGTGCACGAACTTGAAATGGGCGAAGTCGACACCATTTTCGAGCACGTACTGCGGGTGCAGTTCCAGCTTCTTCCGATAGAGGGTGGCGACCGGGTAGTAGTCGGCCAGACTGCTGCCGTCGTCGAAACCCGCGAACACGTCGGGCACGTCGAAGAAGGGCGCTCGACCTTCAACGTCGTGCCAGATGTACACCGATTCGTTGCGCTCCACCACCGGATAGGTGCGCATGCGACGTCCTCGATTGGGGCGGTTCTCGTACGGGATACAGACGTTGCGGCCTTCGTGGCTCCACTGCCAGCCGTGGAAGGCGCACTCGATGACCTCGCCTTCGACGTGACCGCCGAACCCCAGATGTGCGCCCAAGTGTTCGCAGTAGGCATCCATGACGGTCAGCCGACCGGACTGCGCCCGCCAGGCCACCATCTCCTGGCCGAAGTAGGTCATGCGGTGGACCTCGCCGACGCCGATCTCGGTGGACCAGGCGACTTGGAACCAGCCGGTGGGCTTCATCGATAGCGGTGGTTTCGCCATCAGTCGTGTCCTCTCCCCTACCGTGGCTACCGTCCGGATCGAATAATAGAGCCCTAGTTGAAAATATGATAGGCGGTTCTCCACCCTCAAACGATGCGCCACCCGACGACAGCCGAACGGCGGCCCAACCGGCGCGGCCAACGTCTAAAGCAACGCTGGCGGCGGGTCTGACACGGTCGCGCCGAGGCGGACTCCGCGAGCGTAACGCCACCGCGCGTTTCAGCCGACTTTTTCGCCGCGACGTTACGCTCGCGGCTGCACCGGGTCTCGCCAAGTGTGCCGCATGCCACAGTTGACTAATCAGACAGATCTGTCTAGTGTCGTCTGTGTTAGACAGACAGGTCTACTCAATCGACAGGAGATCATCATGACGGAGCAACCCGAGAACCAACTGCCAGTCGCCCTGGTGACCGGAGCGACATCGGGAATCGGGCAGGCGGTGGCGCTGCAGCTGGCCCGCGAGGATTTCAGCGTGATCGTGCACGGCCGCGACGCCGGCCGCGGCGCAGCGACGGTCAAAGAGATCGAATCGGCCGGCGGGCACGCCCGTTTCATCGCGGCCGACTTGTCCGACACGGCCGCAGTGACCGCCTTGGCCGAAAAGGCCGGAGAAGTCGAAGTACTGATCAACAACGGTGGGTTCTCGTGGTTCGGGCCGACCGCGGAGCTGGACACCGACACCTTCGATGACATGTTCGCCAGCAATGTGCGTGCCGCCTACCAACTGGTCGCGGCGCTGGCACCTGGTATGGCCGAGCGCGGTCACGGCAGCATCATCAGCGTGGACAGCATGGCCGGACACATCGGTCTGGCCGGTGGCGCGGCATACGGCGCGACGAAGGCCGCTTTGACCACCATGACCCGGTCTTGGGCCGCCGAATTCAGCCCGTCGGGCGTCCGCATCAACACCGTCGCCCCGGGCCCGGTCTTCACCGCCGAGTCCAAGCGGGAACTCATCGAGAACCTCGCCGGCACAACGCTGTTCAAGCGCGGAGCGCAACCCGAGGAGATCGCCGAGGTCATCGCATTCCTGGCCTCCCCCAAGGCCAGCTACATCACCGGCGCGGTCATTCCCGTCGACGGCGGCCGGACGGCGGTGTGAGCACCATGAGCAGCACATATCAGCCCAGCCCCAGTGATCGAGTCCGCGAGCAGGTGGCGCTCTACGAAGCCACCGACGGGCAAGAAGGCAACACCCTGGAGGGCCGGCCGGTGGTCATCCTGACGACCATCGGAGCCAAGACGAGCAACATCCGCAAAAACCCTGTGATGCGGATCAAGGAGGGTGACACCTACGTCGCCATCGCGTCCAACGCAGGAGCCACTAGCCACCCGTCGTGGTACCGCAACCTCATCGCCCACCCAGAGGTATCGCTACAGGACGGTGCGACGGTCTACCAGTTGCGGGCCCGGCAGGTCCACGGCGAGGACCAGGTGCGCTGGTGGCGCGTCGCCGAAAGCTTCTGGCCATATTTCCCGGAGTACCGTGCCAAGGCCGGTGCCCGCGAGATTCCGGTGATGCTGTTGGAGCCGATCGAAACTCAGGGTGGTGAGGGTTAATGGCTACCACGACACCAGAGACGGTCGAACCGCGGCGATCGGCCCGCCAACGGCTACTCGACGCCGCGAGCGAGTTGTTCTATAACGAAGGCGTCCAGAGCGTCGGCATCGACCGGATCATCGAACACGCCGGGGTGGCCAAGGCGTCGCTGTACAACACGTTTGGCAGCAAAGAAGAACTCGTGCAGGCCTACCTGACGTCTCGCCACGCAGGCACCATAGAACGACTCACCGCCGCGATCGAAAAGCACACCGATCCCAGGAGCCGACTGCTCGCAATCTTCGATGCTCAGGCTGAACTGGCCGGCCAGCCGGATTTCCGCGGCTGCGCGTTCATCTCCGCCAGCGCCGAAGCGCCTGCTGGCGGGCTCATCGAACAGGCGGCCGACGACTATCGCGCCGAGATCCGCGCGCTTTTCACCCGACTCGCCGAGCAGGTCGGAGCGTCCGAGCCCGATATGCTCGCCCGCCAGCTCCACATGATCTACGACGGCGCTGGAATAAGCGCGCGCATGGACCGAGACCCCACAGCCCCAGCCGGCGCGCGCGCCGCGGCCGCATCGCTTGTCGAGGCCCAACGACGATGAAGATATCCGTGCAATTCGCGACCTCGCTGGATTCGCCCGAACACATCGCCATCGCTGAAAGCCTGGGCTACGACCGCGCATGGCTGTTCGACACCCCACACGAGAGCCCCGATGTGTGGATGATGCTCGCTCTGGCCGCCGCACGAACCAGCACCATCGGCCTGGGCCCCGGCGTACTGGTACCCACCCTCAGACATCCCATGGTCAACGCCTCAGCGGCAGCGGCACTTTCGGCACTAGCGCCGGAGCGCGTCGCGGTTGCCTTCGGCACCGGTTTCGCCGGTGCTCGCGCGTTGGGCGCCAAGCCGAGCAGCTGGTCGTTTCTGCGCGATTACGTCCGCGCATTCCGCGGTCTGCTCAACGGCGAAACTGTCGACTGGAATGGATCTCCGATGCGGATGATGCACCCCAAGGGGTTCGCCCCGGCCCGACCCATCAACATCCCCATCCTGATTTCGGCGCTGGGCCCCAAGGGACTGGCGGTGGTCAAAGAGCTGGCCGATGGTCTGTTCACCGTGAACGGCGAGACTGGTTCCGCTGCGCAATTCAGCTGGGCCGCCCTCGGTGTGCACGGAACAGTCCTCGCCGACGGCGAGCCGCTCAACTCGGATCGCGTTCGTGCGGCCGCAGGACCCGGAAATGCCCTGGCCTATCACGCGACTCATGAATTCGGCGGCGATGTCACCGCGCTGCCCGCTGGTGACGTCTGGCTCGACGCCATTAGCCAAGCCCCGCATAATGAGAGGCATTTGGCCATCTACGAGCAGCATCTGGTTGACCTCAATGACGCCGACATCGCGGCGTGGACCGCAGGCAGTTGGAAAGCGATCCCGCAGACCACCCTCACCGGAACAGCTGCCGAAATTGCTGGGCGCCTCACCGAGATCGCCCGGCAGGGCATCACCGAGGTGATCTACCAACCCACCGGCCCCGACATCGCCAGTGAACTCGACGCGTTCATTGCCGCGAGCCGAACACCTGCCGAGATACCTGGGACCGCGTAATCCGTCGCTTTGCGCGCGTTCTCGATGCGCGCCTGGGACGCTCGGACTTTGGACGCCCACAGCACTGTGACCAAATCGTTAGTTGAGTGATGCATCGAGTGGGTAGGGGTTCGACGGATGTGTCGAAACGAGTTCTCTCGCGTTGCAATACGCTATCGAGCATCCGGTATTCAAGGTTACTCATGATAAAAATAATTCATGAAAAACATTGCACGAGTTACACTATCGGCATTCGCCGTGACCGCAGGCTTAGGGCTGGCCGGTTTGGGAGCGGCTACCGTCGCCCAGGCCCAACCCGCGCCGTTCCCAACATGGTGCCCAGGCGACTTCTGGGACCCGGGTTGGGGTTTCAATCCCGACGGGGGCCGCTGCCACGATGGTGGTCCCGGCTGGCGTGGTCACGACGATGGCCGTGGCCCGGGTTGGAACGATAACCGCGGCTGGCGTTAAACGGACACTTCGGGTTAAACGGACACTTCGGGGAGTCGGGACTGCGCACGGTTGTGCGCAGTCCCGTAACCGGAGCGGCAGCGACGTATAACCGGCCCGGGCTTAGCGCGGCACGTACATGATGATGGCCACGCCGACCAGACAGACAACGGCTCCGATCAGGTCCCAGCGGTCGGGGCGAAATCCGTCGAATACCACTCCCCAGGCCAATGAACCCACCACGAAAACCCCGCCATAAGCGGCGAGAATCCGTCCGAAATGGGCGTCAGGCTGAAGTGTGGCGACAAACCCGTAGGCACCGAGCGCGATGACGCCCAGTCCGGCCCACAACCACCCCCGATGCTCGCGAACGCCCCGCCAGACCAACCAGGCGCCGCCGATCTCGAATACCGCTGCGACAAGAAATAGGGCAATCGATTTGACCGCGGTCATGAGGCGTCGCGAATGATGCTTTGCCACTGCTCAAGCCCGTTGTAGAGCTGAGTCAATTCGGCCAGGCCCGCTGAGGTTTCCGCGATCCGGCCATCCTCTAGTGCACTGTCACTCATGTCGAATCACTGTTAATGAACTCCGCTGGTTTATCCACAAAGCTGTCATCCCAATTACCGCCTTGACCTGGTCATATGCCATAGTAAAGGCGCCCGGCTCAGTGACCGCAGGGATGAGGCCATCATCAGATTCATGATCGACACCGCCGCCCGCGCCGCCGCGGTCGTGGGTTTGCAGACATCGGACGTTGATTTGGACCGGATCGTAGCAGTCATCCGCCGCGGCAAAGGCGGCAAGGGCAGGGTCGTCCCGATTGGTGATGCCACACCAGCGGCGCTGGATCGCTACCTGCGAGTGCGGCGCTATGTTGGAGCGCTACGCGTAGTCCACGGCCACCGGTCGAGCGTTGGTTACGGCCAGGCGCCTGAACCTGGAGACTTGTAGCATGATTTCCGTTACCCGGAACCCGTTGGGCACGAAGGAGATGCGATGACGGAACTCGACGAGGGGCAACTGGAATGGCTGCAGGACCCGCTGAACCCCGACGGTTTCGCCGCCCTGCCAATAGATCGGTCTGCTATCGGCCACATTTACCGCGTCTTTCCGTCCCCCCGAGGTGGGTGGGAATACATCCGGAATCAGGGCCTTACGGTCGGCCCGCTGACGGTCGGGTCGAGGCATGGCGATGCCCCTACCGCCGATACGGCCATGGCCGTCCTGGAAGCCGATTGGTTCACCATCCAGCGATTTGGGGATTGGGCCCGGTACATGGCCGACAACCCGCCGCCCGCGGAGGCGGGCGAAGCTGCGGACGGAATGCCGGACATCTGCGACACACCGCAAGAGTCAGCAAGTATCAGAGATCGATAGGCGCTACTAGTCTGATCGCCGTGACGTCACCTTGGTCGCCGAGCCGGCTCGGCAACTTGGCTGGCAAACGAGTCATCGTGACGGGAGCGACGAACGGCGTGGGGCTGGGCACGACGCGTGGTCTGGCCAAGGCCGGTGCCCAGGTTATTTTGGCTGTGCGCAACACCGAACTCGGTGAGCGGCGTGCGGCCGAGGTCGGCGGCTCGACGTCCGTGGTCAAGCTCGATCTCGCCGATATGTCGTCGGTGCGCGCATTCCCCGGTCTGATCGACGGCGACGTGGACATTCTGATCAACAACGCCGGCGCTCTCACCGACCGCCGTGCCGACACGGTCGACGGGTTCGAGATGACGCTGGGCACCAACCTGCTCGGCCCGTTCGCATTGACCAACCTGCTGCTGCCCCGGGTACGTTCGCAGATCATCAACGTCGGCTCCGACGCGCACCGGTCGGCGAAGCTGCAGCTCGACGACCTTCATCTGCGTAGCCACAAGTGGACGAGGTTGGGGGCCTACGCGCAGTCCAAGCTTGCAGTGATGTTGTGGGGTCTGGAGCTGGACCGCAGATTGCGTGCCGCCGGATCGCCGGTCGTCAGCCAGCTCACCCACCCGGGGTGGGTGGCTTCGAATCTGTCACATATCGGCGACTCGCCGCTGATGTCGCTGGCGCACAAAACGGTCAAGACTGTGGCCGACCGGTTGGCCAACGACATCGACGAAGGGGCAGCGCCCACGTTGTACTGCATCAGCGAACCGATCCCGCCGGGCAGCTATGTCGGCGTCAGCGGCAGGTTCGGCCTACGCGGCGGCCCAGTGCTCATCGGCCGCTCGGTGGTTGCGTGCGACTACGCCGCGGCCGCCCGTCTCGTGGCGTTCGCCGAAGAAGAGACCGGCACGACACTGTCGGTGTAACCGGTTGCCTGCCCAGTCCGGCGAAGGGGCCGGGCTGTTCGCCATGTAGCTTGCCGGACATGGGTGAACTCGACAACGCGATCGCTGTTATCACCGGCGCGGGCCGCGGCCAGGGTCGCAACCACGCCGTCGCGCTCGCCGAGCAGGGCGCCGACATCATCGCCGTGGACCTCTGCGCCGATATCGATGCGATTCCGTATCCGCTGGCGACCAAATCTGATCTCGACGAAACCGTACGGCTGGTCCAGGCCGCGGGCCGCAGGGTAGTGCCCGTCATCGCCGATGTCCGTGACCTGGCACAGTTGGAAGCCGGAATACAGGCCGGGATCGACGAGCTCGGCGATATCGACATCGTCATCGCAAATGCGGGGGTGGTGGCGATCGGCGACGCGGAGACCCACTCCGAACCGGTGTTCAACGCGATCGTCGACACCAACCTCAAAGGTGTGTGGCACACCCTCTTGGCGACGGTGCCGTCGATCATCCGCAAAGGCCGGGGCGGATCGATCGTTCTAGTCAGTTCGTCGCAGGGACTAACCGGCCGCGGTGGCGACGGCAGCGCCGCGATGTTCGCCTACGCGGCATCCAAGCACGGCGTGGTGGGATTGATGCGCTCAGCCGCCAATGCCTATGCGCCACATAATATTCGGGTCAACTCGGTACATCCGAGCGGTGTCGCGACCCCGATGATCCTCAACGACTTCGTCGCGAACCGGATGATGAAGAATCCGAACCCGGCCGTCGCGCAGATGCTGCTACCCGACGTGCCGTTGGTCGAGTCGCAAGACGTCACCGAAGCGGTGCTGTGGCTGGTCAGCCCCCGGACCCGGTACGTGACGGGCGTGACGATACCCGTCGACGCCGGCCACGTCGTCATGTAAGTGGCAGTACACCTCAAAGGATTTCGCGAAAATCTGCAAGGATTTGGGGACACCCAGTCAATGGGTCCGGTCGGCACGTGCTGACAACTCGCTCGGTCACTGTCTCGAGGATAGGGCGGTGAGGCCGCGGCGTCCGGGTACGACGGGTGATGGGCCGTCGGCGATGAGGTGGAAGTGCTCGAGGCCGGGGATGTGGATGTGCACGGCGGTGATTCCGTTGGGGAACACCTGCAGGGTGTGGGTGTAGGCGTTGAATCCTCGACGGGTCAGTGCCGCCAGCAGATGCCCTAGGTGGGCTTGGGGTGAATATGGGGCCTGGCTGTCAACGAACGCGGTGCGTGGCGTGGACGCTGTTGGTGCATCGAGTTCAAATGCTGCGCACGACTGCAGAAGTGGATCACCGCTGAGCAGATCGATGGCCGCGCATCGCTGATCGATCTTGGCGGTGTCTTCGCTGAGTGCACCTTCGAGAAGTTCGGTGAGTGCCCGATAGATGCTGTGGTAGCGCGACAGTGAGGTCCCATAGCCGCGCAGGAAGTTGCCGCGGGTTCCTGGGGCATAGGCCAGTGTGGTGGGAACGCCGAGGTCGGAGGTCAAGTCGATGATCCACACCGTGCGCTGCACCCGGTCTTGCACGTACTCGTGCACACTGCGCACCTCATGTGGCAGCGTGTCGATGTCATAAAACCTCGGTGGTGCGCCGGCCACGTAGGTGTCGAGGAAAAACAGTGAGGAGGCGTCGCGTTCTATGGC
>Ga0116129_1001261_pt1 | contig 14184 bp, 10 predicted proteins | sample June2015DPH_17_2_FD_89732 | JGI IMG/M metagenome (GOLD analysis project Ga0116129, IMG submission 89732) | Peatland microbial communities from SPRUCE experiment site at the Marcell Experimental Forest, Minnesota, USA - June2015DPH_17_10 | ecosystem: Environmental > Terrestrial > Soil > Wetlands...
ACGCGGAACGGATTCCTCTGGGTCGGGACTGACGCGGGATTGGCCAGATTCGATGGAGAGCACTTCACGCAGATTCGTTTTCGGCCCGGAATTTCAAAAGAAATTCCCGTGCAGTCGTTGTTAACGACGCCGGACGGCGATCTCTGGGTTGGAACGGATGCCGGGCTGGCCTTTGTACCGAGCGCAGCTTTGGACCACTTCGATCGCTCGCTGGTGAAGCTGTATCACTTGGGCATCGGTCTGAGCGATCAGATCGTGTGCCTTTATCTGAGCCGCAAGGGCGTTCTGTATGAGGGGACCAACCGGGGTCTCTACCGGCTGGACCGTGGCAGTTTCGTATCTGTTATCCCAGAGGAGGGAATCAGTCGAATCGAGGAAGATTCGGATGGCCGTCTGCTCATTATCACCTCGCACGGATTTGTTCAATGGGACGGTTCGAAAATCACGAGCCATCCTGAACTGGCCGACCAACTGGGTGTCCGTACAAATGAAATCTATCACGTTCTCGAGGATCATCTCGGCGTCACGTGGTTCACCACCGGTGCGGGACTCGCGCGCCGTGTTAACGGCTCGATAGAGAAGCTTACCCCTTACGCTCGTTCGCCTTCTGGGCCTACGTATCGAGTTTACGAGGACTCTCAAGGGAATCTGTGGGTCAACAAGCGCTCAGGACTCTTCCGAGCTACCGCAACCGGCCTGGAGCCTCTGGTGACGGGTGTGAACGCGAAGTGTATGTACTCGGATCTGGACGGCGATCTGTGGGTCGGTACCAGCACCGACGGACTTCTTCGCTTTAAAGACGCGGCTATTCGGATGTACACGACGGCCGATGGGCTGCCCCTCAATTACGCCACGACTGTGCTTTCGAGTCACGACGGAGGGCTCTGGGTCGGCACCAACTGCGGCGGGATCTCCCGCTTCGATGGGCAGAGTTTCAAGACTTATAAGGAGCAGGATGGCCTTTTGAATTCTTGCGTGTTCAGCATGGCGGAAGACAGCAACTACGACGTATGGATTGGAACATGGGGAGGCGGGATTTTCCGTTTTCGAGAGGGCCGTTTCACTCAATATTCAATGGCGCAGGGGCTTGCGAGCAAGGTTGCATTGTGCATATTGGCCGCCCGCGACGGATCGCTATGGATCGCGACCCCGGAGGGCTTGAGCCACATGGAGAATGAACATTTCCGCAACTACACCATGGCCGACGGGCTCTCGAGCGATCGGATCAACACTGTGTACCAGGACCGTAGCGGGGGTATTTGGGCCGGAACAAGCGTTGGCATCGATCACCTGATTGGTGAGCGCTTTGTGGCGGTTCGGGCGGAACCGGAATCGGGCAATATTCCCTACGGCCTAATCCGAGAAGACTCGTCCCACAACCTCTATGCACTGTCGCTAGTAAACGGAATTAACCACCTAGAGAACAATCGCCTGATCAGCGTGAATGAAGCCATCGAACCGTCGGGCATGATCGAATCCGACGCTCATGATTTCTGGTTTGGGGGGAGAAACGGCGTCTTTCGGGTTGCGGCGGCCGACCTCAGACGCGAGGAGTTGGCCCGGGGCTCGCCGCTCGATTACACCGCGTTCGGCCGACCTGACGGCTTGAACTCCAAGGAGTGCAGCCCGGGCCAGCCCAACATGGCGATAACATCCGACGGTAGGCTCTGGGTTGGAACGACGAAAGGCTTAGCCATGCTGGACCTTCGTCACATGGCGCACAAGAATAGCAAACCGGCGATCTTCATGGAAGAGGTCGACGTTGGTCGGGAGAAAAGGGTCCCTGGTCGCGGATTCGTGCTAGGTCCGGGCACGTACCACGTGGAGTTGCACTTTACTGCCGTTGAACTCGCATCGCCGGAAAATGTTCGCATGCAGTACCGGCTCGACGGAGTAGATCCGGCATGGCTTGATGCCGACTCGACTCGCACCGCGATCTACACTTACATTCCCGTTGGTGTTCATTCCTTTCATATCCGTGCAAGCAATGGCGACGGGGTCTGGGACCGGGATGGCATCGTCTACAACATCACCCAACAGCCACATTTCTACGAAACCGGGGTTTTTCGGGTCGCAGCCGTGGCGGCGGGACTTCTGCTCCTGGCTGGTTTGTACCGGCTCCGTCTTCGGCAGGCCGCGGCGAGTTTGAGCGCGCGCTTTGATGAGCGCATGGCCGAGCGCACACGCATTGCGCGCGATTTGCACGACACGCTGCTACAGAGTTTTCACGGCCTTATGTTCCGCATGCAGGCGGCGAGGAACATGCTTCCCCGCCGGCCCGACGAAGCCGGCCAGTCGCTCGACGGCGCGATCGCCGCGGCCGAGCAGGCCATCGACGAGGGACGTAGCGCGATTCAAGGTCTACGTTCCCAGGCGGCCGACCAAAACGACATTACCGAGTCGCTGACGGCAATGGGGCAGGAACTGGCGAATTCTCAGCAAGTGGAGACCAACCCGGCAGCTTTCCACATCACCGTGGAAGGGGAACGTCACGCGTTGTCGCCGATCCTCCAGGATGAAGTCTACCGAATCGCGCGCGAGGTATTGAGGAATGCCTTCCAACACGCGCATGCAACTCGCATCGAAACCGAGATCAGATATGATGACCGTCTATTTCGATTGCGCATCCGAGACGATGGTAAGGGGATTGATTCGCGGGTGCTTAAGGACGGCAAGGGCGCCGGGCACTGGGGATTGCCTGGAATTCGGGAACGCGCGAAGCAAATCGGCGCACAACTGAACCTCTGGAGCGAAGTCGGCGCCGGCACGGAAGTTGAAATAAGCCTTCCAGCCTCCCTTGCCTACGCCGAATCCCGCAACTCTCGCCGAATCGCGCTGTTCCGCAAGAAGACTGGCACTCATGCCCACTAGCCCCCGGCCAATTCGCATCCTGACCGTTGACGACCACGCCCTGCTGCGAGTGGGTATTGCCGCCCTGGTTAGCCGGGAAGCAGACATGGAGCTGGTTGGGGAAGCCTGCAACGGGCAGGAAGCTCTCGAAAAATACCGGCTGCATCCGTCCGGATATAACTCCGGATATAACGTTGATGGATATTCAGATGCCCCTCATGAACGGCGTCGAGACGATTGTCGGAATTCGAGATGAATTCCCCAATGCCGCATCATCGTACTATCGACGTACGCAGGCGATGTCCAGGTGCTGCGCGCCCTGAAGGCCGGCGCGCGCGCATATATACGGAAGAGGACACTTGCATCGGGAACTGCTCGATACGATTCGCGCCGTCCATGCCGGGCAAAAGCGGGTGCGATTTGGCGTTAACGACGTAATGTCTGGCATGAACTCACGATCGATCCGTCGGCCGGGAACAGCCACCTGGACCTTCGGCGCGGTGGACTCGCATTCTATTCTATCTAATGGCGCTTGCCGCAACCGGCGATTACATTACAGGCGCCTTGGCTCGCACGAATCCGTTTGGGCTGAGCAGATGTTCACCATTATCGTCCTCGGGACGCCGGCCATCTTTGTCTATTTGCCAAAAACAAACCCACGCTGGGGTAGTGCGCTAAAAGAGATTTGATGGACTACGGCCCGTCGGACACCGCCCCCAGGAGGACGATATACTGTTGAGGCGCGGTCTCCGAAACGGGGGTCCGGCCGACGTATGCTAGAGGAACCCAAGTTGCGGAAATCCACGGTCGGCGTCCTCATAGTTCTGACGATTGTTGCGCGCCACGGGCTTGCACTCGATCCGCTTCAGCCGGCGAGCAGCTATCTCCGCAAGGATTTCACCATTGAGGATGGCCTTCCAGACAATAAGGTTAATGCCGTAGCTCAAACGCGGAATGGACTCCTCTGGGTCGCGACCGACCGTGGACTGGCCATGTTCGATGGAGAGCGCTTCGAACCGGTTCGTCTCGGCGGAGTCTCAAAAGAAACTCGCGTGCATTCCATGTTGACGACGCCGGACGGCGATCTCTGGGTTGGAACGGACGCCGGGCTTGCGAAGATATCGCGAACAGCCCAGGATCACTTCGATCGCTCGCTGGTAAAGCTGTATCACGCGGGCGCAGGCCTGAGCGATGTGATCATGTGCCTCCATATTAGCCGCGACGGCGCCCTATGGGTGGGGACCAGCCAAGGGCTTTACCGGTTGGACCGGGGCAGCCTCGTATCCGTGATCCCCGACGAGGTGATTCACGTGATTGAGGAGGCATCAAATGGCCATCTGCTCATTATCACAGGGCAAGGATTTGTGGAATGGGACGGTTCGCGAATCACCAGCGATCCTGGACTGGCCAGCCGGCTGGGTGTCCGTACGAATGAAATTACTCAGGTATTTGAAGATCGCCAGGGCGTTACCTGGTTTTCCACGGCCGCGGGCGTGGCACGCCGCGTCAACGGCTCCATCGAGAGGCTCACGCCGTACGGCGCCTCGCGTGTGGCGCCGGCATTTCGAGTTTACGAGGACCCGCAGGGGACCGTATGGGCCGATACGGGTCTGGCATTCTTCCGGGCTGACGCGACCGGCCTCAAACCTGTGGCGCCGGAATTGCACGCCCGGCGTATGTATTCCGATCCGGATGGCGATCTGTGGGTCGGTACTGAGGGCAACGGCCTTGTGCGCTTTAAGGACCGTGCGATCCGGATGTACACGATGGCCGATGGGCTGCCAAGCAACTTTACCACAGCTGTACTGTCGAGTCACGACGGAACGCTCTGGGTAGGCAGCTACTGTGACGGCCTCTCGCGGCTTGATGGGCAGCGGTTCAAGACCTATAACGAGAAGGACGGGCTGTCGAACTCCTGCGTGTGGGGCCTGGCCGAAGACGGCAACCACGACATCTGGATTGGAACCTGGGGTGGGGGACTTTACCGCTTTCGGGATGGTCGCTTCACTCAGTATTCGACGCCAGAGGGGCTGGCCGGCGTGGTTGCACTCTGCGTCGTGGCTGCGCGAGACGGATCGCTATGGGTTGCAACCACGGCTGGCTTGAGCCACATGCAGAACGGGCATTTCCGCAATTACACAACGGCAGACGGGCTATCCAGCTATTGGGTCACCACCGTGTACCAGGACCGCAGCGGCGATATCTGGGCCGGAACAAGCGCCGGCATCGATCGCCTCGCCGGTGACCGCTTTGTGCCTGTTCAGTCCGGACCGGAAACGGGCGTTGTCCGCTACGTCATGCTCAGAGAAGACTCTTTCGGTAACATTTACGCGCTTGCATCGGAGAACGGAATCAGCCGCATAGAGAACAATCGGCTGGTTAGCGTGAATGAAATAATCAGGCCGACGGGCATGGTCGAATCCAGCGAACACGATTTTTGGTTTGGAGCGAGAAACGGCATCTTCCGGGTTGCGGCAGCCGACCTCAAACGCGAAGAGTCCGATCGCGGCTCGCCTCTCAATTACACCGCATTCAGCCGCGTCGACGGCATGGACTCCAAGGTGTGCGGTGAGGGCCGGCCCAACATAGCGATAACGCCCGACGGTAAGCTCTGGGTCACGACCGTAAGGGGCTTGGCCATGCTGGACCTCCGGTCACAGCCGCACAGGAATCGGAAGCCGGCGATCCTGATGGAAGAGGTCGACGTAGGACGCACAAAAAGGGACCCTGGCGCCGAAGCCGTTATAGCTCCAGGCGCGTACCACGTAGAGTTGCACTTTACTGCCGTCGATATTGCATCGTCGGAAAATGTTCGCATTCAGTACCGGCTCGACAGTGTAGATCCGGCATGGCTCGATGCCGACTCGACTCGCGTCGCGATTTACACTTACATTCCCGTTGGTGTTCATTCCTTTCATATCCGCGCAAGCAATGGCGACGGGGTCTGGGACCGGGATGGCATCGTCTACAAGATCACCCAACAGCCATATTTCTACGAAACCGGAATTTTTCGGGTCGCGGCCGTGATGGCGGGATTTCTGCTCGTCGCCGGTTTGTACCAGCTCCGTCTTCGGCAGGCCGCGGCGAGCTTGAGCGCGCGCTTTGATGAGCGCACACGCATTGCACGTAATTTGCACGACACGCTGTTTCAGAGTTTCCACAGCCTGATGTTCCGCATGCAGGCGGCGAGGAACATGCTTCCCCGCCGGCCCGACGAAGCCGGCCAGTCGCTCGACGGCGCGATCGCCGCGGCGGAGCAGGCTATCGAAGAGGGACGTAGCGCGATTCAAGATCTACGTTCCCAGGCTGCCGACCAAAACGACATCACCGAGTCGCTGACGGTGATGGGAATTGAATTGGCGAATTCTCAGAAAGAGGAGACCAACAGGGCGGCTTTCCACATCACCGTGGAAGGGGAACGTCAAGCGTTGTCGCCGATCCTCCAGGATGAAGTCTATCGAATCGCGCGCGAGGTATTGCGGAATGCCTTCCAACACGCGCATGCAACTCGCGTCGAAGCTGAAGTCAGATATGATTCAAGTCTGTTCCGATTGCGAATCCGAGACGATGGCACGGGAATTGATCCCCGGGTACTGAAGGAAGGCAAGCGCGCCGGCCACTGGGGATTGCCTGGAATTCGGGAACGCGCGAAGCGTATCGGCGCCCAACTGGACCTCTGGAGCGAAGTCGGCGCCGGTACGGAAGTTGAAATAAGCCTTCCAGCCTCCCTTGCTTACGCTCAATCCGGCGACACTCGCCGATTCACGATGTTCCGCAAGAAGACTGGCACTCATGCCCACTAACTCCCGACCAATTCGCATCCTGACCGTTGACGACCATGCCCTGCTGCGAGTGGGTATTGCCGCCCTGGTTAGCGGGGAAGCCGACATGGAGCTGGTTGGGGAAGCCTGCAACGGGCAGGAGGCTCTCGAGAAATACCGGTTGCATCGTCCGGACATAACGTTGATGGATATTCAGATGCCCCTCATGAACGGCGTCGAGACGATTATCGGAATTCGAGGTGATTTCCCCAATGCACGCATAATCGTACTATCGACGTACGCAGGCGATGTCCAGGTGCTGCGCGCCCTGAAGGCCGGCGCCCGCGCATACATACGGAAGGGACACGTACATCGGGAACTGCTCGATACGATTCGCGCCGTCCATGCCGGGCAAAAGCGAATCCCCCCCGAGGTTGCCAGCGAGTTAGCCCAGCACGCTGGCGACGAGGATTTGACGCCGCGCGAGATCGACGTCCTCCGGCTGATCGCAACCGGAAACGCGAACAAGGAGATCGCCGGCCAGCTTTCCATCGGAGAGGAGACGGTGAAGTCTCATATTACGAATATCCTCGAAAAGCTGGGCGCGAATGATCGAACCCATGCCGTCACGATCGCCGTAAAACGCGGAATCATCGAACTTTGATCCCCCCTAAAAGGGGGATGCGCCGCTCCCGGTTTCCAGCCTTTCGCTACTCTTGCCGATCTTTTAACCTGAACAAGGGCATTGTGCAAAGGCTATTCTCGACGTTCGCTAACGGTTGGCCGGGCAAGGGTCTCCTGCTCTTACGTGTAATTACTGGCGCTACGCTCATTCACTTTGGAATAGCGAACCTCCACGAGGATATTTCTCTGCAAATCGCTGCCCCGCAGTTAATTGCAGGCAGCGCAGGAGTGTTCCTTCTGGTCGGCTTATGGACCCCAGTCGCAGGGACGTTGGCAGCCGTCGTGAAACTGTGGATCGCGTTCACGCGGTTTTCCTCGCATTCTGGCGATCCGTGGATTGCGGTGCTTCAAGCGGCCCTGGGCGCCGCTCTAGCCATGATCGGGCCCGGCGCCTGGTCTATCGATGCCCGGCTATTCGGCCGGAAACACATTGACCTCGGGGATCTATAGTGGCTTCTCCCCCATAACGGGGGGCTGGCGGATCTCCCTATCTCGCCATTTTGGCCGCCGGACTAAAAGGGGAGCACGCATTCCCACAAGATGGGGTTGGCGGCGGGAAGACGCTGGTCCACAATCAGTTCAAAGGCGAGTTCGAACCGTAACGGGACGGCGTTTGAAACGGATAGCAGCGGTTTAGCTATCGCAGGCATAATTCCGAGCGAAGGAGAAGAGTGATGTCGAATTCTGAAATAATCGGGTCCAGCGCGAAGTTTCGAGCAGTGCTCGAAATGGTAGAAATGATAGCGCCGGTAAACTCCGCAGTTCTCATTCAAGGCGAGACGGGGACCGGAAAAGAAGTGATCGCTCAGGCGATTCACGATTCCAGTACTCGCAAGCGTCAACGGCTGGTGGCAATCAATTGTGCCGCCATTCCCGCGGCGTTATTAGAAAGCGAACTCTTTGGGCATGAACGCGGTGCGTTTACGGGGGCCGTCAATCAGGCGGTCGGACGTTTCGAGTTAGCAGACCGTGGCACACTTTTTCTCGACGAAATAGGGGAGCTTCCTCTGGAACTACAGCCGAAGCTCCTTCGAGTTCTCCAGGAACAACGATTCGAACGCTTGGGGAGTGTGCGGACGCAGCAAGTTGACGTACGTATCGTCGCCGCTACCAATCAGAGCCTACAACAGTTAGTCCGCGAACGGAAGTTTCGCGCTGACTTATATTACCGGCTCAATGTGTTTCCAATTATGCTTCCGCCACTACGCGAACGCACGGAGGATATCCCGCTCTTGCTTCAACACTTTGTTCAGCACTTCGCGGCGCGCTACGGGCGGTGCATCGATTGCATTCCAGCTAAGATCACCGATGCCGCGATGAATTATCACTGGCCGGGAAATATCCGAGAATTGCAAAACTTCATCGAGCGCGCAGTCGTTCGAACAAGAAATACGGAACTCGATGCCCCTATCGAGGAACTGATGGAAGCGGGCACGCCTGTGGCCGGCCTGAACACGCTTCTGGATGCGAACAGAGCCCACATTGTGGCGACTCTTCGTCAAGCCAGGGGCGTCGTCGGTGGGCGCAACGGAGCGGCCGCCAGACTTGGAATACCGCGGACGACGCTCATCTCCAAGATGAGGAGGCTCGGAATCTCACTCGATAGGCCCGAAGAGAGTGCACTACCGTCCTATTCGTACGCCGGAACGGCATAGGCGGCGCCGGTCACCGGATTAGGGTTTGGCGCCGCCGCTCCCAAGTTCCTGTTACCGAGTCGCGAGTTGAGTTCACCTCCACCTTCTTCTCAACACCGCTGCAATGTCATTTCATTTCCCCAGAGAAGGCAGCTGCGTCTTGGGGCTGAGCCAGAAACGGCGGCCCATGTCGGCCGCCACCATGATGGATCGATGCTCGCTGAATCTCTGGCGCCCAAGGCCGAATACAAAAGGGGGCGACCGGTCGACGATGCCTAAGCCGTCAAAACGCCAGAGATCGATGACGCCCCAAGCACCGCAGGATCGGATTCAAATACCTCAAGTCCGCCGCTCTCGACGGGATTGCCGTGTGTGATTCCATCCTTCGATATTTCCAGCTTCCGCATCTTCGAGATCAGAGTAGTTCGCGGCAGTCCAAGCCTGCTTGCTGCGCCGTTGCACCCGCCTACTACCCAGTTCGTTTCCTGAAGCGTGGAGGTAATGTGCAGCCGTTTAGCGCCGGTACGCGTTCGGGCAGCGCACGGAATGGCGTCATGACGCCGTAATTCCGCTGCTAGCGAACGCAGCTCAGACCCAGTTGTGACAATTACCGCGCGCTCGATGTTTCCCGGCCAGTCGTAGTCCTGCAGGGCTCGCATCATCTTACGTGGCTCCGCTACAGATTTGCGGCGGCGAGGTTGAGCACCTCGCTTGAATTGCTCATACCGTGAGAGGGCAACTCGGGTGGTCGCACTGGCACGCGATTTCGACTTCATCGCTCCCCGCGTTCCGACAAGCCTCCCCGCAATACTTCTGGCCGGGCCGAACGCTACAGGTGCAGGGGATGTGCGCACACCTGTTCTCTTGTTGATGTTCCATTTGGAAGTTTCTCCTTTTTCTGAGACTGGTTCTGTTGTTTCGATCTGACTCAACGCCAGAGATTCGTCACGGCGATGTCGAGTACCTCATTGGCCCGGCCGTTCATCACAGCCTTGACCATAAAAAGAGAGAAACCCTTCGCCATCTCGAGGGTTATCTTTGGCGGCATCGAGAGTTCCTCCCGATTCACCACTGCGTCGATTAGCACTGGCCCGTCGTGAGCAAGGGCAGCGGCGATGCCAGGCTCGACATCCGCCGGGTCCTCGATCCGGATGCCGCGGATGCCGACCGCTTCAGCCATTGTGGCGAAATTAGGATTCTTGAATGAGGTGCCGAAGTCTAGGAACCCGGTCGCTCTTTGTTCGAGTTCGATGAAGCCAAGGGCGCCATTATTGAACACCACGACTTTGACCGGCAGATCAAGTTGCGCGAGACTGAGAAAGTCGCCCATGAGCATGGTGAAGCCACCATCGCCCGACAGCGAGATCACCTGGCGCTTCGGGAGCGTCGCCTGGGCGCCAATCGCATGCGCCATCGCGTTTGCCATGGACCCATGCCAGAACGAGCCGATGAGACGCCGTTTGCCGTTCATCGCGAAGTATCGTGCGGCCCAAACGGTCGGCAAACCGACATCGCAGGTGAACACGGCATCCTCGGCTGCCAAATCGCTTAACGCCTTGGCCACTTGCTGCGGGTGAATCAGTTTGCTTCCCGGCTTCGCTATCGCCAAGTCGTCGAGATCTCTGCGCGCCTTTCGATAATGCTCGACGGCCCGATCCAGGTGCTCACGGTCCTGCTTTTCCTCTAGCATCGGGAGCAATGCGTCCAGCGTGGCGCCCACATCGCCAACGAGCCCCAGATTGATCGGTACGCGCCGGCCGAGTTGTTCTGGCCTTATGTCGACCTGGGCGATTTGCGCGGTTCTCTGCGGGTAGAATTGGCGATACGGGAAATCAGTTCCGAGCATCAGCAGCGCGTCGCAATCGTTGATCGCGTAATAGCCGGATGTGAAGCCGATGAGCCCGGTGATGCCGACGTTGTACGGGTTGTCCCATTCGACGTGCTCCTTACCCTTCAGCGCGTAGACCATGGGGCTCTTAAGCTTCTCGCCGAGCGCGAGGAGTTGATCGTGCGCACCGGCACAGCCCGAGCCGCACAACAAAGTGACCCGGCTGGCGCCATTCAGAAGATCGGCGAGCGCTTGGAGGCTGGCAGACGGCGGAACCACCACGGGCGTGACCGGCAGCAGGTCTAGGGCCGCGGGCGGTGGCGCGTCGATTGCGGGCTGGAGGGCTACGTCGCCCGGGATCACGATGACCGATACACCACGCTTGCCGACAGCTTCGCGAATCGCGATTTCGAGCCCGCGCGGCATTCGATTCGGGGAGGAAACGAGCTCGCAATAGTGGCTGCATTCCTTGAACAGGGTTTCTGGATGCGTTTCCTGGAAATAGCCCGAGCCAATCTCGGCCGACGGAATGTGGGCCGCGATCGCCAAAACTGGAACGCGCGAACGTTGACAATCGAACAAGCCATTGATGAGGTGGAGATTCCCGGGGCCGCAGCTTCCCGCACAAACAGCGAGAGATCCGGTGAGGTGCGCTTCGGCGCTGGCGGCAAAAGCGGCAACTTCCTCATGGCGAACGTGGACCCATTCGATCTTGCCCTGGCGGCGGATCGAATCCGTGATGCCGTTCAGGCTGTCACCAACGATGCCGTAGATGCGTTTCACGCCGGCGGCGGCGAGAGTCTCAGCAAATTGATCTGCAACGGTCTTCATGATCGTAATCCTCCTTTGTCTAGCTGCCTGTTACTTGGCGGATCACGAAAAGATGACTCTCGCCCAGGATTTTCTTCAAGTCGGCTCCGCATATCCGCATTCAGCAGCACCGGCATCTTCGAAACATCCTCCAAGCCCGTTCGGCGGTCCGCGACGCCGTCGAAATCGCTCTCGATCCCGACATGATCGATTCCGGCGATCTCGATGTGGCCGTCGATCCCGAGAGATTCCGCCAGCAGTTCACGTGCTTGTGCAAGGTTGTCTTGCAGCGCCATGTTCATTTAGAATCCTCCAAACGCCTAACCAAACGTGAACGAAAAGGCCTGAACGCCAGGATCAAGGAATTCGATCTCAAAAGTCCGGTCTTGTATCTGGCCCTTTTGCCGGATGAGCTGATAGAGACGGGGCCCTCGAATCTCACCGGCGCCGTCAGGGGCGGAATCCACTCCACAATCGTTACCGGGGGCGGCGCCATCCAATGTCACCTTAAAGCGTACGGGCTTACCGTTCAGCATCGGGCCTAATACGATGTGCAGGTCGCGGCTGTGGAACCGGAACAGAATTTTGCCGGGCGCTGTTTGAAGCACACCGCTCTCAGCACCGATATTCCACGCTCCGCTCAATCCCCATTGATTCAAAGAGGGTCTTGCGGGTGTGCTGTAAGTCTTTCGGAAGTCTTGCTCCAATCGCTCAGGTGACGCGAAGCGCTCGGCCTGACGATAGCCGACGTAGGTTTCAGGAGACTCTGAATCTCTGCCAGGCGGCGCCTCGACTCCATCGGCGGATATTCTGACCGCGCTTTCACCCAGGCCAGTGGCGCCGTTTTCCATAAGAAGTTCCTGGATGACGCGCTCGGATTCGAGATATTCGCCCTCGCCGAAATGATGGTAACGAATTCGCCCGTTCCCATCGATGAAATAGTTTGCCGGCCAATAGTCGTTGTGGAACGCCTGCCAAATTCCGTAGTTGCTGTCGACGGCCACCGGATACGTCACGTTCAAATCACGCAGGGCATTTTCGATATTCACACGTTCTTTTTCAAACGAGAACTCGGGCGTATGGACACCGATCACAACCAAGCCGGCATCCTGGTATTTGGCCGCCCAGGCCTTCATGTAGGGCAGCTCTCGGAGGCTGTTGATGCAAGAGTAAGTCCAGAAATTGACCAGCACAACTTTCCCGCGCAACGACTTACTGCTCAAGGGAGCGGAGTTGAGCCAGGTGACGGCGCCCCCCAAATCGGGTAGGCGCCCTTCGTCGGCAAGGGCCGGCTGAGGTTCGGCGGCGCTCACTGTCATAATCAGTGGGTCCTTCGAATGGATCGCGCCGAACTTTTTGAGCGAATTCATACGCCAGCCCGGTGCGATGGCGATAACCCCCATGAAGGCAGCCAGTCCGAGAGCCAAACGGAACCAGCCCTTAAACGACGAGAGCTTCGTGTCAACAGTACTCATTTTCGAATCTCCTTCAACGTGCGTATCGCGTAAATACCAGGTCGTGCGCTTTCTCAAGGTCGTGGCAGGGGAAGCAGGTTTTGTGCACCGCCTCATCAGCAGGTTTGCCGTTCTCGAATTGAGCGTACCCCCAGCCGCCCGTCGAGGCGTATTTTTTTGAGTCCTTGACTCCTAACTGAATGTTAATGGGAGGTCCGGCAACGAAAGATTGGGCACGGCCAAAGACTTTATTATTTTCCTCAGACGCAACGTAGCTCCAGGCTAGCCGGACAATGATTGTGCCGTTTGGGAACGGTAGCTTCCCCTCCCTGTAGGCCTTGATCGCTACATCGTTGCCGAGGATGGCGCGAAGATCGTTGTTGTTGCCTGCTTCGTGGGCCACGGAGATCACCCTCCAGTCGCGGTATCCGGGGGGAATTTTGATTCCAAAGATCGGGGAAGCCTCGTTATTGGCGCGTCCAGCCGCGAACAGCACTGCACCGATGGCGCACGCGGCCATTGCCGCAAAGACCAAGATTGAGATCCGTTTCATTGAGCGTCCTTTCAAATAATCAAAATGGACTTGTGACTCCCAGGTTTGCACCGCATCCGGTCCGGATGACCGCGATAGGGACACGGGCCATGGCTACGGATGCCCTGCGGATTGTCTATGTCAGTCCGCAGGGCTGGGTGCGTAACGGCGATCAATACCCGCCGGCATCGACCACGGCTTGGGCAAACGCCTGCGGCGCCTCTTGAGGCAGATTGTGCCCGACGCCGCCGGTGATGAGGCGGTACTCATATTTGCCCGAGAACCTGTTCCGATACGCCGCGCTGGGCGCGTGGATTGCACCGTTGGCGTCGCCTTCCATGGTGATCGTGGGCACGGTGATGGGAGGAAGCGCGGCCAGCCGCTTTTCCAGGTCGTCATATTTCCGCTCGCCCTCGGCCAGGCCAAGCCGCCACCGATAGTCGTGCATCACGATGTCAACGTGGTCGGGGTTGTTGAAGGACGCTGCTGTGCGGGCGTACGTAGCATCGTCGAAATTCCACTTTGGCGAAGCCTGGTGCCAGATGAACTTATTGAACTGGTCGAGGTATTTCGCATAGCCGGCCTTGCCGACCGGGGTAGCGAAATAGTACTGGTACCAGAACAAGAACGC
>Ga0116129_1001263_pt1 | contig 14173 bp, 9 predicted proteins | sample June2015DPH_17_2_FD_89732 | JGI IMG/M metagenome (GOLD analysis project Ga0116129, IMG submission 89732) | Peatland microbial communities from SPRUCE experiment site at the Marcell Experimental Forest, Minnesota, USA - June2015DPH_17_10 | ecosystem: Environmental > Terrestrial > Soil > Wetlands >...
GACTGCTATCGCGCGACGGCTCGGGCTCCCCCGCCGGATTGTGGACATTCTCGAGGCGGAGAGTCTGGTGAACGACGGAACGGGTCTGCTTGCGTTCCAGTTCAGCCTGAGCATCCTCTTGAGCGGTCACACTCCGACTCTGATTGATGGCGTTGGGAAGCTCGTTTACCTGTCAGGCGGAGGCGTGCTCATCGGCTGTTTGATCGGTTATTTCGTCTCCAAGCTGGAACGTTGGATCGACGACGGCCCCATCGAGATCGTCATCAGCCTCCTGATCTGCTACGCCGTCTACATCTTCGCAGAGCGTCTTCACGCATCCGGCGTCCTGGCGGTGATCGCATGCAGCATGCTGATGAGCCGCGAGAGCCATCGTTTTATGTCGCCACAGGTTCGACTCCAGTTTGCCGGTTTCTGGGATGTGATGATCTTCGTATTGAACGGGGTCGTGTTCATCCTTATCGGCCTGCAGCTTCCATTCGTGCGGATGCAGTTGTCCGGCATGGGCTTTTGGCGCCTCCTAGGGGCAGGCGCTTTGTTCAGCTTCTCGATCATCCTGCTTCGGCTGGTTTGGATCTTTGCTGAGACCTATGCCGTGTATTGGTATGGCTGCTTTCAGAAAAGCCCCGACAATGCCGCACCGCACCCCAAGGAGCTTCTGGTTCTTGGCTGGGGGGGCATGCGGGGTGTCCTTTCGCTGGCCGCGGCCTTCTCTGTTCCATACTCGCTGGCCAACGGCGCGAGCTTCCGGCAGCGCAGCATGATTGTCTATCTGACTTTCTGCCTCATCGTAACCTCCCTCGTGCTTCAGGGCCTGACCATGCCGTGGTTAATCCGGCTGATGGCCATCGACAGTACCAATGAGGAGGAAAGAGAGGAAAAACATGCGCGCCGGACGCTTCTTGAAGATGCCCTCCGCCATCTGAATCGACGGCGTTTGCAGGAGCGCTACGAGGCGGCCGTCGTTCGAGAGATGCTGTCGATATTTGAACGCCGTCTTCGCGACTTACCTATCGAAGAGCAACAAGTCAGTGAAGCAGGAACTCGGATGCAGCGTGACGCTCTACTGTTGGAGGTTCTGCAAGTAGAGCGCGAGTCCTTGATCCGGCTCCGCAATGAGGCATCGATCAGTGATGATGTGGCGCGGTCTATTGAGAGGGATCTGGATCTTCTCGAAAGCCATATCCACACAGGATCAGCTGCGAGCGCCCTCGCACAACCTCACTGAGCCGAGAACGGGAGGGCTTCCTGAGGCAAAACCCGCTGTTGCTTATGTGATCCCGGCCAATCCCATGACCAACTGCACGGATTCCTTTGGATGAAAGCGGCATTGGAAAACCTGCGCTCCCGGGCCAAGGTTTAGGACCATGGGTGGAATCGCTCGATTCACTTCTGCGATCTCCCGAACTTTATCGACGCATTTCTGATCAGTCGCGACTAGCCGCGCAGGCTCTCCTCCGGGCTTTGCTCCGGGCTTTCCTTCACGACCACCGGTCACAAAAAGTGGTTGCGTTTTATCACAATTGAAATCAAGCACGCAGCAAATCAAAGCGGAGATGTGGTACTGGTGCGAGAAGCGCGTCTTTCGCCATCAGGCAAAGAGCATACAGAGACAAAAAGCAAACGCCACCAGGGTAGACAATGAACCTCCCTTCAGCGTTGTGGCTGATCGTGAAGAACAGGATTCCATTGGGCCAAAGGATAACAATATCCAGGTGGAAATCGGGCTGCAGGAAAAGATGGAAAGAAATCCGAATATCTTGAATACATCAAAGAGGTGTGGACGGAGATGGGGCCCTTAGTCTTCGAATCCAAATAGGCGCCCCCCCTTCCCACAGGTCCAAGAATTACAGTCATGGGAATGGCGCGAGTGACACGTAAGGCTACTCAGATCGCAGCGTACGCATTGGATCGACGGCAGCGGCGCGCCGAGCCGGGTTCCAGCTTGCGATGATGGCTATAACGGCCATTAACGTGGAAGCCAGCAAAAACATCCCCGGATTTTCAGCATGAACTCCGTAGAGCATTCCGGACAAAGATCGCACCGCAAATGCTGAGCCGATCACCCCGAGGCAAATGCCAGCTGAGGCTAGCGATAATGCCCTCGCGAATACACCCCTTAGAACTGCTCGGCGATCCGCTCCGAGCGCCATGCGAATGGCAATTTCTCGCGTGCGCCGTGAGACCATTTGTGCCATTAATCCGTAGAGGCCGACCACTGCCAACAGAAGTGCCAAGCCTGCGAATCCGCCGAACAGAACTGCGCGAAACCGGGGCTGTGATCGAGTAGCAGAGAGTCTTCCGTCCAGTGTCCCGACATCTGCTAATACCAAGTCGCGATCGATGCTGGTCAATTCAGTCTCGATTTCACCGATCAACTCCGGCACATTCCGCTTTGTTAATACCATCAGAGCGAGCGTTGCCGGAGGATCCTGTGCAATCGGACGATAGACCGTTGGCTGCTCTACGTAGCCCATCTCCTGAAACACAGTTGTCGTCTTGACATCCGCAACAACACCTATGACCGTGAGCCAGGGCTTCGACGCGTCGTCCGCATGGCTCAACTTAATTATGTGGCCGACTGGATCACTATTGGGAAAATACTTCTCAGCCAAGGCCTGGTTTATCATCGCGACTTGTTGCCTGTCCCGCTGATCCCTGCTGTCAAAAACTCTGCCACGGAGCATCGGAATCTGCATCGCATGAAAGAAATTCGCGGTAACCGTTTGAGTAAAAATACCTCCGTTTGAGGATTTCAATGGTTCTCCCTTAACAGCTATCGGATCTTCGCCCAGAGGGGTGAAATAAGAAGCTGCCACCACCGATTCCACTCCGGGCAAGGCGGATACGCTGTGCTCGAGTGTCGAGGTCAGCCTTGTTGTTGCATCGGGGGCGCCATAGTGGTTCGGCGGCAAGCTGATCGTCCCGGTTAATACTTGATTGGTCCGATAGCCTACGCTCGTAGAAGCCATCTTCCATAAGCTGACGGCTAAAAGGCCGGCTCCAACAACCAGCATCAAGGACAGCCCAATTTGCGCGGTAACGAGCACCTGCGAAGTCCTGTGCGCGGAGATGTCAACTCCTGCTCCTCTGCCACCGTTTTTGAGGATGGAATTCAGATCAGCGCGTGAAGCCCGCAGCGCCGGCGCGAGCCCAAAGAGAACGACTGAGCCGACCCCGGCAATCGAGGCAAACAAGAGCACCCGCCAATCGAGCGAAACCACGGTCCCCGGTGGGAGTTCGACAGGGTTTGTTGATCGGAACCAGAGAACCATTACCGACGCAAGCAACAGGCCCAAAAGCGTCCCGCCAGCAGCTACCACAAAAGACTCCGTGAGCATCTGGCGCACCAGTCGCAGGCGGTCAGAACCCAAAGCAGCACGAATAGCTATATCAGGGGCCTGCTCCAGCGCTCGGCCAAGGACAAGGGCGGCCACATTGAGGCAAGCCATCATCAGAACAATACCGACTGCCCCCAGCAAGACCAGCAGGCCGGTACGCAAATTCCGTCCTGCGAGCCAGGTAAAATTGTCGTGCAGATTGAGGACTATCGCGGTTGTCGCAGCAAGTTGCGATAGCGCAGGGGGAACCTCGGGCTGGATTCTCTTTTGCATTGCATTAAGCTCGTCTTGCGCTTGAGAACGAGATACTCCCGGTTTCAGCAACCCGAAGACGCCAGTCATAGATTCCCAAGGTTTCTTTGCAAATGGACCGGAGGGCGTGATCAGCGACCATGCGTTGGCTTCCTTCGGGTAAAAGCTGAAGCTCTTCGGCATTACCCCGATTACAATACAGGAGGAGTTATCGACCGTTACATTTTGCCCGACGATATCACGTGCAGCACCCAGGGTTTCGCTCCAAAACGGATAAGCAAGAACCAATGTACAGGGGCTCTTAGCATCGTCGTCCTCAAACGTCCTGCCGAGTTCGGCTTGAACGCCGAGCATGGAGAAGAAATCTGTGGTAGCCGGAAGAGCGAACAAACCAATTCTTCGATTATGCCAAGTAAGCGTGCTTCCTGGTGTCGCCCAGGTCATTGCGGCGAGCCTTTCGAAGCTGCGGCTATCCTGCTTCCATTCCTGGAATTCACGATAAGCGTTGAACCAAGCGCCGGTTCCGCGATGGGCAGCATCCGTCTGCCAAACAACCACGAGCCGATCCGAGAGTTTGTATGGCAGTGGGCGTAGAAGAACCGCATCGACGATGCTAAAGACAGCAGTATTGGCTCCAATTCCAAGGGCCAGAGTCGCCACAACTGTTATCACGAATACGGGTGACCTGCGCAGTCTGCGAATCGCATATTGAAAATCACGAAAGACACTGTCCAGGCCGAGAGCTAAATCTACACTAGCCATTTGTTCCTTCACCACGACAGGATTGCCAAACTGCAACCTCGCAGAACGGCGGGCATCATCCGGACCCATCCCCTCTCTAATTTTCTCCTCAGTCCGCATATCGATATGGGACTGCAGTTCAGCGCTGATTGTTTCCTCCACATGAGAGCGGAAGAACAAGTTTAGAGCCCGGCGCATAAAAGACATAGCTATCCCTCACTCGTAACGCAATATTGCATTCACTCCATGTACGAGTTGTTCAATGCTCTTATCGGCCTCCTGCAGTTGTTCAGGTCCTGCAGACGACAATTCGTAGTACTTTTTGGAGCGCTTTGCTTTTCGGTTTGTAACGGCCCATTCCGCGAAAGAGGTTTCAGAACTATGAACTCGAGCGTTCCTTCGAGATCGACTCTGCCCATAGAAGCAGCTTTCCTCCAGAGAAGGCTATGCCTAGCGTACTAGGTATGTCAAATCGACTTTCGAGCCAGCGAAGAGCGGGCGTGATGCATTGAATCTTCAGATGCCAGAGACCGAGCATTCGAGCGCTCCTATCACCCCGGCTGCAAGATCACCTGAGTGAAATGTCCAATATGAGGGTATGCCGAGATACACTCGTCGACTTGGAAATGATTAGAGCGAAATTCCGAAAAATTCCGCGGAATGCAGCCAGGGGTAAGGGCAATTCGTTCTTTAGGTGCCTATTCTTTTCATCGCGGTGTTCCCGTATAGACTTTGGCAGTTTGTCGTAGCGACGCCGGGTGTGAATGCCTGTTTGAACCTGTTCATGGAGACTTCTATTCGGACCGCAGAGCTTGCATCGGATCGGTCCTGGCTGCACGGAGCGCCGGGATAACCGTAGCGATAACTCCTGCGACCACCAGTGTGAAGACGAGCAGAGCGAGTAGTCCCCCCTGATGCCCGAATTGAATGACAACCACTGAGGCGATTAGTTTCTTCGCGGCGTAAGTGAGAGCAAGTCCTGTGGCGATTCCAGTGGTGAGCAGGGCAGCTACACGCGTAAGAATCATCGCCATCACGCGCTCGCGGGTGGATCCCAGCGCTATGCGAATGCCAATATCGCGGGCGCGTAGTCCAACTTCATGGTTGATAAGGCCGTAGAGACCAACCAGTGCAAGTGTCATAGCCAGCGCAGCGAAGATAGCGAAGAGCCAGCTTTCCATGCGCTCGAAGACCAGCGTCCGCGAGATAACCTCCGTCATGCTCTCTGGCGTCTTGAAGGGCACGGTCGGGTCAATCTGGTGGATGGCACTACCCAGCGCCGGGATCATGCGTTTCGGATCGCCGTCCGTGCGAACCACAAGTTGCATGTCGCTGAGGTAAGTTGGGCGATCGGAAAAAGGGTAGAAGTTCATCAGAAAATCCTCTTCCGCCAGAGGATCTTCGTAAATGTCCTGCCTTACGTTGCCCGTAACACCAACGATATGCGTCCAGTTTTCTTCCTTGGCTGCGCCGTCCATCCGCTGCACGGTGGGGTCGAGATTCGAGGGAATGAACTTTCTGACGAACGCCTCATCGACAACCACGTTGGCCGCGGCGTTTGCCGGGCGGTCGAGACCGGGAGAAAGCGCGCGCCCGCGAAGCAGCCGAATGCCGAAGACGTCGAAGTAGCCAGTGCTAACCGTGCGCGTTTCGGCGATCTCTGCGTGGCCTTTAGGATATTGCGGCTGGCCGGCGATATGTTCCTCCGCACTTGTTCCTTCACCTGCAACTGGCAAGGAGTCAATAACGCCCACTGCTTGTACGCCGGGAAACTGGATGACTCGATCAAAGAGAGGCTGATAGAAGCCGGCAATCGGGTCGCGGCCCATGTAGAGCGAAGGCGACAGATTGATTTCGGCAGTGAGAATGTGCGCAGGATCGAAGCCGAGGTCGGCGTGGCCGTAGCTGCTGACCAAACGAATCAAGATGCCGGAAACGACCAGCAAAACCAGCGTGAGCGCAACTTGTACAACGATAAAGCCAGCGCGCAATCGGTGCTGTCCGCGTCCGTAGCCGGTGCTGACGCCGGGCTTCAGTACGCGATTGGGGTCCGTACCGGCCATGCGCAGCGCAGGATAGAGCGAAGCCGTCAGGCTTAGCAGAACAGAAGTCGCGATGGCTGCGCCCAGTACCGTCCAGTTGAGATGAATGTCAGATCCTCGTGCTAGTGCATGAATGAGAAATGCTCGCATGAGACGGAGTATCGTCACGGCCAGAAGGATGCCGCCAAATGCGCCAGTCGTTGCAAGCCCGAGACTTTCTGTCAGCACCTGCCGCACCAGCCGCATACGTCCGGCGCCAATGGCACTGCGCATAGCCATCTCACGCTCGCGCTTGACGCCGCGCGCCAGCAACAAGCCGGCAACGTTCACACAGCCGATGGTGAGCACCGCAAGCGCAGCGGTCAGCAGTGTCCAAAGCGGTCCTCTGCTCTTAGCATTTATGCTCTCGGCAAGCTGCACGAGGCGAACTGTGCGTCCTCTATCGGCAGGATTCACATTGCTTAAATTGCTGAAGATGTGCGAGAGATCGGCCTGCGCCTGTTCCAGGCTGATACCGTCCTTGAGTCGTGCAATCGATTGTAGCCAATGAGTACTGCGATAGCCGTTGAAACTCATCCACGGATAATCCAAATGGATTGGCGTATAAATTGCGTTGCGTTTGCTCAACGGGAATCGGAACTCATCGGGCATAACACCAATGATGGTGAAAATGCGGTCATTCAGCTTGACGGTGTGGTTTACAACGTTCTGGTCCCCACCGAAGTAGTTCATCCATGTGTCGTAGCCGAGAACTGCGACGTCGCTTTTTCCCTCTTGTTCTTCGCCAGGCAGGTAAGTGCGTCCAAGCAACGGTTGTACGCCGAAGACAGTGAAAAAATTGTCTGTGGAACGAATTGAATCAAGCCGGACCGGGCCCGCAACCGGCGTATTCGCTGTGTATGAGCTGCTATCGATATAGCCTGCAAAAGCCGTAAAGGATTGTGCCTGCTTACGTTCATCTCGATAGCTTGGCCCAGAGGTGGGTTGCTGGTATCCGCTAGCGCTTTTAGTTTCGACCGCTACAATCCGCTCCGGATGGTCATACGGCAGCGAGCGCAGGATCACTGTGTCTACGACGCAGAATACTGCCGTGGCCACACCAATACTCAGGGCCAGCGTGAGCGCAACAGTAACAGCAAAGCCGGGAGCTTTGCCCATTTGGCGGGCCCCATACTTCACATCTGCCCACAAGGATTCAAGCGTCGTCCACTGCCATACTTCGCGGCTACGCTCCTCGATGAGCGTTACGTTGCCGAACTCACTGCGGGCGGATCGCTCGGCTTCTTCTCGCGTCATCCCGTCATCCATCAGGTCGGCAATCTTCTCTTCCAGGTGTTCGCGTATCGTCTCAGAGAGTTCGTCATATCGGCGACGACGGGTAAACATTTGTTTGAGCCATTGCATGAGAAAACTCCTACGATTGAGCCACTGCAAGAACACGGGTGAATCCGGCAAACATCTTCTCGAAGCTGGATCGTTCTTCTTCCAGGTGTTGCCGGCCTGCATCTCTCACTTTGAAAATGCGCACCGGACGACTCCTGACCGAGAGTCCCATCTCAGACTCCAGCAGGCCTGTCTTCAACGTTCGCTGCAAGGCCGGATACAGGGGGCCTTCTTCGAACTGGAGAGGATCATCCGAAACGTCTTTGATGTGTTGCGCAAATACATATCCGTGCATCGGCCTTCGGTTCAGGGTTGGCAGGATCATCAGTTCCAGAGCGCCAGGAAAGTGGTCGCGGTGTTCAGATTTCTTGACCATTGGCCAATAGTACATTAAGTTGACTATTTTACAAATAGTATAGTAAATTTATGCTGTCCTGATCCTAGCCATCTGCATTGGCTGAGCACTGATTGAGGGCGCGCATTCTTACCGAATGGGTGAGCGTGCGCGTGATCTGATCGCTTTGCTAAAACTAAAACTCATCAACAAGCAGCATCCACGATCACTTTCGGAATTGGCGGAACAATCGGGACGTGAAAAATCAAGCCTGTCTCGAACGCTCAAGAACATGGAGCGATACGGTCTCATTCATTTTGAACAAGACCCGAACCGACAACTTACGCCCAAAGTGAACTATTCAGGAGTTGAATTCGAGGTCTCTTTCCAAGGCTGACGGACGTACTCGCCACTCTAAAACCGCCGTCGAGAAAGACAGAACCACGCCTTGACGCCGTGATCGCGGAACTCGGCGGCTCGCAGTTCGACAATCTCGAGTGCTGGTTCCATGGCCAGCGTCACTTCCCTGGCCGACCGGCGCGGCGGACCGGTCTCTCGAGGCCCGCCTTCGGCGGAGCCGATGAGGCTCAGCCAGAGGCCTCCAGGAACGAGGGCCGCCGCGACCCGTGCGGCGAACCGCGCACGGTCCTCCAGTTCATCGAAGACATGGAAGCAACCGCGGTCGAAGACGAACTCAAACGAATCCTCGAGCGGAGAGCCGGCGAGAAAGTCCAGAGTTCGGAAGCGGCAATCGAAATCGTGTTCGGCGAGCTTCGCGGTAGCTCGTTCAACGGCGAGCGGGGCGACATCGATGCCAAGCACGTCGAATCCGCGCTCGGCCAGCCAAAGGGCGTTGGTCCCAGTCCCCGCGCCAATCTCGAGAGTCCGGGTGGGCTGTATGCGACCCGAAGTGACCAACTCGACCAACAGCGGTTCGGGTACCCCGGTGTTCCAGGGAAGATCTCCCACTGCGTAACTCTCATTCCAGGAACGATGCACCATCACGACAAGTCTAACGCTCAATCGATGCCCGCAGCTACCCACGGCCCACTCTCACGGCGGCCGTACGTCGAGGCATAGCGCATGAACTAACCAGCACCACGGGGCCTGGCTCTTGCGGGCAAACGATTGTTATCTCAGAAACTCAGAGCGGATTGTGTGGGGATAATCCCAATCCTAGGCTGCGCCTTCAATCAACGGCACGTCGATGTATCTGAGTGCTGAAAAGTTTCCGACCGAGATCGCCATCACGCGGCATCTGGAGGCTTTCGTGCTCAAACTCAACTGCGAAAACCCGAATCTGGCTATTCTGGAGCCCACCTTCAATGCCATTCTGGACGGCTTCATCGAGGAGGAGCGTCTGCTGGAGATCAAGCAGCAGCGTCCAGGCTATCGGTGCGACGCCGAAGAGGCGTTGAGCTATTCGACAGCCGTCTCGTAACTGAGTGTCATCAAGCAGGTCCGCAGGAAGTGGGCAACCCCCACATCACGCGGATCGAGCCGGTGAAGGTACAGAAATGGCTAAAGAATATGGACTCCCGCGCCCAAGACCAAAGGCCACGTCAAAGCCATCATGCGCCGTTTGTTTGAGAAGGCTAAGCTGTTGGACATGGTCGAGTGGCAGCGGGACCCGATGGAATTGGTCGAGGTCAAGGGGATCAGCAATCGCCGCAAGAAGCCGATCGTGCTGACCAGTTTTACCAACTCCTTGAGCTGCTGGGGCAACCCTGCTGGACGAAGGTCGTGGTGGCACAGTCGACCGGCCTCCGGGCCGAAGAGGTGCTGGCGCTCGAATGACAGGACATCGACTTCGAGAACCTTAGCATGAAGATGGTCCGGGCGGTCGTTCACGGCCGGGTCAAAATCGTGAAGACCGAGTATTCGGAGGACGAGCTTCCGCTCGATCCTGACTTCACGGCGGTTCTTCTGGACGGGGAAATGGAGTCCGAGAAGAGGGCCAAAGGAGAGGAAAAACCCAGCTGACTGGGTCGGACCTTCTGTTTCCCGGCACACCTACCGGCAGGCACTTCCGCACGGCGCCCATCCAGCAGGACTATATTCGTCCGGCAGGATGCTGCCTGGCGGCATGCCCGAAGTGCGGGGTGGCTGCCGGCGGCTGTGGTGCCAGCAGGATGGTCTGACGCCAAACGGGAAACGGCTACCGCTTCATGGGAGCGCTGGGAGGCAGCCGGGAAGTACGACGGCGTGGGGTGGCACACCTTTCCGAGTCGCCACTACCAACCGGTCCTGGCTGGACGACACCGGAGCGCCGGTCGGGATGCAGCAGAAGCTGATGCGGCACGCCCAAGTCTTTACCACGATGAATGACTACGGGAACGCTTTGAAGGGCGCCGAGCGTGAGGCGAACAGCAGGGTGGTCCAGATGGCCCTGAGGAGCGCGTAAACGTGAAAAGGACCCTGCAAACACACCAAAACCCACCCTGGAGTTTCGGGACGTCTGACTGGGTGGATTCTCTTGGGTTGGCGTTTTCGTTAAGTGGTTGCGGGGGCTGGATTTGAACCAGCGACCCTTGGGTTACGAGACCAGCAGAATGGCCCTTCGGACTTGTTTGACATTTTCGAGGCCGAAGCGGGGGCCGGCTCTCGAGACTACGTTCACACTTTGGTAGACTACGCCCTCACCACTGCTAGAATCCTCCAGGAGCACAGATGAGCGTAAAAGCCCTCTATCCCGGCACCTTCGACCCGCCCACCAACGGTCACGTCGATTTGATCCAGCGTGGCGCCAAACTCTTCGAGCACCTCACCGTCGCTATCCTCAGCAACCCGGTCAAAAATCCCCTCTTCACCGTCGAAGAGCGCGTCGAAATGCTCAAGGAAGCCACCAGCACCCTGAACAACGTCTCGATCGCCACCTTTGGCGGCCTCATGGTCGATTTTGCTCGCATGCAGGGCGCAACCGCCGTTCTGCGCGGCATCCGCGCCATCTCTGACTACGAGCACGAATTCCAGATGGCACTCATGAACCGCCGTCTCGCTCCCGAAGTCGAAACCGTCTTCCTCCAGCCCGCTGGCCGATATTCCTTCGTCAGTTCCCGCATGGTCAAGGAAGTGTTCAGCTTCGGCGGCGACGTCTCCGGCCTCGTCCCGCCCAATGTGCTCAAACGCCTCCGCGCGCGCATCAACAAGGCGTAACCTGATCCTTCGTCAATGTGCAACTCCGGCCTGCCCTCCCGGTGTCGGCCCTGTGATGTCCTCTTGTTTGCCAGACTGACTTGCTCTTCTGGTCCTTCGTTGACTCGGCCGAGCGCTGCACTCAGTTTCCGGGCGATTGAACTGGGAAGAGAGAAGGCGGAATCATGATGGTCGTCGGATTCCGGGCAGGTTGAGATCGCGACCTTTCCCCAAGCAACTGGCGGAGCGGCTGGCTGAGGGTTGTCGGGGCAAATGTCCCCGGGTCTCGTTTTTTTTAAGACCCGGGGCTGACCTTCTTGTTGGCTGGCAGAGAACGCCAGCTAGAATATGAACCTTGCACCGAACTGCAGCTGACGCATATACGGCAGCCCGTTTGCGGAAACGGCGGAGTCGACAGTCGTGATCAAGCCGGACTCGGCGTCCATGGAACAGTCAACGCAACGAGCATCTGTTGCGCTTGGGACGCCGAGAGGCGCGTGATTGAAAACGTTAAAGGCCTGGAACTGAAACTGCCCTTTTACGCGTTCCGTGATGTCAAAGTTTTTGAACAGTGAGGCATCCGCGAAGTAGTCCGATGGGCCGCGGAATGCATTCCGTCCGATGTTGCCGATCGACCCGAAGGCGGGGCGGATGAACGGGCCTGACTGGGCCCCGTTGGTTGTCAGAGGCGCTACAGGAGTAAAGATCCGCCGGCTATGAGTCGTGGGATCATACCCTGAGGCTCGACTGACGAAACCCTGGGCGCCCGATGACACTACATCGGGACGGCAGTCGCTCGAAGTGGAAGGACTCCCGAAGTTGCTATCAACATCTTCGTCGCTGCCGCACTCGCCATAGGTGGGCGTAAAGGGCAGGCCGCTTTCCCAGGTGGAAGTGCCGGCCAACTGCCAACCACCAACGGCATAGTTGATCCACCGCTTATCCGTGTTGTCAAACATCTTGCCCTTTCCGAAGGGAAGGTCATAGATACCACTCGCATTGAAAACGTTGTTGCGACTGGTATCGCTGGGCCCCTTCTCGACCGCCGGGTTAATGGCGAAGTACGTAGCGCCATAGTTCATTGCCCGGGACCATGCGTAGTTAGCCAGCAGTTGGAAGCCATGAGAAAAACGCTGTTCTACCGTTGCCTGCAGTCCGTTGTAGGTTGCGCGACCAGCCGGAGCCACGGAGTTGATGCCCTGCGAGCAGCAGACCTGTTCGGCACCGTCGTACGGGTTCGAGAAGCGATTGAAGTACGGCCGGCGCTGGTCTTGCGCTGCCAGTTCTGCGGCCTGCTGTGCCGGGTTCGTTGTCGGGGCCGGTAGTACAAACTGGTTCACGTCATATCCTTCCGTCTCACTGGGATAGACGCGTGCCCCTATATTTCCCAAGTAGCCAAGGGTCAATGTCATGTTTTGAGTGAGTTGCTGCTCTAGGCTGAGGTTGTATTGGTAGATCTCAGGCAAGACGAGTGTGTTGGGACGCACGTTATAGCTGACCGTACCCAGCAGAGGAATGAGTCCATTCGCCGGAATCGGATACTGCGCCAGTTGCGCCGGAATGGACGTATAGGAATACACGGGGGTCGTGCCGCTGGTGCTGCCTACGTCCTCCTGGTTGACCACCGGAACGTTCTCGGTCAACGCTGAGCCAAAGATCGTGCCGAAGAAGCCGACGTCGTCAAACACCTGGCCAACCGCTCCTCGCAGCACGGTACCAGAGTGGACCTGGTATGCAAAACCGATGCGGCCGCCAATGTCTGTCAAGTCCACCTGGGCGTTGCCATTGGTCCCAATGCCACCCACGCCGGCGACGCGGATCACGCCCTGTGTAAGGCTGGTAAAACCGCCGTTGCCCGGGCTATTGACGGTTTCAGGAAAGATAATGTCCCAGCGAACGCCGTAGTTCAGTGTCAATCTTGGCGTTGCGCGCCAGCTGTCCTGGGCATAGAACGCACCGCGCTTCTGGCGATTGGCTGCGTTGGAGTTAAAGACATCGAAGCGCTGGAATTGGGCGACCTGGCCCTCCAGCACCGATACCAGTCCGGAGCCCGCAGCCCCGCCTGCAAGTGTGCCCGCATTGGTCGCGTTGTCGAAGCTGAGTTCTCCGGCGCGGTTGAAGTCGCTGGCATTGCGCAGATTCATTGCATAGCGCAGATCGGCACCAAACCGTATGGAGTGGTTGCCGATGTTTTTGGTCCAGTTATTGTTTGCCTGGAATACCTGCTCGCTCTCGTCCAGGGGGCAGTTGCAGCCTTGCTCGCCGAAGTTGCTGATGCTGCCATCAGTTACGTTGTAGGTGGGGGACCCAGAGGACTCAAGCAATCCGGTATTGAGATTCGGTATCCCGTCGGCGGTCGCCGGCGAGGTGCCGTTATCAATTTTATTCTCCGCGACATGATAATCGAGGAAGCCGAAGCGGAAGTCGGTCAGCAGACTTGGGCTGATCGCATAGTCAAAGCCCGCGGCCGCGCTCTGGTTCTGGACGGCGTCCGTTCCGGTGGTATTGCCGAGTCCAAATCCAGTGCCGCCCGCCGTACCAAACACCGGCTCGCCAAGAAGCGTGAAACGTGCGTAATCATACCGGGCGAAGGTGTGCATGTCGCGGGTGGTCTGGTCATCGAGCCGGATATCCGCCTCGTCCCCGTCATTGTTGCCATTGCCGGAAGCCACGTAATTGTTGGTCGCGGAGGTGCCGTTGGCGTTCGGCGCGGGCAACGCGCTCAATAGTGCGCGGCCCTGCGGGGTCACGATGGTGTTGGGAGTCGTAGCGCTGCCGCCGTACTGTGACAGGTTGCACACGGCGCTCGCCGCAGACAAGCAGGTACTGCGGACCAGAGCTGTCGGCACATTCTGCTCAAGACTTGTCCCGACCTTCTGGCGCGTGCCTTGATAGTCGCCAAAAAAGAAGGTCCTGTCCTTCTTGATTGGGCCGCCGATCGAGCCGCC
>Ga0116129_1001264_pt1 | contig 14165 bp, 17 predicted proteins | sample June2015DPH_17_2_FD_89732 | JGI IMG/M metagenome (GOLD analysis project Ga0116129, IMG submission 89732) | Peatland microbial communities from SPRUCE experiment site at the Marcell Experimental Forest, Minnesota, USA - June2015DPH_17_10 | ecosystem: Environmental > Terrestrial > Soil > Wetlands...
CTGCACGCATCCTTCGACAATGCCGGCGATGACTCGCTCGGCGGTGTCGACGTTCAGCTTGCCGCTGGCATAGTAGTCGAGGAAGTACAGCGGCTCTGCGCCTTGTACGATGACGTCATTGGCGCACATGGCCACCAGATCGATGCCGACGCCATCGTGGCGCTGCATGTCGATCGCCAGTCGCAGCTTGGTCCCGACGCCGTCGGTTCCCGATACCAGCACGGGTTTTCGATACCTGTCCAACGGTATTTCGACCAACGCTGCAAAGCCGCCTATCCCGCCCAGCACCTCGCTGCGCAGCGAGCGCTTGACGCGCGGCTTGATGCGTTCCACGAGTTCGTCGCCCGCGTCTATGTCGACTCCGGCGTCGCGATATGTAACGGGCGCTGACTCTGTCATTTTCGCATGGGTCCCAATGTTTCGAGAGTTTGCAGGGGCGCGCCGGCCGGCGCGGCTGGGCGCGGCGGCTGTGGTATTTTATGCGATATCAACATGCGACAACACCTTGAAACCATCTCTTTTCGGTATCTGCGCCGAGCCGCGATTCTGGGCTTGTGCGCGGCGCTATTGCTGCCTTGCGGACCCGCGGCGGCCCTGACGCGCATCGAGCTGTATCAGGCGACAGCGCCGCTCTCCGATCGTTCCGAGGCGGCGCAGACGGCGGCGTTTCAGAGCGCGATGCGCACCGTGCTGGTTCGCGTCACCGGCAACCGCATGGCCGACGAGGATGCTGCGCTGGCCCCGCTGGTGACGAATGCGCGGCGCTATGTGCAGCAATACCGAGCCGCGGCCGACGGCGGGCTGTGGATGGCTTTCGACGGCGCCGCCATCGAACGCTGGTTGACCCAGAATGGCCAGCCGCTATGGGGACGCGAGCGGCCCGCGACCTTCGTGTGGCTCGCGGCGCAGACCGGCGGTCAAGGCGGTCAAGGTGGTCAAGGTAGTCAAGGCGGTCAAAGCGGCGTTCTGATCACCGCCGAGGATACTTCCGAGCTCAAGGCCAGCATCGATGCCGCGGCGTTGCAGCGGGGGCTGCCGCTGATTTGGCCGAGCGCCGCGGATGCGCAAAAGAATCATGTGGACTACTCGTCGGTGAACGGCGGCTCAGCCGCGGCGCTGGCGGATATCGCGCACCGCCTGGGCGGCGATGGCGTGCTGATCGGCCGTGCCAACGGCAACAGCGCCGCCGCCAACGTGCGCTGGACGCATCTTTTTCAAGATCGCAGCAGCGACTACTCGGGAGCGCTCGACGGCGTGAATCGTGCCGCCGACCTGTACGCCGGCCTGTTTGCGGCAAGCGGCAATCTGCAACCGATGGACATCGAAGTGACCGGCATCAGCGATCTGCATGAGTATGCCAGCATCGAGAACTACCTCGAATCGCAGACCTTCATTTCGCACGTCAGCGTGCAGGCGTTGAACGGCGACACGGTGAGATTTCGCCTCGCGACGCGCGGCGGCGGAGAGTCTTTGCAACGCTCGCTGGCCTTGAGCGGCCGACTGACGCCGTTGTCCGCGGGCGAGAACGGGATTCAGCGCTTCCAATTGCATCATTAGGGGTGTCGCAGGCTTTGCGTCAAATCCCGAACCTGATCACACTGATCAGAATCTTGCTGATCGCGCCGGTCGCCGTGACTCTGATGCACCGGCAGCTCGAGACGAGTTTGGCGTTGTTCGCGGTGGCGGCCGCGTCGGATGCACTCGATGGCTTTCTTGCCAAGCGCTTCGGATGGCAGAGCGTGCTGGGATCGATCCTCGACCCGATCGCCGACAAATTGCTGCTGGCGACGGTGTTCGTCAGTTTGGCGCTGCTCAGGCTGGTGCCGCCGTGGCTCATGGCTGTTGTGCTGGCGCGGGATGCGATCATCGTCGCGGGCGCGGCCGCGTACCGCTTCTTCATCGGCCCTCTGACGGCGCAACCCTCGATGGTGAGCAAGCTGAACACCCTGTGCCAGGCTGCATTCGTGCTCTGCGTCGTGGCCAGCGCTGCATTTTCCCAGCTGCCAATCTGGGTCGGCTCGGGGCTCGGTGCGCTGGTGTTGGCGACCACCGTCGTGAGTGGCATCGACTACGTAATGACTTATGGCCGGCGTGCCGCCGCTGCGCGCGGCGCCGGCGCGGCGCGCAGCGTGCAGCCATGAAGCAGCTGCCTCTCGGCGTCCGCCTGCCCGCGCATGCGCTGTTCGACAGTTTTGCAACCGGCGCGAATTCCGAGATCGTGGCGGCGCTGCGCGCTTCGAGCACAACGCCTCTGTGGATATGGGGAGCGCACGGCTCGGGCAAGACGCACTTGCTGCAGGCAACCTGCGCGGCGGCCGCGGGTACTGGGACCGGGGCCTATTTCTCCTTGGATCCTGCGCTGGGCTTGCCGCCCGAGGCGCTGTTCGGCTTCGAGCGGGCAGAGGTGCTGTGCGTCGACGACGTGGACAGGATAGCTGGCGACGAGGCATGGGAGCGCGCACTGTTCCAACTGTTCAACGCCGCGGGCGAATTGGCGACGCGATTGATTTTTGCGGCAGCTGTGGCGCCGCGGCAAATAGATTGGCGCCTGGACGATTGGCGCTCGCGCGCGGCCGCCTGCGTCGTGTATCAACTGCAGGAACTGGATGACGTGGGCCGGGGCGAGGCGTTGCGCCTGCGCGCCACGCAGCGCGGCTTGCAGCTGCCGCCGGAAACATCCGAATATCTGTTGAAGCGCATGCCGCGAGACCTGCCCTCGCTGTGCAAGCTCCTCGATGAACTCGATGAAGCCTCGCTGGTGGCTCAGCGCCGCCTGACCATTCCCTTCATTCGCGCTGCGCTCGAGAGGCACGCAGGAACAAGATCATAGTGCAGAACCAGCAGAACACCAGCAACAGGCTGACGCCAGCGACCCAGCGCGCCTGGCGGTTCACCAACAGCTCCGTGACGCAGAACATCAGATAGGGAATGGCGAACAGGGTTGCCCATGCGTAGGTATAACGTCGGCCGCGGATCAGCCCATTCAGGGGAGCCAGTAGCGGCACCACCGCGATGATGCAAATAAGCTTCGGATAGCCCGCCGTCGTCCACGCCAGCAAGCTCAAGCTGACGCCAATCCACAGCCAGATGGTCAGCCGCCGTGACGAAGAGAGCAGGCTCACGGCAGCCGCAATCTGGCGGCCAGAGCGGCTACCCGCGCTCCCAACGCCTGGGCCAGTTCGCGCTCGGTATCGGACAATTCGCCTTGGTTGCTGTGCTCCACCACATGGCTCGCGCCATACGGAGTGCCGCCGCCTCGCGAGCCATGCAAGCCACGCTCGGTGAACGGTATACCCACCAAGTACATGCCGTGATGCAGGAGCGGCAGCATCATGGACAGCAAGGTCGACTCCTGCCCTCCATGCAAGGTTTGAGTGGAGGTGAAGACGGCCGCCGGCTTGCCGACCAGGGCGCCGGACAACCATTCGGCGCCGGTCCCGTCGAGGAAGAATTTCAGGGGTGCCGCCATGTTGCCAAAGCGCGTCGGGCTGCCGAGAACCAGTCCGCAGCACTGCGACAGGTCTTCAAGGGTTGCGTACGGCGGTCCCGACTCGGGCACCGACGGCAGGGGATGCTCAGTCGCGGCGGTAACCGGGGGCACGGTGCGCAATCTTGCCTGCATTCCCGCAACCGACTCGACGCCGCGGCAGATTTGGCGAGCCAGCGCCGCGGTACTTCCTTGGCGTGAATAATACAAGACCAATATTTCGCTCATCGTTAGTCTTTCGCTTTAAACCCGGCGCATCCGCGGTCAATGCTGCGCCGACGCAACGGGTTTTTCGGGCTGAAAAGCCGCCAGTATAGCGGGGCATCGTTTGACGACTCAGACAGCTATTGTTAGTGTCGCTTGCCCTATGTTGCGGTTCATGGCTGTTTTGATCGGAGTGGCATGCCTCAGCGGCTGTCTCGGAGGCCCGCCTGTTCAAGAAATGAGCGACGCTCGCCAAGCCATCGCAGCGGCCCGCACCGCCGGCGCCACCAGCGGTTCATCCCCGGAATTGGATGCCGCGAACGCGGCGATTGCCCGGGCGGAGGATCACTTGCAGGCAGGCGAATACACGCGCGCGCGTTTGGCCGCCATGCAAGCCAAACATCATGCCACGGCGGCACTGGCCAACGCCCACCAGGTCGCCAATACCTCAGCACCGGTTCCCAACTAAATCAGGCGGCGATTTTCCCCTTGAGCGAAGTCATTCGCGGATTTCGAATATGCGGCAAGGTTCAGGGCGTATTCTTCAGGCAGAGCACCCGCATGGAAGCCGAGCGGCTTAAGGTGCGCGGTACCGCCCGTAATTTGGCCGACGGCTCGGTGGAAGTATTTGCGCAGGGAGATGCGGCGGCGGTTTTTGCCCTGCGTCAATGGTTGAGCCACGGCCCCGCCCAAGCACGGGTCGATGCCGTTCAGGAAGTCGAGGTGGATGCGAGCGCCCAGGCGCAGCTGCCGATGAACTTTCAAGTCCGCTAGAAACGCCAGACGCGCTGCCAGCGCTCCATCACCAAGGCCGGGTAGGTATTGCGGCCCACGCTGCCGTTGTAGCGCGCCAGCGCGCGCACCCAGTCGTGATGCTCGGCGCGCAGGTAGTAGCGCAGGATCTCGCACCCCATGCGGATGTTGGGCGCGACCTTGACCAGTTGATTCTGGACGCCCAGCTGGCGCGGCCAGAAGGGCATGACCTGCATGAGTCCGACCGCGCCGGCCGGCGACACGGCCCAGCGATCGAAGCGGCTTTCGACCTCCATCAGCGCCAGCACCAGATCCGGCGGCAACTGCAGCGTCGGATCGCGCTTCGCCTCGCAATAAACCTGGTCCAGGATCTCGACGCGCGCCTCGTGCGTGGGCAGGAATTTCAGCAGCCGCGGCTCCATGGTCTTGTACCAGACCTCGGCATCGTATTTTTCGCTAAAGCAGGCGCTGCTTTCGAGCACTTGTTGCAGCAGGGCCTTGAGTTCCGGATCGCGCTGTTGATCGGCCCGAGCGGAGGCCGCGAGGCTCAACCACGATAGGAGCGTAACCACCGCCACGAGCCGCACGCTTGCACCTCAGCCGGGCAACTTATGTCTAATGAAGGCCACCGGGTCATCGGCCGGAATCTCCGTGGACTGCGCCTCGCGCCGATGCCGATACTCGAGCTTGCCGGCGTTCACGGTGCGCTCACCAATGACCAGCCGATGAGGGATGCCGATCAATTCGGAATCCGCGAATTTGACGCCGGGACGCGCGTCGCGATCGTCGAGCAGGACGTCGATGCCCGCGGCGTTGAATGCCCGGTACAACGCATCCGCCGTCTCCTGCACGCGCGCCGACTTCTGGTAGTTGATCGGCACCAACACCACCTGGAATGGGGCGAGCGACTCCGGCCAGATGATGCCGTTGGCATCGTGATTCTGCTCGATGGCGGCCGCCACGACCCGCGTCATGCCGATGCCGTAGCACCCCATGAACATGGTCAGCGCCTTGCCCTGCTCATCCAGGACAGTGGCGTGCATGGCCTCGCTGTACAGGGATCCCAATTGGAATATGTGCCCGACCTCAATGCCGCGGGTCAGCTGCAGGGTGCCGCGCCCGCTGGGGCTGGGATCGCCCGCCTGGGCGTTGCGAATATCCACCGACACGGGGTCGGCCAGATCGCGGCCCCAATTCACGCCGCGAAAGTGCATGTCCTTTTCGTTCGCGCCGCAGACGAAATCGGTCATGTGAGCCGCCGCGTGATCGACGAAGATCTTGCCCTGAAAGCCGATGGGACCCAGAAAGCCAGGCTCGGTACCGGTTGCCGCACGCACCCGCTCGGCGCTGGCCATTTGCAAGGGGCTGGCGACGCCGGGGAGCTTCTGGGACTTCACGGCGTTGAGTTCGTGATCGCCGCGAATCAGCAAAGCAATCACATCGCCCTCGCTGCCCTCGACCAACAGCGTCTTCACGCACTGCGAGGCGCTCACCTCAAGCTGCGCCGGCAATTCGGCGATGGTGCGGGCGTTGGGCGTTACCACCTTGGCAAGCGACTCGGTGGGGGCGCGCCGCGGTGTGGCTGCGGACAGCGTGGCCGCGGTCTCCAGGTTGGCCGCGTAATCGTCGCCATCCGAGAAGGCGATGGTATCCTCGCCCGAATCCGCCAGGACGTGAAACTCCTGGGAGGTATCGCCACCGATGCTGCCGCCATCGGCTTGCACGGCGCGGAACTTCAAGCCCATGCGCGTAAAGATGCGCGAGTAGGCCTCGTACATGAGCCGATAGCCCTCGGCGAGGCTGGCCGCGTCGGTATGGAAGGAATAGGCATCCTTCATGACGAATTCGCGCGCCCGCATGACGCCGAAACGAGGACGGATCTCGTCGCGGAACTTGAACTGAATCTGGTAGAAGTTCACCGGCAGCTGCTTGTAGCTGCGCAATTCGCGCCGCGCGATGTCGGTAATGATCTCCTCGTGCGTGGGCCCGTAGACCAATTCGCGCTCATGCCGGTCCTTCAAGCGCAGCAGTTCCGGCCCATACTTGGTCCAGCGGCCTGATTCCTTCCACAGTTCGGCGGGCTGCAGCGTCGGCATGCACAGCTCCAGAGCGCCGGCGCGGTTCATCTCCTCACGGACAATCTGTTCCACTTTGCGCAGCGTGCGCAGCCCCATCGGCAGCCAGACATACAGCCCGGCGGCGAGCCGGCGGATCAAGCCGGCTCGCAGCATGAGTTGGTGACTGATGACCTCGGCCTCCGAGGGCACCTCTTTCAGAGTCGATATGGGGTACTGGGACAGGCGCATGGCCGCACATCTTACATTAGCCCCCCTGGTATCATGCCACCAATGGGTGACGAAGAAGACTCGCAAGCACGCAAGCGCGGTGTGTACTGGCTGCCGAACCTGCTCACCACCGGAGCGCTGTTCGCCGGCTTTTACGCGGTCGTGGCGGCCATCGATTTGAAATTTGCCTATGCAGGCATCGCGGTTTTCGTGGCCATGATATTCGACGGATTCGACGGCCGGGTCGCCCGCTGGACGCACACCGAAAGCGCCTTCGGCAAGGAGTACGACAGCTTGTCGGACATGGTGTCATTCGGGATTGCGCCCGCCGTCGTGACCTATCAATGGGGTGTGGCTCGAATCGCCGAATATGGCCCGCTGTGGCGCCGTGTCGGGTGGTTGGTGTGCTTCTTTTACGCGGCCGCCGCGGCATTGCGCCTGGCGCGCTTCAATTCGCGGGCTGCCACCCAGGATAAGCACTACTTCGAGGGCCTGCCCAGCCCATCGGCGGCCGCCATCGTTGCGGCGCTGATTTGGCTGGCGAGCGACCGGACCGATGTGGGCCTGCCCGGGCTGATACTGGCCTTCCTTGCCACGGCCGCGGCGGGCGCCCTCATGATCAGCCGTTTTGCCTTCAACAGCTTCAAGTATGCAAGTCCCGGCGCCAAGGTGCGCTTCACCTACATCGTGTTCGTGCCGTTGGCTTTCGTGCTCATCTTCCTGCATCCGCCGATCACCTTGCTGGTGATTTTCGGTGGCTATGCAGCCTCGGCGCCCCTCTTGTGGGTGTATCGAAAGCTGCGGCGGCGCAACCGTCCCGTGGTGCATGCGCATGAATAGGGCCCTGCGCAAGGAATATCTGGATGCCATGGGAATCGACACCTGGGTGAGGCGTGGCACCCGGGCGAGCGCGCCAGAGACGATCACGGCACCGATCGCCCACCTCCCGGTCGCGCCCATGCCGCTGCGAGCGGCCTCGGTGCCCACGGCTTCCCCGGCTCCGGCCGGTGCCGACTCCTCGCCCGTGGCGCCTGCCGGCACGGAGCGCGAGCATGGTATCGATTGGCCGGAGCTGCAAGCACGGGTGGCGGCTTGTACACGCTGCCCTCTGCATGCCATGCGGACCCAGACCGTGTTCGGCGTCGGTTCCCGGCAAGCACAATGGCTCATCGTCGGCGAGGCGCCCGGCGCCGAGGAAGACGCGCGCGGCGAGCCATTCGTTGGCCGGGCCGGGCAGCTGCTCAATTCCATGCTGCGGGCGGTGGGATTGGCGCGCGAGCAGGTGTATATCGCCAACGTGCTCAAATGCCGGCCGCCCGGCAACCGCGATCCGTCCGCCACCGAGGCTGCCGAATGCCTGCCCTACCTGGAGCAGCAAATCGCACTATTGAAGCCGAAGATCATGCTGGCCGTGGGGCGCATCTCGGCGCAGAATCTTTTGCGCAGCGACTCCCCGTTGGGGCGCCTGCGGCTTAAGGTGCATCGCTTTGGACACTCGCAAGTTCCCTTGATCGCCACGTATCATCCTGCCTATCTGTTGCGCACGCCGGCGGACAAGCGCAAGGCGTGGGAAGATCTAAAATTTGCCCGTGAGGTCTGCGCGCGTGTCTAGCGTCAAACGCGAACTCGATTACGAACTGGTCGCGATCAGACCGATGAACGAGCTCGACATTCCGATGGTGGTCAGCATCGAGAGGTCCGCATACCAATTCCCCTGGAGCGAAGGAATCTTCCGGGATTGTCTGCGGGTTGGCTATATCTGCCGCGTGGTTGATGCGGGCGGCGACATGGGCGGGTACGGCATCATGTCCGTGGGCGCGGGCGAAGCGCACATTCTCAACGTCTGTACTCACGAGGCGTATCGGGGCCGCGGCTACGCACGTAAAATGCTGCTGTATCTGATGGATCGGGCGCGAGCCGCCGGGATGTATGAGGCGTTCCTCGAGGTCAGGCCCTCCAATACCGCCGCCGCGCGTCTCTATCACTCCATGGGATTCGAACAGGTTGGCGTGCGCCGCGGCTACTACCAAGCCACGGTGGGCCGCGAGGATGCCGCGGTGCTGCGCAGAATTCTGCTGCCCGAGGGGAAATAGCAGATCGCCTGCGGTAGGGCTGTCTGCGATTGCCGCCGCATCAAGCCAGTCTTGCAAGCTTCTCCGGGTTGCTCACGACGTACACCGCCGTGATATGCACCCCATCGGTTGATATCGTCCACATCTGTACCAGCGAGCGGTGTACGTAGACGAGCAGCGCATCGCTTCCATTGACCAACGCGGGCATCGCCGATACTGAGCCCTCGGGCTGCTGGTAGCGCCGCGCCAGCCCGATAAGCAGACGTATGATGCGCTCTGCCCCGCTCACGGGTCGAGACGCGGCAGGGCGGTACCCTCCACTGTCATTCATGTAGACTGCATCTTCACGAAGCAGCGTCTTGAGCAGCGTCGCATCGCCTTCATTCAGGGCTCTCATGAACGCTCCCAAGAGCCTGCCATGCACTTCGCGCGGTACCGGAGGCGAAGGCCTTGCCTCTCGTATCGCTTTTCTTGCGCGAGCGGCCAATTGCCGGGCTGCTGCTGCATTGCCCTCGAGAATCGCTGCCACTTCAGCAAATGGAACGCTGAATACATCGTGCAGCAGGAAGGCGGCCCTCTCCCGAGCGGATAGTCGTTCGAGCGCCAACAGCAACGCATATGAAAGATCGTCCGCGAACTCGCTCGCAGCCTGCGAGCTCAGCGTTACGGCGTCGGTGATCGGCTCAGGCAGCCACGGGCCCCGATAGGCTTTTCGCCTGACACGTTCACCCCGCAACCGGTCGAGGCACAGTCGAGTGACGATGGTACTCAGGTAGGCTTGGTCGCTCTGGATATCCCCATGCGCTGCGTGAGACCATTTGAGCCACGCGTCCTGAATGACGTCCTCGGCATCAGCGCGGCTTCCCAACATGCGATAGGAGAGGCCCAATAGACGGGCGCGATGCTTCTCGAATCGCTCCGTTGCAGTCGTCAAGCAGCTTTCTTCGCCACTTCGATCCAGCGGCCTTGGACGCTCACGCGTTGGCATTCCAGCGCAAAGCCCAGTGCATGCTTCATCATCGGGTAAACTCGCGCACCTTGCATGCTCATGGCAAGGTCGATCAGACCTTTGTCTCCCCACTGTGCTCGCACCGCTTCGCGAGCATCGGCGGCATCGGTACGGCGATTTAGCACCGCATCAGCGTAGCGATAGGCAAGTGCGACCGCGGAGTTCATCGCATTCAGGCTACCGGTCAGCACGGCCTCGATCTGGCTGGCCGACATTTTTGACTCTTCCGCCAAACGCACGACCAGCTGCGTACACGGGCCGCAGTCCTCATACATGGTTGCGAACAGTTGGGCCGCGAATGCTGCCTCGATCGGCGCCTTCTCGCGATGCCGGGAAAGGGCTGCCGCTCGCATAAACACCCGAAATGCCTTGGGAGCTTTCGCAAGCAGGTAGAGCGCATAGGCCATGTCATAGTCATAACGCTTTTCCATGCGCTTGATGAAACTACGGGCGATGGAGTTCAGCATCTGTGTCTCGTTTGGAGGGTAACGCCGCCCACATGGCGAGGATAGATGGAACCACCACCGACAGCATGGACATCAAGTCATGAGGATGCAGAAAAAAATCCCGGACATGAATCAACCCGTGGAAGATCAGGAACGTCGAGCCGGCCACAGCGGCCGGCCAAAAACGGGTGCGCCAGCTTCGCGCTAGCAGCGCGAGTCCGGCCGCCAGGAAGGCCGCCCCGACATCAGCGACAAAGTGCGAATTGTACGGGCCGGTCGCCGCGACGCTGGGTGTAGTGACAAACCAGCGCTCCCCGGCAATCAGCATCGTCAATCCGACAAGAATGTTCAGCGCACCGAGCATCCCGGCCGCAACTCTCTTGAACATATATTCCCCAACCGATGGACTGTCCGACTAAGACGATCGGGGAGCCATCGGTGTGACAGCGGGAGACTAAAAAAGCTTTACGAGGCTTGCGAGGAATTCGGCGAAGGGGGAGATGTTCTGACCGACGCTCGCCGCCTCGAGGGCCGCCATGTACTCGCTGCGTCTTTCGACCGGGATGATGGTCCAAGGATAGCCACCGGCGGCCATCATCGTATTCATGAGAAACCGTCCCATGCGCCCATTCCCGTCCATGTACGGATGGATATAGACAAACACGAAGTGTCCTAGCACGACCCGCACCGCGGGTTCGGTTTCGGACTGCAAGAGTTCAAAGAACTCAGGCATCAATTCCCTCACTGCCTCATGGCTCGGAGGCACGTGCATCGAACGACGGATGTAAACGGCGCCATTTCGGAAGCCTGCAAGATCGGGGGGCTTCAGGATGCCGGCAGATACGCTGGGTCCAAAGAGCTCCGTATACCATGCGTCGTAATCACGCCGCACGACGACGCCGGGGTTTTCGCCCGCAAGAATGGGCCCGAGACTGTTCTTCACACGTTGAAACGCCTGCCAATAGCCTCGCGCGGCGAGCGCATTTCGGTTCTGGCGATCATTCTCGTCATTGTCAGGATTCCAGTTGCCCGCGCGGACGCGTTCGATCAGAGCTTCACTAACTCGGTACCCCTCTATGGAGAGCGAGTTGTAGGCGTCTGCGGCGTAGATTTCATCTACCTGCTTGAGATAGGTGGCAGCGTCCGCTTTCGTGCCGGGAGGAGCTGGGAAGGCTTGGAGAATCGGGGGGCGCATGGAAGCCCAGAGGAGCTTCAAGCGATTGACGTAGGGAGATATCTCGCGCGCGCCAAAGACAAGCGCTAGCTTATCGTTGAAAGGGTCAGACTCATGAACGACGTGGCCGGCCGCTCTCATCGCTCGCAGGATCTGATCGGCCGTCTCGTTTCGGCCGATGTTGCGAAATCCGCCCGCCAGCCGTCCGGCCACTACCGTGCGGCCGCCATCCAGGAGCCGTCGAAGGAGGTCGGAAGGTTCCGCAACCATCGCCAAGGCTGCCCGCAGGTCGTCAGGATGATCGGTGAACTGGCCAGGCGCACATGCAATCACGGCGGCCGGCAGGTTGTAGATCCGCAGGGTGTTCTTGATCGCCCGATCGTCCGCTGGTGGAAGGTCCAATCGGATGTCGAATACGGACGTGCCGAAGAGAAGTTCGGTCGGCTTATTGCCACCCTTGGTCGAGCGGACCAGCAGCTGCTTGGGAACCGTCCAATCGCCTATATGAATACTAAGCGACTGTTCTGGGCTCAGGCACCAGTCTTCCCCGAAACGATCGTTCAGGTATTCCGCGGAGAATGACCAGAAGGAGGCATACCAGCCTGTGCTTTCGCCGGGCGGCTCATCAGGGCGGGTGGGGGTGTACCAGCCCTTCATCACCTCGCGGATAAATCCGGCGTTAAGGAGACGCTGTCGGTGCGTGCGGGAGAGCTGGGTGGTCCGGATGGCAACGGCACCCTTGTCCTGCAGCTCCTTAAGGGCGGATAGCGAGTCGGCTAGCTTTTCGGATGGTTGGGCCATGATCGTTTCTAGGTTAATCGACCGGACCGATTCTAGGGTATTCTGTTCTATCATTTCTAGGTTATTAGGTTTAACAAGTTCTAGGTTATCGTGTCAAACGATATCTAGGTTATAGTGTCATCAGCTAGTTACGGGCCTCGTAACCGTAAGCTCAAGCTCGCTGCGTCGCAGCGAAGTCTAGGCAAATTTTGTGTACATGCACATGTAAATGGTGAGGAATTGTGGCGGGATCTGAGTCTGAAATATCTAATGAAATCAATCGTCGAAGGACGTTTGCGATCATTTCGCATCCGGATGCTGGCAAGACCACGCTGACGGAAAAGCTGCTGCTGTTCGGCGGCGCCATCCAGATGGCCGGCACCGTCAAGGGACGCAAGGCGACGCGGCACGCCACCTCCGACTGGATGCGGCTCGAGCAACAGCGCGGCATCTCGGTGACTTCATCCGTGATGCAGTTTCCGTTCGAGGGCCGGATCGTCAATTTGCTCGATACTCCGGGCCATGAGGATTTTTCCGAAGATACCTACCGCACGCTGACCGCGGTCGATTCGGCGCTCATGGTCATCGACTGCGCCAAGGGCGTGGAAGAACGAACCATCAAACTCATGGACGTGTGCCGGCTGCGCGATACGCCCATCATGACTTTCGTCAACAAACTGGACCGCGACGGCCGCGCTCCGATCGAGTTGCTGGACGAGATCGAGAGCGTGCTGAAGATCCAATGCTCACCCATCACCTGGCCGATCGGCATGGGGCGGGATCTGCTCGGGGTGTACCACTTGGTCGAAGACCGGATCTACGTGTACGTACCGGTGGAGAAGGGCCGGATCGGCAGCCATGAAACCATCGACGGAATCGCAAGCGACGCCGCGCGCGAATTCTTGGGCGATCGCTACGCCCAGTTCCTGGAGGAGGTCGAACTGGTCCGCGGCGCGAGTCCGAGTTTCGACCTGCAGCGCTACCTGGCAGCCACGCAAACACCGGTTTTCTTCGGATCCGCGGTCAATAACTTCGGCGTGCGCGAACTGCTGTCCGCGTTCGTCACGCATGCACCGGCGCCGCTGCCGCGTCCGACGCTGCAGCGCTCCGTGGACCCGGGGGAAACGAAGCTCACGGGTTTCGTGTTCAAGATCCAGGCCAACATGGACCCAGGCCATCGTGACCGCATCGCCTTCGTGCGTCTCTGCTCCGGCAAATACAGCCGCGGCATGCGCCTGCACCATGTGCGCTTCCGCAAAGATGTGCGCATCGCGGATGCGCTGACATTCCTGGCGGCGGACCGCAGCCAGGCCGAGGAGGCATTCGCGGGCGACATCATCGGCCTGCACAATCACGGCACAATCAACATCGGCGACACATTCAGCGAGGGCGAGGAGCTTACCTTCACCGGCGTGCCGAATTTCGCCCCTGAGATATTCCGCCGCGCCGTTCTCAAGGATCCGCTGCGCATGAAGGCTCTGCAGAAAGGCCTGTCGCAACTATGCGAGGAGGGCGCCACCCAGCTGTTCAAACCCCTGCGCAACAACGATCTGATCCTAGGCGCCATCGGGCAGCTGCAATTCGAGGTGGTGGCCTTCCGGTTGCAGGATGAGTACAGCGTGCAATGCGTGTTCGAACCGATCAACGTGGCGGTGGCACGCTGGGTGAATCTGCAGGACGAGAAACGGCTGTCGGAGTTCCGGGTGAAGGCGCACGATCATCTGGCCGTCGATCACGCGGGCGAGCTGGTGTATCTGGCGCCCTCGCGCGTCAATCTTGGGCTTACCGAGGAGCGCTGGCCGGAGATAAAATTTCTCGAGACCCGGGAAAATCTCGCGGCCTGAGCCTTTAAGATCCGGCCCCTGAGGATCGCTGCGGCCGGAAGGCACGCACCTGGGCCCGGAACTGCGCCACGGTGAGTTCTGCCGGCGGCGCAAAGCGCAAATTCGAATAGA
>Ga0116129_1001265_pt1 | contig 14162 bp, 13 predicted proteins | sample June2015DPH_17_2_FD_89732 | JGI IMG/M metagenome (GOLD analysis project Ga0116129, IMG submission 89732) | Peatland microbial communities from SPRUCE experiment site at the Marcell Experimental Forest, Minnesota, USA - June2015DPH_17_10 | ecosystem: Environmental > Terrestrial > Soil > Wetlands...
GCATGATCGCTTGCGTGCTGATCGTCTGTGCTTGATGCTGCAGGTTGAGTAGCATCTCAAGCAATATTGATGCGCCTAGATCATCTGCGTGCCCGCCACATGGCAATCCAGAGCACCTTCTAGATTTTGCGCATTGAACCAGAGTCTACTTTTGGCTGAATTTCAATTGTGCCCGCGCAGACTGGGATTCCCCTATTTGCCTGCCGGGGTCAGTTTCAGCGCGTAAGCATACTTGCATGCGGCTTGGGTTGGAAGCGTTACTTCAAGTGCGTCAGCGCCCTGCGTCCAGTTCACCTTCTCGATCGAACCGAGGAGTTCAACCTGTGCGATCGCAATCGCGCTCCCTTCATGCGCCCACCCCAGAGAATGAATGATAGCTTTTCCATTCGCCGGGCAAGCCATGCCGATGGCATATACCGTGGTTCCTTTGGCTGTGAAGCGGAAATCCTCAGCCGTGTACGGTTTGGTGTCGGTGTCGTGAAAGGCGCCGGCCATCACCTGCGTCGGTCCTTCCCCGAAAGTCTTCCAAGGCGTCGTCGCATAAATCGCATCGCCATTGATCTTGAGCCACGCGCCCATCTCGCGCAGGGTAATCTGCACCTGGTCGGGAATGGTCCCGTCCGAGCGCGGACCGAAGTTCAACAGCAGGTTGCCGTTCTTGCTCACAATGTCAACCAGTTGCCGTACCAGGAACTCAGGCGACTTGAAAGTGTCGTGCTCGATGTAGCCCCAACTGGCGTTGCTTATCGAGGTATCAGTTTGCCAGTGATCGGCCACAATGTGGTCCTGCTGGCCGCGTTCAAAGTCCCGTACCCCGGCCTTCCAGTTCAGCGAATAGTCCTTAAAGTCGATGACCCCGGTATACCCATGGGCCACGGCATAGTTGTAATAGAAGGCGGCAAACTGGGCAACCGCGCCGCGGAACCTCGGATGGCCGATCCACCAGTCGAAGTAGACCACCTCCGGCTTGTACTTTTCCACCAGTTCCGTATCGCGGGCCAACCAATCCTGGGTCCAAGCGTCGCTTACCCAGGTCCAATCGTTCTCCAGGGCGTGGTCATCGCCGCCAGCCTCGAACCAATGATGAGCCGGTCCATAGAGGGAAGCGTATTTGGGGTCATTGACGTCGGAGCGGATGGCCCGGCCGCCACTGAAGAAGAAGTTGTGTTCTGCGCGATGGGAACTGAGTCCGAAATGCAGCCCCTCAGCGCGAATGGCGCCGGCCAATTCGCCCAGGGTGTCGCGCTTGGGCCCCATCTTCACTACCGTCCAGTCCGACAGGCCCGAGTCGTACATCGAAAAGCCATCGTGGTGTTCGGCCACCGGAACCACATATTGCGCGCCGGACTCCTTGAAGAGTCTGGCCCACGCCACCGCATCGAACTTCTCGGCTCGAAACGAGGGAATGAGATCTTTGTACCCCTTGGCGTCTTTTTCGGCCGGATCTTTGGAGGCGAAGTGCTCCTGGAAGTCCCTGTAGGCTCCCTCGGTTGGCCGGTACATATTCCTCGGGTACCACTCATTCTCCGCCGCCGGAACCGAATAGACCCCCCAGTGGATGAAGATGCCGAATTTGGCGTCCTTGTACCACTGGGGCTGCTGGTACTTGATCAGCGTTGCCCAGTCGGCGCGATAGGGCCCATCGTTCTCCTGCTGCTGCTCTATGCTCAACAACCGCTTGCGCTCCCCATCGTACTTGGCCACCGATTCTTGCCATTCGCGGTCGATAGCCGCAGCCGACTTCACGTCCAGTGTGGGCGCCAGAGGGTCAGGACTCGAGGCCGGGGATTGCGCAAACAACAGCTGGGTTGCAAACAGAAAAATACAGAAAAAAAGATTGCCGCGATTCTTCATAGGTACGAATCGTAAACGGCCTTGATGGGGAGTGCAAACGTTTTCCTCACCGGCGCCGGCGACTTTCGGAATCTCAGTCCCGAGATTCAGTCCGGCCCCCGGACCGAACCTTCCGTTTGTCGGCAATACGAGAGGCTCGTATTCCGTATTGACGTGCTGAGTCGTGTTATCGGGATCGTGTCTGCCACCGTGATCGCGGCTCAAACTGTAATGCACGCCTGCAGAAACCGCGGATTCAACAGTGATGACCTATCCCGTTCACGCAACGTCTAGAACTGTCTGCGAAACGGAGAACTGGACGATCCCTTTAAAATGGGCATTCGGAGAAAACGGCGATCAATGCATGCGGAAAAGCGGACCCTACGGAAAAACGGGCTGGGAGCGGGCAGCCGTTGAGCCGGATTGGAAGGTCTGCAATTGCACTGGCGAGAGCGGAGAAGCTCGCCTGGATCATGACAGCTCGATCAAGAGCAAGGTCCTCGCCTGGCTCCCCCCTGCACGAAAACAAGGGAGTGGCCCAACCGCCAGTCTGTCTCGACCTGCCACAGGTCCGCTCAGGCCCTCGCCGGCCGTTGTCTCCCCGTCATGGTCTTCTCTCTCGCATTTCGTGGCTTCCGTGACATCGTATCGCTCGAGACGAGCAAGCGACTGCAGGGGGAGTTCGATTGCACCAGCAATAGTATAAAATTGCCACAAAAACCTTTCAGTGCTTGCATTTGTGAAGCAGGCACTGAGAAGCGCAGCGCTCTCCAGCTAACGCCAAGTCTCCCCGGGGTTCTTCGCTCAGGTTGCCCGGGTCGTACCCATCGCCGGAGAGCGGTCGGCCGCCACGGGCCAGTACCGGGGCGGTTGGAGGAGTTGTGTCAATTGCCCTCAGTCAGAGGGAGGAGGTTTTCAGCGGCAACCGCGATGTAAAGTCCTGAGGCGAGGATGAGCGAGCCACCTACGAGGACCAAGAATCCAGGCTTGTTGTGCCACACCAGGTAGGAGATCAGCATGCCGGTAAGCAGCTGCGTGTAGTGATACTGCGAGACATTCGCAGCCGAGGTGTGCTTGACGGCGATGTAGAAGCAGAGTGTTCCGGCCGCGCAGAAAAGGCCCATGGCAAACAGTCCAGCGGTGAGGCGCGCCGTCAATGGCGCGGCATGGAAGAGCATGAAAAAAAAGCCCACCGCCGCCGTCACAAGGCCTGAGAAGAAGGCTAGGCTCTCCGGCGACTCGGTGCGTGTAAGCACGCGCGACCAGACCATATTCACTGAGAAGCAGGCAACACATACCATGCATGCCGCGAACCCGATCAAGTCTCCTTGGCGCGCACTGCCCCAGGGATCCACAGCGATGACCACACCGGCGAATCCGACGACGATAGCCATCCCCTTTCGCCACGACAAGCCCTCTTTGAGGAAAACTGCCGACAGTAGAACAATGACCATGGGAGCGGTAAAGACGAGGATATAAAACATGGTGAGGGTCAGATGGCGCAGCGCAATCACAACGCATACATTGTTTGCCATATCCAGGCAAGCGCGCGTTAACTGGCGCCCGAGCCGGTGTGGCCGCACGGCCTGCGCATTTCCACGCACCAGGGTATACGCGCCGAGGAACATGGCCATGAACAGACCCAGGAACGCCACCATCTCATACGGTGGCAGGCCTGACTGCCCGACCAGCTTGATAGAACTATCGGCGAGCACCCAGAAGGTGAACCCCGCGAGGGCAAACCCGATGGCGCCAAGGTCAGAAACAGTTGGCTTCATCTCGCTCCTTTCGGCGAATGGTTGAAGTACTGGTCGCAGCAGATCTGCAGCGTTTGGTTCCCTAGAAAGTATGCTTGAAGCGCTCGTCCGGCCGGTGCGGCATGGCGTGGCATGGCATGGCGCACCGGCCGGAGATCCTGTCTGTCCTCATACAGCGGGTGACAACGTCCAACAGCTCCTCTATCGGCTGGCAGTCCTGTTGCTCGGCTGCTGGATTGAGCACCCCCTCGACAAGATGGCGCTGCGGAATCCATGCCGGACTTGCCGTTCGCATCCTTCGAACTCGCGCCTCCGCGGAAACGGATTCTTCCCGCAGCCGGCACTGCAATGACACCCCCGCTCCAGACCCGCCCGCTTTTGATGTCGAGCAAGATCTTCCACAGCCTTCGTCACATCTTGTGGGTTGCTACAGAGTCGACTGGAAAAATGAAGACAGAACCGATGAGGCTGGCCACAGAACGAATTCTAGGGGCCGAGTTTCCGTTTCGCCAACTCGGCGATCCTGTCAACATCGGCAGCCCTACCGCCACTCGTGATTCCGAGCAGAGCTTCGAGCGCCACGTTTTTTTGAAATCTGCGCCTCCTCTGCTCAGAGATCCTTCATGCCAGGGTCGCCCGGATCGTTCTGGAAGTCCTTGCGATTCAACAAGCTCCAATCGGCTTTTGTCAGGCCGTCCCGATGCGTAAAATAGTTTTTCATGGCCGGAAACGCGAGTGCACAGTGAACGCGAATGGATTGGACGCGAAAACCAAAAATCTCCTTTTTCGGCATTGGAGGCGCATTGCATTTCCGGTGGATGTTGTCGGTCGTCCTCGGTCGCCGCCGTACGGCTATTCCCCCCTTTCCCACCGCAACTGTTCAACTCCTTCAAACAACAAGCGCTGGCGAAAGGATCCATCCTCGACCGGGCGCAGCCGGCGAGCAAAATGGGCATGGCTTCATCAAGTTGGACCCTCAAGAAGAATCCACTCAGAGGCCTATGAACAGGAGTCATGGCGCACAGGTCAAGAGATTTCCCAGCCAAAACGCGCAGAATTCAGAGGGATCTGTAAACATGGATCTTCTGCGCTCGATCGAGCGCCATCTGGGGCGTCTTTCGATGTGGGAGGGACACGCTCGCCAGGCGGCTACACTCACTAGTGTCCTTCAGCGGTTTCGTCACCGGCAGAGAAGCGTTTATAGCTTTACTAAAACAGTGCACGGCGACGACCTCATCGCTTCTATTGATTGCTGAGATCCTTTTGCCAAGGTAATTGATGTGTACCCCAAATCCATGCACAGCGGGCGAGGCCATTGGCTCAACTGGTGACGTGGCATCGGTCAACTGTGTTCCCAGGCAACTCCAGGGTGTCAACCGGCATAATTTAGTTGGAGGAGTGATCAATGACCGCTAGCATTTTCGTGGGACTTTCGACGATCGATGTTGTCTATGAGGTTGACGAGTTTCCTTCGGCAAACTCAAAAGTCGTGGCGCAGAGCCAGAATGTATGCGTCGGCGGTCCTGCAACCAACGCATCCATAACATTTGCTCTGCTTGGCGGCTCACCCACACTTGTGACGACCATCGGCCGCCATGCAATGGCCTCCGTCGTGCGGACGGAGCTTCAGAGGCATTCGGTCCAGGCAATCGACCTCAATCCCGAATTTAATGAGGCGCCCGCGATCTCGTCGGTATCTGTCGACGGCAACGGCAACCGCAACGTTGTTTCCGCCAATGCAACTCGCGTCACCGCTCTGCACGCCGAGGTCGATCCGAAGGTCTGCGAACAGGCCAGTGTCCTTTTAGTCGATGGCCACCATATGCAGGCATGTCAAGCGTGGGCCAAGGCTGCCAAGACTCGGGGGACTCAAGTTGTGCTGGACGCTGGAAGTTGGAAAGAGGGGACTGAAGAACTCCTCAAGAACGTAGATACAGCGATCTGTTCGGCTGATTTCTTGCCTCCCAAGTGCGCAACCGGTGACGACGTCAACAGCTACTTGAAAAAAGCAGGCGTAAAGAGTATCGCGATCACCAAGGGAGCTGCACCGATCCGATTTGTCTCCGGCCATATCGAAGGAACGATGCAGGTTCCGCAAGTGCAGGTGGTGGACACGACGGGGGCGGGGGATGTATTTCATGGAGCATTCTGCTATTTCGCCGCCTCCGGAAGCGGATTCGTGGAGGCTCTGGCCGAGTCGGCGAAGGTCGCGGCAGAGTCCTGCCGATATCGCGGGACGACAGAATGGGCAAAGGCTCTTACGGGCAGCGGAGGCTGACGACAGCCAGGACTGGCGCCCGGTGCAACCTGGCGCTCTCAGGAGCCTCACTCCGCCTACGACGGCGCATCGAAAGGCATGAGGATGTGAGGCGACTCAAAGGTGATCAAACTCAAAGGTGATCAATGGACAGGCACGTCCGGTTAATGGTCCGGTGAGCCGGTCATCGGCTCGCAGTCCAAACTCTGCCTGGGCGGTGTCGATGAGCAAATTGGCGGAGATTTGGCTAAGGGTGTAATGGAGTCTGCAGTTCTCTTCTGTCGGAATCTCTTCTATGCCCCTGCGACGTGATCTACATTCCAGTGACGATGACTTCAAAGCTGCTGCCGCCAGCAAGATGAAGAATGTATTGCTCCGCATCACGCAACTGACCCAGCATGTCGCCGAGATCGCTCAGGCAGAAGCTTCACTGGAAGCGTCCTGAGCTTCCCTGTTGACCTGCCTCATGAGAAGTCCTTGAAGTGCCCACTACACTGCCTTTTTTGTAGGCACATGATGAGGGTGTCTAAGCAGCCTGAGCGGATTGGGTCTACAGGGAAGAGACGAGAGCCCGGGACAGCTGTTCCTCGATGCTATTGATGGGGGATGCGACTGATGGGGCGGTCGGCGATCTGGGCGCGTACAGTGCGAGGTGGAGGTGCGGGTCGAGGCACTTCAGTTTTGCTGATCCGATGAGACTGTAGATGGCAACGGGCAGGTTTGCCGCCGCAATCGGAGCCCACGAATGGATTCTTCTTACGATGATGCCAAGATTTCCACAATCGGAATGTAACCGGAGAGCGGCAAGTTCTCAATGTGGGTCAGCTCCGATCTTGCCTTTTGGACTTTTCCCCGGAGCGGTCTCATCCACCGCCCCTTTCACCCGCAGATAGTGCCAAAGAGCCACGAATGCTTGGTGACCCACCTGTTGTTTTCCTAAAGGAACTGTGGCATGATTCCTTTTGGAAACCAAAATGTAGGTGCCCATGAAACAGAAGACTGATGTCCTGCAGGGAACTCTAGCGCTGATGGTTCTCAAAACTCTCGAGGTTCTCGGGCCGCTCCACGGCTACGGGATCGCCCGGCGCATTGAGCAGATCAGCGGTGATCTGCTGGCCGTCAATCAAGGCACCCTGTATCCGGTGCTACTGAGATTAGAACAGGAAGGCGCGATTGCCTCCGTATGGGGGGCTTCGGAGAACAATCGCCGGGCGCGTTTCTATTCCCTGACGCGATCCGGACAGAAGCTGCTCCAAGCCGAGACTCGTGGCTGGGAACAAACGGCGACGATTATCGCGAGGTTCTTCGCGGTCAAGGCGGAGGATCTCACATGAAATTCCTCAAGCGGTTTTTCGTGCGTTTGGCAAGTTTAATCGGCGCGCGACGGGAAGATCAAAGGTTCATGGAAGAGATCGAAGAGCACATCGCACTGCAGACGAAGGAGAATCTGCGCGCCGGTCTGCCCGAGAACGAGGCCCGGCGGCAGGCGGTTATAAAGTTTGGCGCGGTGGGGGCGCTCAGGGAGGATTATCACGCTGAGCAGGGACTGCCTCTGATCGAAAATCTGCTGCAGGATCTGCGCTTCGCCCTGCGCCAGATGCGCAAATCGCCGGGATTCACATTGCTTACGGCGCTTATCCTGACTCTCGGAATCGGGATCAACACGGCGATATTCAGTCTCGTATACCACGTCCTGCTCGAGCCGTTGCCGTTCCCGCAACCCTCCCAGCTCTATGCGGTCTGGGCCCGCTCGGATGTTGACGGAAACCCGCGGATCGCCTCTTCTGGCCCGGATTTCCTCGACTATCAGGACCAGAACAAGTCGTTTTCGAAGATCGCTGTGATCATCCCCCACTTCAGCAATACGTGGACCGGCGACGGCGACCCTAAGGTACTCGATTGCACCGGAGTTTCCGCGGATTTCTTTTCCGTATTGGGGATTCGTCCGTACATGGGTCGTTTCTACACGCCGCAGGAGTACGAAGAACTGAATAACCCGGCCATGCTGGTCTCGTATCGGTTCTGGAAGTCTGAGCTCGGAGGCGATCCCCATGTCATTGGCCGCGTACTGCAAATTGGAGGCAGCGCCAGCACCATCGTTGGCGTAGTGCCGCCACTTCCTGACCTATTCCCGTACACAGAGGTTTGGCCTACGCTTCCGACGCGGCCGGGCTGGGACTTTATGCAGTGGCGGAAAAACAAGTTCCTCACCGTGATGGGCCGGCTAAAGCCCGGCGTCACCCCTGCTCGGGCACAGGACGAGTTGACTGCAGTCTTACGGCGCGCTCCCGGCGAGCCGGAGGATGTTCGCGTGCGGTTGATTCCGCTGAAGGAGGACCTGGTTGGGTCAGTGCGCGCCCAGTTAAAAATCATTTTGGCGGCCGTGGCGCTGGTTCTGCTGGTGGCATGCATCAACGTCGCGGCTCTCCTGCTGGCCAGATCGGCGCGGCGAAGCGTCGAGATGGCCGTTCGACTGAGCCTGGGGGCGAGTCTAAAGCGTTTGCGGCAGCAGCTCTTGACCGAAGGGCTGGTGCTGACGTTGGTAGCTTGTTCGCCAGGCGTCTTCGCCGCCTGGCTGGCACTGAAGCTTTTGCCGCAGCTCACCGCCCTGAGACTGCCCAGGCTAGAAGGAATTCACCTCAATAGCGCAGCGCTGCTGGTGACAGCCGGAATTGCCGTACTGACAACCCTTCTCTTCGGTTGGGCTCCCTCTCTGATGTTCTCCCGCCCCGCTCTGGAATCTTCGCTGAGGTCCGGACGCGCCAGCACAGGCAAGAGGCATCGTCGATCTTTTTCCACGCTGATCGTCGCCGAGATTGCCTGCTCAGTGGTCCTTTCAATCTGCGCCGCTCTCGTGCTCAAAAGCTACTGGCGCGTGGCGCACGTAGATTCCGGATTTGAGCCCGAACACATGATCACGGCTTACTTGCGGACGACCTATTTTACGCCGGAGGGACGCAGCTTCTGGAGCGATGTGCTCGAGGGCGTTGGAAGCCTTCCGGGGGTGCGTGCCGTGGCACTTGCCGACTGCACGCCCGGCCGTGCTGCCGCGATCGCAACTCTGGTACTCACTGATCACCCCAAGGATGCCAATCACGCTGCTCCCGCGGAAGGCTGCTGGACGAGTCCGGATTTCTTTCGCGTGAGCGGAACTAGACTCATTCGGGGGCGCTTTTTCGATCCCAACGATAGCGCGGACTCCTCACCGGTGGTAATCATCAATGAGCAAGCTGCTCGACGATATTGGCCGGGACAGGATCCGATCGGCAAGCGCATTGCTATTAACTATACGGGAGCCGGCAGAACAGGTACATCGACTCCGCGATTCCGTGCCATCGTGGGCGTAGTCCAAGGGATGAAGTATGGCCCTCCGGAGTCAGAGACTGAACCGGCTGTCTATATGCCTTACCTGCAGGATGAGACCTATCACGACATGGCGGCCATGAGCCTGTTCGTTCGCACCGAGGGGGATGCTCCCGCTCTTGACCACGCGATCCGGCAGAGGATTCATTCCATCCGTCCTGAGCAACCCGTCGATATGATCCTGAGTATGCAGGAGATCGTCTCCAACTCCATTGCGCAGAGGCGATACAGCTTGTCGCTTCTCGCCGCATTCGCGGTATTGGCCCTGCTCCTCGCCGCGGTCGGCATTTACGGTATCGTTTCCTGGACGACTCTGCAGCGGACGAGGGAGTTCGGCATTCGCATTGCGGTGGGAGCAACACGCGGCAATGTTATGGCTGATGTCTTCGGTCAGGGATTGCGCCTGGCGCTGATCGGCACCGCGATCGGTGTCGGTGCGTCGATGCTGACGACCCGGGCGCTCGGACAACTCCTGTTCGGAGTCAGCCCGCTTGACCTGACAAGTTTTTGTTCGTCTGTCATTCTACTTGGATTGATTTCGGTGTTCTCATGTGTCATCCCGGCATTGCGATCTGCGTATCTTGACCCGGTTCGTGCACTGAGGAGCGAATAAGTCTGCCGCGCGACTGTCCGATTTTCCGAACGATGGCGACAAAGTCGCAAGCCAGAAACTCTCCCGACGTAACACGAATGGGATGGCTCTACCACTGCTCGCTGTTTCTTTTGCCGCGTCTGAGATCGTCCACGGGTGTCTGCAGGTCTGGCGCCCGGAGGCGCTCAGCCCCCAGATCCTCTGCTTCAGGATCATTCCTGCCAGGCTGACGCCGTCCGACAACCTGCGGTCGAGAGCCACCCCAGCAGTCCACGACGCGCGAAAGCATGGCCCGACTATGCCCGTTCGCTTACCGGAGCGCCGCTCGATAAGTTTGCTCTTGGCGTGGATTGACTAATATCGTAAACATTTTGCGTCTGTAGTCCCCAGAAGACACTGGGCAATTTTAGGCATGACTAAAGTCCGGGGTTTTGGATATTTCCAACAATACTTCCCTGGGTTTCTTGCGATGTTGGCCCATATGCAGTGATGCTTGGCAGTAATGGAAATTTGCATTACAATCGATTGTGTCAGGTTGATAGAGGGTTATTACCATGAGGATATTAACAGTAACCTCGCGTGGCCAGGTCACATTTCGGAAAGAAGTCTTGCTGCACTTCGGTATTGAACCGGGAGAAAAAATTGAACTCGAGTTGCTACCCGGAGGTAGGGGGGTTCTCAAAGCGGCCCGGCCATCGAAGAAGATAAACGGATTCCTGGGCCTTCTCGCAGGCCGGACAAAGAAGGCCGCCACACTTGACCAGATCAACCAAGCAGCGGCAGAGGGCTGGGCTGGCAGGAAATGAAGATCACCGTAGATACCAACGTGCTTATTCGGGCTGTCGTACGTGACGACGAAAAACAGGCCGTAGCTGCAGACAAGATTTTGAAGAGTGCTGAGACCATCGCAGTAACTCTTCCTTGCTTGTGCGAGTTTGTCTGGGTGCTACGCCGGTTATACGAGTTCGGTCGTGAAGACATTGCAGCGGCTATCCGAGCCCTGACTGATACCGCGAATGTTGCCCTCAATCGACCAGCAGTCGAGGCTGGACTTGCTCTTTTGAACGCCGGTGGGGATTTTGCAGACGGACTCATCGCCTATGAGGGGAGTTGGCTGGGTGCGGAAACGTTCGTCTCCTTCGATAGGAAGGCCATTGCTCTCCTTGCCAAACATAAATACGAAACAAGGCTTCTGCATTAGAGCCGCAAACTGTCATTCACCATTGCACCGCGAACGGTGATCCTCCCTCGACCTTAGACTGGCCAAGTCTTGTTGGTCACTTCGTTGCAGCCACGAGCGGGAATCGTGTCCGGTTCAATTGCGGCTCGAAATGCGGACGCAGATCATGGCGCTGGACGGCTGCTATGGTCACAGGTATCCAGAATATTCGTCATTGAACGCGTGTCTTGTTGCCCATAGGATGCGTAGCGTCGGTATCGCTGAGGGCGCAAAGCGATACGCTGCAGCGCGTTGACGCTGATCCCGGGCGCAGGTACTGTGCCGCGCGAGCAGGCTCTCCAGCGGAGTCTGATAGCGCTTCGAACGAACGCGCTTGCGGCCCTGGCATCGATCGCGACTGTCGGCCTGTGCGCAGGGATGATGATAGTTCAAGTGCGGATTCAAGAAGTCCCGCTAAAAGTCGGGATTGTTCTGATGACCTGCTTTGCAAGCGATGACCGAGAGGATATCTCGGACGTCGGAGCGCGGAAGCAAGGGCCAAAACAGGAGATCACATGACGAATATAACCCATGGCCAAAAATACCCTAACTCAACAATACTAGTTTTAAACTAATATTTTTGATGTATCATGATTGCATGGTAAAGAAATCTGAATACCGCGACCTGTTCCCTGGTGCCCTGGAACTGATGATTCTCAAGAGCCTGAGTTGGAGGCCGATGCACGGCTATGCGCTCGCTCAGCGGCTCAAGGATATTTCCGAGGACTATCTCCAGATCGAGGAAGGCTCTCTCTACCCTGCCCTGCAGCGGATGCTGAAGGCCGGTTGGCTCGAAACCGAGATGGGCCTGTCGGCCAGAAACCGTCCTGTACGGATCTTCCAAGTGACCGAAGCAGGCAAGAAACACCTGGAACAGGAGCTTGCAAGTGTCGAGAAGATGTTCGCCGGCGTCACTCGCGTACTCGCATTGGCAGGACAGTAGGAGGCTCTATGGGCTGGCTCCAACAGCTGTTCACTCGCCGTCGTCATTATGAGGAACTCTCCGAATCGATCCGTGAGCATCTGGACGAAAAGATCGCTGATTTGATGGACGGCGGCATGACCAAGGGGCAGGCGGAGCAGGTTGCCCGCCGTGAGTTTGGCAACGTGACACAAATTGAGGAGCGCAGCCGCGAAGTATGGCAATGGCCAACCTTCGAGTCAATTCTGAGCGACTTGAAATATGCGTTCCGGCAGATCGGAAAGGCGCCCGGATTCAGCGCGATGGTAATCGTCATCCTTGCACTTGGCATCGGTGCAAACACAACCGTTTTCAGCATCGTCGATGCGGTGATGCTGCGCCCGCTGCCGTATGTCAAACCCCAACGACTGGTGGAAGTAAAAGGAAGCGAACAACAGCACTTCGAGTCCACTGATGTCAGCTACCCTGACTTCTTTGACTGGCGAGCGCAGAATCGCAGCTTCGAACATCTGGTTTCCTATCATGACACCTCGTATACCCTGACCAGCGTGGCCCGGGCTCTACGTCTAAACGGGCAGGTCGTCTCGTGGGATCTACTGCCTATGCTCGGCGTTTCGCCGGAACTGGGTCGAGGATTTACGCCGGAAGAAGAAAAGCGGGGTTCACGCGTCCTGCTGATCAGCCATTCGCTGTGGGAGTCGCAGTTTGCCGGTGATCGGTCTGTACTCGGCCGTACGATCAGCCTTAGCGGGACCACCTTTAACGTGATAGGCGTAATGCCGCCGGTATTTCGCTTCCCGGTCAATCAGCCAAAAAACAGCATCTGGACGACCTTTGCGGTCGATGACGACCCCTCCAACCCTCATCCCATACTGACCAATCGCGGTGTGCACTTTCTCACCGTGATGGGCCGATTAAGGCCGGGAATTACGGTTGAGCAGGCCGATCAGGATATGAAGTCAATTGCTACGCGGCTGGCGCAGCAATATCCCAAGACGAATGCAAAACATAGCTCCGCCGAGGTCGTGATCGAACTGAAATCGCTGCTCGGCAATACAAGCACTTTGCTGACGGTCGTGCTGGGGGCGGTGGCGCTGGTGCTGCTGATTGCGTGTGGGAACATTGCCAACCTGCTGCTGGCGCGAATGCGTGATCGGCAGCGGGAGATCGCGGTGCGCTCGGCCCTCGGTGCAGGCAGAGACAGAATTGTGAGACAGTTGTTGGCCGAGAGCCTGCTGCTCGGCATTGCTGGGGGTTTGGCAGGATGTGCCTTGGCATTCGTTTGCACACCGGCATTGCTCCGGCTGATCGGGGACAGTGTGCCTCGCGCGGCAGATGCTGGGGTTAATCTGCCGGTTCTCGGCTTTGCGCTCGTCATATCCCTGCTCTCCGGCGCTCTGTTCGGAATCATCCCCGCCGTGACGGCATCAAAGGCCGATTTGATTTCGACGTTGAAGCAGGGCGGCCGCTCGAACGTTACCGGCCACGACTGGTTGCGCTCAGCCTTGGTGATAGGACAGGTGACGCTGGGAATCATGCTGACTGCCGGGGCCGGACTCCTGATTACTTCCTTCGTGAAGCTCGCGCACATGGACGAGGGCTTCCGCCCCGATCACATCGTGACTTTCACCTTCGAGACTCCCGACTCTCGCTACAAAGACACGCGAGCGCAGTTCTATCAGAGATATTTCGAGCGGCTGCGCGCTCTGCCCGGAGTCGAGTCGGCAGGCGGGTCGGTATTTCTGCCTATGGTGGATGACCTCGCCGTTGTCAGTTTCGAGAATCCGGAGGTTCTGGTTCCAGAGGGACAGCAGCCAGGCGCCGAAATTTCCCTCACCTCACCCGGCTTCTTCCAAACCATGCAGGTTCCCTTGATCGAAGGCCGCGATTTCACCGACCGGGATGACGAGAAGGCGCCTGCGGTGATGCTGGTGAATCAGGCTTTTGCGCAGCGGTATTTTTCCCAAGAAAATGCGGTGGGAAAGATGCTGAAGCCGGGTGTAGTCAGCCAGGCTGCGGGCGGTCCGCAATTACGCACCATTGTCGGCGTTGTGGGCAATATCCGGCATTCGGCTACCCAGCTGGAGATGTCCCCGGTGATGTACCTGCCTGCCAGCCAGGTCCCGAACTGGTGTTGCCTGTATTCCGCCGTGCGTACCTCCGTCGATCCGGCGAGTCTTGAATCCGATGTGAGGCGGTTGGTCTCTTCGATGGACCGC
>Ga0116129_1001266_pt1 | contig 14160 bp, 11 predicted proteins | sample June2015DPH_17_2_FD_89732 | JGI IMG/M metagenome (GOLD analysis project Ga0116129, IMG submission 89732) | Peatland microbial communities from SPRUCE experiment site at the Marcell Experimental Forest, Minnesota, USA - June2015DPH_17_10 | ecosystem: Environmental > Terrestrial > Soil > Wetlands...
CACCGCAGTGCCGCCCCGATCCGTCAACTGGCGTATGGCGACCAGCGGCGAGTCGTCATCCGCTTTTCTCAGGGCGAGCAGGGCGGTATGCCAGGCGATCTCCTCGGCCGTGTAGCGCAAGAAATACGCCTCGGTCCACTGCGTCCAGAGCGCCGCCGCCTGTGACGGCGTGACGCTCTCGGACATAATTGACAGCGCCTGATCCTGGGTTTCGCGGATCAGCTCGTCCTGGTCGATCGGAGTCTCGAGGCCGCGGCGCAGCGCCCGCTTGGTGCGCTCGTAGAACTCCTCGAACAGCCGCGCCTTCCAGGAATTCCAAAGTTTTGGATTGGTGCCGCGCACGTCGGCCACGGTCAGCACGTACAGATAATCCAGGTGAACTTGATCGCCGACCCGGCGCGCGAACTCTTGGATGATCGCCGGGTCGCTGATGTCCTTCTTTTGGGAGGTGATGGACAGGATCAAATGATTTCTCACCAGCCACGCAACCAAGCGCGCTTCATAGCGTCCGAGCCCCTGCTCCAGGCAAAATGCTTCGGCATCGACCGCGCCGAGTTCCGAGTGATCACCGCCGCGCCCTTTGGCGATGTCGTGGAACAGCGCCGCCAGATAGGCGATTTCCTGGCGCGGCAGGGACTGCATGATCTGGCTCAAACTAGGAAACTCGTCGTTGAATTTCGGCATGGCCAGGCGGCGCAGATTGCTGACCACGAACAGGGTGTGCGCATCCACGGTGTAGGCGTGAAACAAATCGTACTGCATGCGGCCGACGACGCGGCCGAATGAGGGAATGTAGCGGCCCAGCACGCCGTACAAGTTCATGCGGCGCAGCTCATGTGTGACGCCGACCGGCGCGCAAAGAATTTCAATGAACAGCCGGTGGTGGCGCGGATTTTGCCGAAACTCTTCATCGATCAGCCAGACGTGCGTACCGATCAGGCGGATGGTTTCGGCGCGCACCCCGCGCAGTTCAGGATGCTGCTGCAAGAGTACGAACAGCTCGAGCAATGCCGACGGATAGCGGGCAAATACTTCCGCGTGCGTCACTTCCAAATAATCATTGCGAATTTGGAAGCGGGCGTTGATCGGTAGGGGCGCCGCGCTTTGCGTCAAGATGGCCTCTCGAAACAGCTGCAGCAGCATCTCGTTCAGCAGGCTGACGTCCATCACGGTGCGGTAGTACTTCTGCATCAGCTGCTCGACCGCGAGCGTGAAGCTCGCGTCTTCGTAGCCGAACAGTTTCGCGAGCTTGATCTGATAGTCGAACAGCAGGCGATCTTCGCGCCGGCCGGTCAGTACGTGCAGCCCGAAGCGAACTTTCCACAGGAAGGATTGCCCCGCCTTGAGCTTGCGCAGCTCCTCGCGCGTCAGAAATCCATGCGCCACGAGCTCATCGAGCGTGTCGGTGCCGAAATGGCGTTTGGCCACCCAGCCGATGGTCTGGATGTCGCGCAATCCCCCGGGGCTGGATTTGACGTTGGGTTCCAGGTTGTAGGCGGTGTCGAAATAGCGATGATGGCGCTCGGTCTGTTCCTTGCACTTCGCTTCGAAGAAATCCTGCGATGACCAGAGCCGGTCGGGAGCCAGGGCACGCCGCATGCCGGCGAACAGCGGTTCGGGCCCGGACAACAGCCGCGCCTCGAACAGCGTGGTCGCCACGCTGATATCGGCCAAGCTTTCGCGCTGACAGTCATCGATCGACCGGACGCTGTGTCCGACCTCGAGGCCGATGTCCCAGAGGAAGGTCAAGAAGCGTTCGATGTCGGGCTGCCAGTCCGCGGAATCGCTCTTCGGCAAGAGCACCATGATGTCGATGTCGGAACTCGGATGCAGCTCGCCGCGGCCGTAGCCGCCCACGGCGATGAGACTCAAGTCCCCGGCAAATTTGCCGGCGTGATTGGCCCACGCCGCGCGCAGCGCCATGTCGACCAGCAGCGCCCGGTCACGCACCAGATCCTCGATGGGCTCATCGGCGACAAAGCGTTCTTTCAGGAGGTCGGTGCCCTGATCCAGCACCTGGCGAAACACAATGGGGGAGAATTCTCCCGCTTCGAGGGCGGCGGGAACGGCCGTCAAGTAAGGCCAGTCGGCGGTTTGGTCGAGGAACTTGCCGTGGGCGTTCAAGAAGCCGCCGCGGCCGCGGGCAAACCGGTGTTCGCGCCTAAGGTAAGCACCTCGTAGCCCTCGTCGGTGACCAAAATCGTATGCTCCCATTGCGCGGACAGCGACTGATCCTTGGTGACGACCGTCCAGCCGTCCGGCAGCAACCGCACATCGCGCCTCCCCGCATTGATCATGGGCTCGATGGTAAAGGTCATGCCCGCGGCCAATTCGAGGCCCGTGCCCGGTTTGCCGTAATGCAGCACTTGCGGATCTTCATGGTAGATCCGTCCGATGCCGTGGCCGCAGTACTCACGCACGACCGAGAAGCTGTTGGTTTCCGCATAAGTCTGTATGGCGTGCCCGATATCGCCCAGGTGGGCGCCGGGCTTCACTTGCCGAATGCCGCGCCACATCGCCTCGTAACAGGCGCTCGTCAGGCGCCGCGCGAGAATGGCGGGACTGCCGACCAGGTACATGCGGCTGGTGTCCCCATGGAATCCGTCGCGAATCACCGTGACATCGATATTGATGATGTCACCGGCCTTGAGGCGCTTGTCACCCGGGATGCCGTGGCACACCACATGGTTGACCGAGGTACAAACGGTCTTCGGGAAGCCTCGATAGTTCAAATTGGCCGGAATGGACTTCAGCTCCTCGATGATGAAGTCATGGCAGCGCTTGTCCAGCTCTTCGGTGCTCACGCCCGGCTGGACAAAGGGCTCGATCATGTCCAACACACTGGCGGCCAGACGGCCGGCTTCGCGCATCTTGTCCTGCTCGACGGGGGTTTTGATGGTTACGTTCATAGGTTGAGTCGGGCTACCCTTGGGGTGTCGGTGGGCTTTGTTTCCACGAGGGGTTCATGGTATAAAGCCCGGCTATTTTTAACAACCCCGCACGCGTGTCGTCACAATCGACTGGGTGCCCGGCGCAACAGTGAAAATGAAGGCCATGCCTTCGATTTCAAGGCTGAAACCGGGTTGCCGATTGGGACACGCGGAGGCTCAACCCAACAGGAGTGTTTTATGACCAGCGTGTCCATGCGACAAATGCTGGAAGCGGGCGTCCATTTTGGACACCAAACCCGCTTCTGGAACCCGAAAATGGCTCCGTTCATCTTCGGCGAACGCAACAAAATCCATATCATCAATCTCGAGAAGACCCAGCCTCTGTATGCGACAGCGGCCGCCTTCATCAAGGGCGTGGCTTCCGAGGGCGGCAAAGTGCTGTTCGTCGGCACCAAGCGCTCGGCGCGCGACGCGGTTCAGAAGGAAGCGGCTCGCTGCGCCATGCCCTATGTCAACCAGCGTTGGCTGGGCGGCATGCTCACCAATTTTAAGACCATCCGTCAGTCCATCAAGCGGTTGAATGAGCTGGACGACATGGCTCAGAGCGGCGCTCTGGATCGTCGCGGCAAGAAGGAAGCGCAGATGCTGCGCCGTGAAATGGAGAAATTGCTGCGCAGCCTGGGCGGTATCCGCAACATGACGGCGCTGCCGGATGCGCTTTTTGTCATCGACGTGGGTCATGAACAGATCGCGATTCATGAGGCACAGAAGCTCGGCATTCCGGTGGTGGCCGTGGTCGACACGAACTGCTCGCCCGACGGCATCGACTACGTCATTCCGGGCAATGACGACGCCATGCGCGCCATCCTGCTGTACGCGGGCGGCATCGCCGATTCCGTGTTGGAAGGGAAGTCCTCGCTCCCCGAAGTTCCCGTGGGCGAAGATGAATTCGTGGAATTGGACGAAGAAGGCAATCCGAAGAAGCGCAGCGCGGCCGGCCGCCGTCCCCCGCCCGCATCGCGCGGTGGCCAACGCAAGCCGCCGCCGCGCCGCAAAGTCCCCGTGACGGTGGCCCCGGGCGTCGCCGCCGTGGCATCGCTCGACGAAGTGGAAGTCGAAACCGACGATGTGGACGCCCCGGATACCCCGCCGGCGGAAACGCGGCCGGCCAGTGCTCCGCGGCGTCGGCCCGTGGGACGACGCACGCCAGCGCGCGGCGCATAACGTCACGTGAGGGCCGGTGCAGCGACCTGCGCCGGCCCTTTGAACCTGCTCAATTGAGGAATCGCCGTACCCGGCGGTTGTAGGATCCGATGAACATTACGGCAGATACAGTTAAACAGCTCCGCGAGCGCACCGGCGCCGGGATGATGGAGTGCAAGAGAGCGCTCGTCGAAACCAAGGGCGACTTGGACGCAGCGGCTGAACTCATGCGCAAGACCGGTCTTGCGAAAGCTGACAAGAAGGCGGCCCGGATCGCCGCGGAAGGTACGGTGCAGATCGAGCGCTCCGGCAACGACGGCGCCCTGGTCGAAGTCAATTGCGAGACCGATTTCGTGGCGCGCAGCGATGAATTCCAGGCTTTCGCCCGCGATGTCGCGGCGGCGGCACTTAAGCACGCTCCCTCGACGTTGGAGGACTTGCTCAAGCTGCCGCACGGGGCCCTAAGCCTCGATGAGCGGCGCCGCGCACTGATTGCGAAGATCGGCGAGAACATCGCGGTGCGCCGTTTTGTGCGCGTCAGTTCGCCCGGTGTTTTGGGCACTTACATTCATGGCGCGCGGATCGGCAGCGTGGTGGCGCTTCAGGGCGGCGATGATTCGCTGGCCCGCGACATCGCGATGCACGTCGCCGCCGCGAATCCCGCCTACATCGATGCCGGCGACGTGCCTGCCGAGATGCTCGCCAAGGAGCGCGAGATCCTCACTGAGCAGACCAAGGGCGAAAAGAAGCCCCCTGATATCATCGCCAAAATGGTGGAGGGCCGGTTGCGCAAATACCTGGGGGAAATCACTCTGATGGGTCAGCCTTTCGTCAAGGACGAGGATACGACCGTGGAGAAGCTGGTGAAGAAGGCCGGCGCCAAGGTGTTGATGTTCGCGCGCTATGAGGTCGGCGCGGGCATCGAAAAGAAGCAGGATGATTTCGTCAGCGAGGTGATGGCTCAGGTGAAGGCGCAAGAAAAGCACTAGATTACATATGACCACCCAACCCGGCACGGCTCGTTATCGAAGAATCTTGGTCAAATTATCCGGCGAGGCCCTGCTGGGGAATGAGGATTACGGCATAGACCCGGTCATCCTCAAGCGAATCGCCGGCGAAATTCGCGACCTGACCCAGATGGGGGTTCAGGTCGCGGTCGTATTGGGGGGCGGGAATATCTTTCGCGGCGCCGGATTGGCGCGAGCCGGCATGGACCGGGTGACGGCCGATCACATGGGCATGCTCGCCACCGTGATCAACGCGCTCGCGTTGCAGGACGCGCTGGAGAGCTTGGGCACCTACGCGCGAGTCATGTCGGCCCTGCGCATCAACGAGGTTTGCGAGGACTACATTCGGCGCAGGGCGGTGCGCCACCTTGAAAAAGGCCGCGTGGTGATCTTCGGCGCCGGCACCGGCAATCCCTTTTTCACCACCGATACCGCCGCGAGCCTGCGCGCCATCGAGATCAACGCCGAAATTTTATTGAAGGCGACCAAGGTCAACGGCATCTATGACTCGGATCCCGAGACCAATCCCAATGCCAAACGCTATGCGCGCTTGACGTTTGACAAGGTGCTCAACGACCGCCTCAATGTCATGGATGCAACGGCCATCGTCATGTGCAGGGAAAACAATTTGCCGCTGCAGGTCTTCAATCTGTTCCACGCCGGCGATTTGATGCGTATCGTTCAGGGTGAAGACGTCGGTACCGTGGTATCGGCCGATCCTTAATATTTAGGGGGATACATGCTGGAGGATGTAAAGAAGGACGCCACCGTGCGCATGCAGAAATGCGTTACGGCATTCAAGGAGCAGCTGAAGAAGCTGCGGACCGGCCGTGCGCATACCAGCCTCATCGAGCACATCAAAGTGGACTACTACGGCTCGGAGATGCCGCTCAATCAAGTGGCCAACATAGCCACCGAGGATGCCCGCACCCTGACGGTGAGCCCCTGGGAAAAGGCGATGGTGCCGATCATCGAAAAGGCGATTTATAAGTCCGATTTGGGACTGACGCCGAACACCGCCGGGCAGATCATCCGCATCCACATGCCGGCGCTGACCGAAGAGCGGCGCCGCGACATCATCAAGGTCGTCAAGTCCGAAGCGGAGAATGCACGCGTCGCGGTGCGCGGTGTGCGCCGGGAAATCAACAACGAATTGAAGGAAATGCTCAAAGAGAAGCTCATCGCTCAGGACGATGATCGGCGTGCGCAGGAGGACATCCAGAAATTGACGGACAAGCATGTCGCCGATATCGATCACGCGATGGCGGACAAGGAAAAGGAGCTGATGCAGGTCTGACCGCAATTAGACCCGCATTCCCTCCAACGCCTATGGCCGAGTCGCCGCAGCATGTAGCAATCATCATGGACGGCAATGGCCGCTGGGCCCGATCGCGCGGCATGCCTCGGGTTGCCGGGCACCGTGCCAGCATGAAAGTCGTGCGCAAGATCGTCGAAGCCTGCGGCGAATACGGAGTGCGCTATTTGACGCTGTTCGCCTTCAGCAGCGAGAACTGGCGCCGGCCCCCCGATGAGGTGGGCATGCTCATGGGCCTGTTCCTCGATGCCCTGGCGCGCGAAGTGGCCGACTTGCACCGCAGTCAAGTGCGCCTGCGCTTCATCGGCGATCGGGAATCATTGGGCTCGGAGCTCAAGCAACGGATGCAAGACGCGGAAGCGTTGACGGCCGCCAACGGCGGATTGGGCCTGATGGTGGCGGTGGCCTATGGCGGACGTTGGGACATCGCGCAAGCGTGTAGATCTCTCGCCGCCGAGGTGGCGGCGGGCAGGCTCGCCGCCGCCGACATCACGGAGGAGCATATCGGGACGCGCCTTGCGCTCGCGGGCATCCCGGATCCGGATCTGCTGATCCGCACCGGCGGCGAACAGCGCATCAGCAATTTCTTGCTGTGGAATCTCGCCTACACGGAACTGTATTTTTCCGAAGCGCTCTGGCCTGAATTTTCAGCCTCCCATCTGCGGACGGCGCTCGAGCACTACGCGCAGCGCGAGCGGCGTTTCGGCAGGACTTCGGCGCAGGTCGGGAAGAAGGCCGATGCTTAAGGTTCGAGTGCTGACCGGCTGCGTCCTGGGCGCCTTGCTGCTGCTGGGATTGTTCCTCTTGCCCGCGCGGTGGACGGTGCTGGCCTTCGGTGTGGTCTTTACCATCGGCGCCTGGGAGTGGGCGGGATTCGGCATGCTGCGGGGCGCTGCGGCGCGCCTAGGCTATACCGCCGGCGTCGCGTTGGTGCTGCTGCTCAGTTGGCGGTGGAGCGGGGACCCGACGCACTTGATCATTCTTTTGGGCGCCGCCTGCCTCTGGTGGGTCATCGCATTCTTGTGGCTCCTGTTTAGCCCTTCGCGCCATCGGCGTGCCGTGACCTTGATGTGCGGCTTGGCCGTATTGGCGCCGGCCTTCGTGGCTGTGGCGAGGCTGCAGATTTCCACTCGCGGATTCGCGCGCGGACCGGTGATCGTGTTGTGGTTGATCTTGATGGTCTCCGCCGCTGACATCGGTGCGTACTTTGCGGGCCGGGCGTTCGGCCGGCACAAATTGGCCCCACGCGTCAGTCCGGGCAAGACCGTGGAAGGCGCACTCGGGGGGCTCGCCATGGTCGCCTTGGTGGCCGGCTGCGGCGCCGTCTATTTTGGCCTGCCGCCGCTCATCCTCATCGCATTCGGACTGGCGGTGGGAATCTTTTCCATCATCGGCGATCTGACTGAAAGCATGTTCAAACGCGCTGCCGCACTCAAAGATAGCGGCACGCTGCTGCCGGGACACGGGGGTCTCTTAGATCGCATCGACAGTGTGGCGGCAGCCGCCCCCTGGTATGCGCTCGGGCTCTTCGGCTCCGGGGTGCTGGCATGACCCAACGCGGTATCGCCATCTTAGGTTCGACGGGCAGCATCGGCCGCAGCACGCTCGCCGTGATCGCGCTGCATCCGGAGGCGTTCAAGGTCGCCGTCTTGGGCGCTTTCAGCAGCTGGCAAGCGATCGTCGAGCAGGCAAAGGTTTTTCATCCGGAAACCGTGGTGCTGGTCGACGCTCACGCTGCCGCTCAGGCGCGCGCCGCGCTACGCGAAGCGGGGTCCGCCACCCAGGTGGAAAGCGGCGAGCAGGCGCTCAAGGATGCCGTCAGCGCCGCCAACGTGCACATGGTGATGGCCGCCATCGTGGGGGCCGCTGGGCTGCAACCGACCCTGGCGGCGGTGCGTGCCGGCAAGCGCGTATTGCTCGCCAACAAGGAAGCGCTGGTCATGACCGGCCGGCTCTTGATGGACGAGGTGCGCCGCGGCGGGGCCGAGCTCATTCCGATCGATAGCGAACATAACGCGATTTTTCAATGCATGCCGGGCGGCTATCTTCCCGGCGACGCGGCGGACGGCGTCACGCGCGTCATACTGACGGCTTCAGGCGGTCCGTTTCGCAGCACCAGCGCCGAAAAAATGGCCAACGTCACGCCCGATGAAGCTTGCGCGCATCCAAAATGGAAGATGGGCCGCAAGATTTCGGTCGATTCGGCGACACTGATGAACAAAGGGCTCGAGGTCATCGAAGCCACCCTGCTGTTCGGTCTGCCTGAATCGCGGGTCGACGTCGTGGTGCACCCGCAAAGCGTGGTGCACTCTCTGGTCGAATACGCGGACGGCTCGATGTTGGCCCAGCTTGGCGCCCCTGACATGCGCACGCCCATCGCTCAGGCTTTAGCGTGGCCCGCCAGGTTCGCTTCCGGTGTAGAATCCTTGGACCTACTCGCCATTGGACAGCTGGGATTCGAGCCGCCGGACCATGTTCGTTTCCCGAGTTTGACGCTGGCCAGAGCCGCCGCGCGCGCCGGCGGCACCGCTCCGACGGTGCTCAATGCGGCCAATGAGGTCGCAGTCCAGGCGTTTCTTGATCTGCGCTTGAACTTTGTAGGCATTTCAACGGTCATTGACAAAGTACTGCAGCGGCTCAATACATCTCCCGTCAAGACTCTGGACGATGTTTTGGAGGCTGACGCTGCGGCAAGACGCCTGGCGATGACCCTGATCAAGCTTAGCGCTGGAGCCTCTGAATGAAGATTGTGGTTTTTTTGGCTGCGTTCCTGGTCGCCATCAGCATCTTAGTGGCGGTGCATGAATTCGGGCACTATTGGGTCGCGAAGAAACTCGGCTTCAAGGTATTGCGCTTCAGCATCGGCTTCGGCAAACCGCTGTTCACGCGCGTCGGCAAGGATCCTGACCGAACCGAATACTGTCTGGCTGCCATCCCCTTGGGCGGTTACGTCAAGCTGCTGGACGAGCGCGAAGGCGATGTGCCTGCCGCGGAACTGCACCGCTCCTTCACGCGCCGCCCCATCTCGCATCGTATTGCCGTGCTATTGGCGGGCCCGGCCATGAATCTGATCTTTGCATCGCTGCTGTACGCGGTCCTGGCCATGGTCGGGACTGAAATCGTCAAGCCGGTGGTCGGCCAAGTACGCCTCGACAGTCCGGCGGCGGTGGCGGGACTGCAGCGCGGAGATCAGATCGTGCGTGTGGGCGCGCGCGATGTCGCGGACACCGAAGAGCTGCAGATTGCCTTGATCCGTCAATTTTCAGCCGACGGGCTGGTTCCGCTGCGCGTTCGGCGCGACGGCTCCGAGCGGTCCTTGACCCTGCGGGTTACCGAGGATCGGCGCGCGATGACGGAGCCTGGTAAGTTGCTGCCGGGACTCGGCTTCGATCTGGCCACGTGGAACGCTGCCACCGTCATCAATTCGGCCCCCGCGGACAGCGCGGGTGCGCATGCCGGCTTGATGGCCGGCGATCGAATGCTGGCCGTGGACGGCCAACCGGTCGCCAACGCCAGCGAATTCATCTCCCTGGTGAGCGCAGCGGCGAATCGCGAGATTTCGATTGAAGTCGAGCGCCACGGCGAGCGATTGCGTATTGTGGCGGCGGTTCCGCGCGTGATGGATCAGGGCAGGGCAGTGGGGAGGCTGGGCATATCGCTCAAAGAAGGGCCTCCGGTCTGGCCGCCGGGCTTGGTCGAAGTGCATCGTTCAGGACCGATCGATGCGGTGGCGAACGGTGTGAAGAAGACATGGGAGATGTCCGCGCTGACCGTGCAGATGCTGTGGCGCATGCTCACGGGGCAGGTCTCGCCGAAGAATATCAGCGGGGTCGTCAGCATCGCCGAGTTCGCCGGCATTAGCGCGTATCTCGGCGTCACGGCGTACATGGCGTTTCTGGCCATCATCAGCGTGAGCCTCGGCGTGCTGAATTTGATGCCGGTGCCATTGCTCGATGGAGGCCAAGTGGTCTACCAGGCGGTGGAGGCCATCAAGGGCAGCCCGATTTCCGAGCGTATGCAGCTGTTCGGTCAGCAGGTGGGCATTGCATTGTTGGTGGTTTTGATGAGTCTGGCCTTCTATAACGATATATCAAGACATCTGAATTAAACGGGAAATCATGATCAAACCCAAGTTCCAGCCGTACGAGCGGCGCTGCGCGCGCAGCCTCGCCCACCGAAATTGCACCCGGTCTTTGCCGCGTGCGGCTTGAATTTCGCCTAGCCCTGTTGGCGGCCCTTGCCAGCCAACCGGTCTTTACTGTTGCGCAGCCGCAAACGGCTCAAGACACCTTTACCGTCGGCGATATTCGCATCGAAGGTTTGCAGCGAATCTCCGAAGGCACTGTATTCAACTATCTGCCCGTCAACATCGGCGATCATCTGGATGGTGCGCGCATCGGCGAAGCGATGCGCGCGCTGTATGCGACGGGGTTCTTTCGCGATGTCGAATTGCGCCGCGACGGCAATATCCTGCTGGTCGTCGTGGTCGAGCGGCCCTCGATCGCCAAGTTCGAGATCAAGGGCAACAAGGACATCAAGACCGAGGACCTGCAAAAGAGCCTGCGCAATGTGGGCCTCGCGACCGGAAAGACGTTCGATCGCTCCGTGCTCGATGAGGTGAAGCAATACCTCACTGACCAGTATTTCAGCCGCGGCAAGTATGCCGTGCGCGTCGATACCAAGATTACCGATCTGCCCGGCAACAAGGTGGATGTCATCGTCGACATCAAAGAGGGCAAGCGCGCCAAGATCGAAGAGATCAACGTCGTCGGCAACACGAAATTCAAGGAAAAGGACATTCTCGACAGCTTCGAGCTGAAGACGCCGAACTGGCTTTCCTGGTACAAGCAGGATGACCGCTACTCGCGCGAGTCATTGACCGGCGACTTGGAAAAATTGCGTTCGTTCTACATGGACCGGGGGTACGCGAATTTCCAGATCGATTCGACGCAAGTCGCCATTGCGCCGGAAAAAGACGACATGTACATCACCGTGAACGTCACCGAGGGTGAGGTCTTCAAGGTGAGCGACATCAAGATTGCGGGCACCATGGTCGTGCCCGAGGCGCAGCTGCGCCGCCTGTTGCTGATCAAGCCGGGCGACACCTATTCGCGCAAGCTCGTCACCTCGACCCAGCAATTGATGAGTTACCGCCTGGGCGCCGACGGCTATGCCTTCGCCAAGATCGATCCGGTGCCGACTCCGGACAACGACAAGAAGACCGTGGCGCTGACCTTTTTCGTCGAGCCTGGCAACCGCGTCTACGTTCGGCATATCAATTTCAACAACACGACGGCCATCAACGATGAAACGCTGCGCCGCGAAATGCGCCAGCTGGAAGGCGGGTGGCTGTCGAATTCGGCGGTCGAACGCTCCAAGGAGCGGCTGCAGCGTCTGCCGTACGTGGAAAAGGTGGAATTCGAGAACAAACCGGTCGCCGGAAGCGCGGATCTGGTGGACGTCGACTTCAACATCAAAGAGGGGCTGCCGGGTCAATTCGGCGGCGGCATCGGCTATTCCGAAGCCCAGAAATTCAGCTTGAACGGCAATTTCGTTCACAGCAACTTCATGGGCACGGGCGACCGCATCGCGCTGGAAATCAACGCCGGCAAGTACAGCAAGACCTACACCCTGGCGCACACCGACCCCTACACCACCGTCGACGGCATTTCGCGCACCACATCGTTTACGCTGCGCGACGTCACGCAGTTCGTGGCGGCGTCCTCCGCCTTCTCGACCAAGCAGCTCACGGCCGCGGTTCAATGGTCCTATCCGATCAGCGAGTACCAGTTCCTGAGCATCGGCACCTCCGCGAACAAGAACAGCCTGGTAGTGTCCCAGGGCTATAGCTCGCAGCAGTCGGTCGACTGGGTCAAGCAGAACGGCAGTACCTTCCAGCGCGATCTGACCGATACCAACGGCGACGGCGTGGTCAATTCTCTGGACAGCCCCTACACCGTCTTCGGCACGAATTTCTATACCTACGAGCTGACGGGCGGCTGGTCCTACGAGGGCCGCAACCGTGCCCTGTTCCCGGACCGCGGCCTGAAGGTCTCGATCTCTGCCCGCTACGCATTGCCCGTGAGCGATGTGCAGTATTACGCGACGAATTTCGATTCCATCATCTACGTTCCGCTCTGGGGCAAGTGGCTGATCTCGGCGCAGGCGTCGGTCGACTATGCCTCGGCGCTGGGCCGCACCACCTCCTTGCCGCCTTATCTGAACTACTTCGCCGGCGGTCCTGACAGCGTCAGAGGCTTTCGAGAAAGCACGTTGGGGCCGAGGGACAATATCGGCATCGGCAACCCGTATGGCGGAAATTTCCGCGTGGTGAACCGCTACGAGCTGATTATGCCGGTGCCTGACAAGTGGAAGAGCGCGGCCCGCGTCAGCATGTTCTACGACATCGGCAACGTGTTCCAGACCGGCAATAAGGTGAAGTTCCTGGGGGTCGATGACATAACGCCGGTCGACTATCACTTCAATTATGCTAATCTAAAACAATCAACCGGCCTTGCAGTGCAGTGGCTCGCGCCCCTGGGCCTATTCCGTTTCTCTTACGGCATTCCTTTGAATGCGTTTGAAGGCAACACGGTGAAGTTCGGCGACGAGACAGAGCGTTTTCAATTTTCAATCGGTCAAGCGTTTTGACCGCTATTTGAGGTCTTAGTGATCAACATGTCGACTTATCTTCGCAGCATTCCGTTCTTGGCATTGAGCCTGTGCGGACTCATGGTGTCGCAGCAAGCTAACGCTGAAATCAAGATCGGGTATGTAGATTTTCAGAAGCTCATGACCGAGGCGCCGCAAGTGAAAAGCGCCATGCAAGCGCTGCAGAATGAGTTCGGGCCTCGTCAGCGCGAGTTGCTGGCCATGCAGAACGATCTCAAGGCCCGCGATGAGAAATTGACGAAGGAAGGGGCGATCATGGCGGAAGCCGATCGCGCCAAGGCGGAGAAGGCATTGCGCGATCAGCAGCGTGAGTTTTCGCGCAAGGGCGGAGAATTCCAGGACGACCTGTCGACCCGCAAGAATGAGGAGATCGGCAAGGTCCAGCGCTACTTGCTGGAAGAGATTCGAACCTACTCGAGCGCCCAAGGTTTCGATCTGGTGTTGGGCGAGGGCGTGTTCTACAACAAGCCGCAGCTGGATATCACGGCGCAAGTGCTGGAGGTGCTGAAGTCCAAGCCGACAGCCCTGCCGGCCGCCGCGCCTGCTAAGCCCGCGGCCGCTCCGGCAACAAAGCCCCCAGGGGCTAAATAGGAGCTCACCGGAAACCTAACGCACTTAAGGAGTGCCTGGGAGAGCTTTGGAGTGCAGGGAGAATTCAGTCTAGGCGAGCTGGCGGTACGCTTCGGGCTCACCCTGCGCGGTGAGCCCAGCCTGACGGTGCGCAGCGTGGCGACCTTGTCGCGTGCGAATGCCGGCGCCTTGAGCTTTCTGGCGAACTCGCGCTACCGCCGGCAGCTGGATTCCACTCAGGCGACCGCCGTGCTCTTGAGCGTCGAGGATGAATCCCATTGCCCGGTCGCCGCCCTGATCGACCCCAACCCCTATCTGGCCTACGCGCGTATCGCGGCTCTCTTGCATCCCCCGGTGAGCGAGGCGCCCGGGATCCACCCGAGCGCAGTGGTGGCCGGCGGGGCCCGGATAGCCGCTTCTGCGAGCATCGGACCGCTCGCGGTCATCGAGGAGGACGCGCAGATCGCAGAACGGGTCCTGATCGGTCCCGGCTGCATCGTGC
>Ga0116129_1001267_pt1 | contig 14157 bp, 11 predicted proteins | sample June2015DPH_17_2_FD_89732 | JGI IMG/M metagenome (GOLD analysis project Ga0116129, IMG submission 89732) | Peatland microbial communities from SPRUCE experiment site at the Marcell Experimental Forest, Minnesota, USA - June2015DPH_17_10 | ecosystem: Environmental > Terrestrial > Soil > Wetlands...
CGACTCAGTTGATCCTGCATCGCCCGAAAGATGGGGGACCTACGCGCGGCGATTAGGCGCGCTGCGATTGGGCCTTCAACACGCCCCCGAGGCGGGTGTTGCAACACCCGCCCCCGGGCAGATATATCCTCGCAGCAGATCCTCGCAGCAGATATATCAATTGTTCGCCTTGCGTTGCGCAGCCATTTCGCTGTCATGCACCTTTTGCAGCGCATTTTTGACCGCGATGGCAACGCAAGCCCGACCTCTCGGCTCGCTATCCGGAAAGCGTTCGTCGAGTCTGCGGCAAACGTCCCCAGCGGCATTGCTAATCCGCTTCTGCAACTCTTGATCCGCGGACGGCGAATTCAAATCGATGTTGCCATAGAACACCGGCCGTCCCAGCGACACCATGTGTACCGGTGACCGCGGCGCCACTCTTGTCACCGTCATCGTGGAGTTGTCCGCCTGAACGACGACGTCGGCGGTTTTATCCGCCAACGCAAGATTTGCACTCGATGCGAAGCCAACCACGGAAAACACCAGCCAAAACCCACGAGACCATGCTTTTTCTTTCATGTTGAATTCCTCGTTGAGCTCCCCCCGGAGCACGCTTGCCAGCATGCGCTTCCATGATTTGCGCGACAATACAAGGGGACCTGCCAAACTGTGCGGCAGGGCGGCATTTTCAAGAATAAACCCGCATAAAGTGCCGCTGAGCGTGTGGCGCGCCATCGGAGTCAGGTCAAGCTTCAGAATGCCGTCGAATTGCCGATAAAACGAGCAACTCAGGGGCGTTCCGGGGCACCAAGAGTCGCGGAGAATACCTTGGCCTATGTCAAATTAGTGCTGGCAAATCTATTGGATAGCGGTATCGGCGCGGGCGATCCACGAGCCCTCGACCGCGTCCTGATGCGCCGCATTCGCACGATCAATGCGTTCGCGTTGACTATCGTCTGCGGCACCTTGCTCGGCATTGTCTGGAACGTGAGTATGGGCCTTTACCTGCTTACCGTTGTTACGGTGCTCTACTTGTTGATATACATCTTTGCGATCTACGCGCTGCGCCGCGGCACCGACAGTACGATCGTCGAACACTTCATCACCGTCGTCACCGCCCTCTCTTTGACGTTGGTCGTGGCGCAGAGCGGAGGAGCGCGATCTTTGTGCCTGCCGCTGCTCATCGGCCTACCGCTGTGGGCTGGATTGGTGCGCGGCAGGCGCGAAGTTCTAAGCTATGGTGCAATTGCTTTCCTGCTGATGTGCAGTTTCTTCGTGATGGATGCCGCAGGAGTGCATTTCCCCACCTTGTTGCCGCCGAGCATGACGATGATGACCAGCCTGGCAATTCTCGCGTTATTGATGCTGTCGGTTCTCGGGTCCATTTGGGGCTTTCTCTCCGCGCAGAGCGAGGACGAAGAACATCTGCTTTCGGTCAACCGCGATCTCGAGCATGCGCGCAATCTGGCGGAGGCCGCGACGCGGGCGAAGAGTGAATTTCTTGCGAACATGAGTCACGAGATCCGCACGCCCATGAACGGTGTCGTCGGCATGACGGAGATGCTGCTGGATACACCGCTCAATAGCGCGCAGCGCGACTATGCTGAGACCGTGCGGGATAGTGCGCAAGCGCTGCTGACGGTCATCAACGACATACTCGATTTCTCAAAAGTAGAATCCGGAAAGCTCGAACTCGAATTGATGGACTTGGATTTGCGCGACACCATCGAAGATGTCGCACGGCTGCTGTCTCTTCAAGCACACGCGAAGGGTTTGGAAATCACGGTGCAGATCGATCCGAGGATGCCGGATCTGGTCAGCGGCGACGCCGGGCGTGTTCGACAGGTTCTGTTGAATTTGGCCGGCAACGCGGTCAAGTTCACTCAGACCGGGGAAGTTTCGCTGGATTTGAAGCTCTTGGAATGCGATGACAGCGTGACGTTGATACGCTGCGAAGTACGCGACACGGGCATCGGCATTCCGCAAGATCGTCTGGCGGCATTGTTCAAGCCCTTCATGCAAGTGGACGCAACGACCACCCGGAAATTCGGCGGTACCGGTCTCGGCCTGTCGATCGCGCGGCGCCTGATAGAGTTGATGGGCGGTGAAATCGGCGTCAGCAGTGAGTTGGGGGTGGGTTCGACATTCTGGTTCACCGCTCGCTTTGCGCGCGCAGTGCGCCTGCCGACACAACTCTATCCGCGGCTGGCCGCCCTGCAAGGACACCGGTTATTGGTGGTCGATGACAACGCGACCAACCGCCAGGTGCTCATCGGGCAGCTGTCGCGTCTTGGCACGGAGGCGGTGTGCGCCAGTTCCGCGGCCGAAGCGATGACCTTGATGCGTGAAGCGCGCAGCGCCGGTCGGCAGTTCGACGCCGCGCTGTTGGATCATCAGATGCCCGGCTGCGACGGTGCGGAGCTGGGGCGGCGCATCTTGCAGGACCCCGAACTCAAGCCCGTGCGCCTGATCTTACTGACCTCCTCCGGGCAGCGTGGCGAAAGCAAGATGTTTGCCGATATCGGTTTCGCAGGCTACTTGCTCAAACCCGTGACACAGCGCGATCTCACGGAGTGCTTGATGATGGTGCTGGCCAAGAGCGCGGAGGCGTGGCACTCGCAGACTCAGGGCATCATTACACGCAATGACATCCGTGTGCAGGATGCGCGCCGCGGCAATCGCATCTTGCTGGCGGAAGATAACGTCGTGAATCAGAAGGTCGCGGTGCGCTTGCTCGAAAGGATGGGCTATCGCGTCGAGGTGGTGGGAAACGGACAGGCGGCCGTGCTCGCGTGGCAGGCGGGGCGCAGCGATCTCATTCTCATGGATTGTCAGATGCCGGAACTCGACGGCTATGAAGCGACCCGGGAAATTCGCCGCCTGGAAGGCGGAACTCGCCATGTACCCATCATCGCACTGACGGCGCACGCCATGAAAGGCGTGGAGCAGGAGTGCGTCGCCGCAGGAATGGACGATTATCTGTCCAAACCCATCGATCGCAACAAGCTGCAGGAGTGCCTCGCGCGGCACTTGGCATCGCCGTCGCAGGAGTCCGCGACAAGCGCGCCGATTGTCGACCCCGTGGAACGATCAGCATAGGCGATCAGGCTTTCCTAGAATTCACCCATCAAGCCGAGCCAACGCTTTTTCTGGGCTTTTGCCAAAGCTGAGAACTTCACGATGACGGCGGCGAGTTCGGCATCCTGGCAATAGAAGTAGGGAACCGGCATATGCATGACGGCGGCCAGACGCGTAAGCGTCTGCAGATCCGGCATGTGTTTGCCGCGCTCGTACTGGTTGATGCGCGCACTCGCGGTAAAAGGGTCGATGCCGGCCTTGATGCCGAGCTGCTTCTGGGACATCCCGGCATGCAGCCGGGCCTCCTTCAAGCGCTCGGCGACGATCGAGACCCGGCCCATCTGTACCCCACCTTGTTCGCAGGGTCATCAGGCTCGTAGCTTTGTCGTTGACGCGATACTAAGACTTCCTTAGTATCAAACTGGGGTGGTGCCGGCGACTTCAGGTGAGTGAGCAATTACCAGCAAGTTTAGGCCCGCGCCTCTCGACCCATCGAGGTCCGTACCAAGGCGGAGGAACTGCCATGCTGATTTTGATGAGAAGGGTCGGGGAGACGCTCATGGTCGGCGACGACGTCACGGTGACCGTCCTCGAGGTAAGGGGCGATGAGGTGCGTATCGGCATCAATGCGCCGAAACATATCGCTGTGCACCGCGAAGAAATTCATGAGCGCATCCGCCGCGAGCGGCCCTCGGCACATCCGGATTAACGTCCCGGTGGGTCTCGTCAATAGCTAAGAGCTGCGCGATGCGGCGTGCGGCGGCACGCACGACGAGTCGAACGATTCTCCCTGCGGTGAAAGAATTTCCATAAGCAGGTTGTGTTTTTTTGGTCTGATTCGACCTCCTCACATTGGGATGGGTTTGAACGCAAACTCAAATCAACGGGAGGTCTCGTGCGCGGAATTTATCGTGGCCGCAGGCAATGTTTCTCGATCGCACTCCATCTGGCCGCCGCATTCTGGTGCGCGAAAGCCAATGCACAAGCGCTGATACATTTCGATTTGCCGGAACAACCCTTGGCGCAATCGCTGCAGGCGATCGCTTCTGCGACGAATACGGACGTCGGATACGACTCAAATCAAGTCGCAGGGCTTGTCGCGCCCGCGCTCAAAGCAAATCTCACTTTGGACGGTGCGCTCATGCGCGTCCTCGCCGGGACAGGATTGCGGCCGAGACACCTGGACGAGCACACTGTCGTGATCGCCATCCCGCAGTCCTCCACGTCGGACGCTGTGCAAAACAAAGCGTTGACGGCGCTGCCACCGACGTTCGGGGGACAGTCGGCGGATTCAGCGCGCAGCATAATCGTGGCCGATGGCTCAGCACCGTTGACGTTGGCTCAAGACACCGCTGTTCCGCATGACGCGAACTCGAACAGCAAAGAGAATGGAACTGCAAGCAACGAACTGGACGAGGTCGTGGTGACCGGGTCGCATATTCGAGGGGTCACGCCTTCCTCTCCTGTGATCGAAATCAGCAGAGATGAGATTGACCGTTCAGGGTATACATCGCTCCCCGATCTTTTGCGCAGTCTACCGCAGAATTTTGCGGGAGGAAGCAGTCCACAAACCGCGACCGGCTCAGCGGGAGGTAATGCAAACAATGGCAGTTTCGGCGGAGGCTCGGCACCAAACCTCAGAGGGCTTGGAGCCACTTCGACCCTGACCTTGATAGATGGCCATAGACTTGCGCAGGACACCGACGCCGGCGCGGTGGACATCACCGCCATTCCGCTCGATGCCATCGAAAGAATCGAGGTGATCACGGATGGTGCGTCGGCGGCTTACGGTTCGGACGCCGTCGCCGGAGTCGTCAATATTATCTTGAGAACCCCATATGATGGAGCGAAGGGGACAATCTCATCCGGTTACGCTACCGATGGCGGCGGATTGGATAAGCGCGCCAGCGTCTCGGCGGGCAAGACATGGGACGGCGGCGGAGTGCTCGGTACTTTCGAACATGAGTCGCAGGACGGGGTGCTCGCATCTCAGCGCGATTTCACTCAAACCGTGTATGCGCCTTACACGTTGCTTCCGGCTACGAATCGAAACTCCTATTTCTTGTCCAGCAAACAAAGCCTTATATCCGGCTTGACGGCATCATTCGAAGGCTTTTATACGTCGCGTGGGGCGCAGTTCTTCTCGACTGAAACTCCGGGCGTCACCGCCGATATCCCATCTGCGGTCAAAAGCTACGGTGGAACCGGTGAGGTGCGAGCCGCTTTGCCACTCGACTGGGTAGTGTCGCTGGATGGAACCTTCGGCAACCAACGTACCTACGAGCCTGTTTACATCTCGACTGTTGCGGAACCAAGTTCGACATACGCTTACGCCGACTACACAACGGGAAGCACGCGCGAGGTCGAGATATCCGCAGACGGCCCCCTTTTCAAAGCACCGGGCGGTTTCGCACGGCTTGCGATTGGTGGTGGACATCGCCATGAGGGCTTTGATGACGCTCTTCTGTTTCCTGGAGGTCTAAGTACGCCTGTAGGCAGCGGTTCTCGAAACGTCAACTATGGCTTTGGTGAGCTTGCCGTGCCTGTCATCGCGCCGCGCGGCGACGGGCACGCGGGCAGTCTTGACGTCAATGTCAGCGGCCGCCTCGAACATTACTCCGACTTTGGAGGGGCCGCCGTGCCAAAACTGGGCGCACGCTACTATCTGACGCAAGCGCTGACGATTCGGGGAGACTGGGGAAGATCGTTCCATGCGCCAACGCTCTTTCAGGTTTATGCGCCTCCCGCGGTCTCCTTGCAGACATTTGCGGATCCTAACTCCCCCAAAGGGGTTTCTCCCGCCTTGCTGCAGTCGGGCGGCAATCCGGGGCTGCGTCCCGAACGGGCGACGAGCTGGACCTTGGGCACGGACTACAAGCCTGATTGGCTCCCAGGGAGTCAATTGCAGGCAACATATTTCAATATCGCCTATCGCGACCGAATTTCGCAAATTACGGATACCTTGTCCGCACTGGCAAACCCCCTCGATGCGCCCTACGTTACGCTGTCTCCCTCCGCAGCCCAACAGCAAGCACTCATAGCGCAGGCAGGCGGTGTACTTACCAATCTCACGGGCGCGCCATACGATCCAGCGTCGGTCGCCGCCATCGTCGATTTCCGGAACATCAACATCGCCCAACAAAATATTGAGGGCGTCGATCTTCTCTTCGACAAGAAAAGTCGCCTGTCCGCATTCGATCTCGATAATTTCGTCAATGGTACCTATTTACAACTACGGAACAGAATTACCGACTTGCAGCCGGAGCAGGAATTGGCCGGCACGGTGTTCAATCCTCCTCGCCTGCGTCTCAGGGGCGGCGCAACGGTAGCGCGTGCCGGCCTGTCGGTCACCGGCACGGTGAATTACATCGGACCCGAATCCAACAATTTGGTAACGGGATCGCCGGATGTCGCATCGTGGACCACGATCGACGCTCAGGTGGCCTATGTTGTGGCGAGCGGCCCGCTCTCGGGATTTCGTGTCAGTTTGTCGGCGATCAATCTTCTGGATCGAAACCCGCCCTACCTGCAATACAACGCCTATCGAACCGGATTCAACTTCGACGAAGCTAATGTGACGCCGCTCGGCCGGTTCATCACGCTCCAGCTGCAAAAATCTTGGTAAACGTCAAAAAGCGCCCCGGTGGCCCGCGCACCTTCGTCACGGGGCAAAGATAGCCATCTATGAAACACATGCTTGCAGTGCTTCTCGTCGTCGCATCCGGTGCGTCGCTATCCTCGCAGGTTTCTCGTGTGCCAGGGTTCGAGCTCGAGGACTACGCGAAGCTGTGCATATTCGAAGACCTGCACCTAGCACCTGACGGTGATTTCGTCGTCTACGCGACCCGGCCTTTGCTGCAGGGGAATAGCGATAGCCGTCGGGAAGTATTCGTTCTTGCAACCGCCGCCGGGGCAGAGCCCATGCGACTCGCGCTGCCTGCGACCGCTCGGGCGATTCGATGGGCCGGTAGCTCCCACTTACTTGCTTTTTTGGCGGACGACCAAGGTGTTGCGCAGGTCTATCTGTACGACTGGGAAAAGCAAAGATTGTCGCGAATTTCCGACGCTGTGGACTCGGTGGTTGCATTCGAGCTATCGAACTCCGGCAAGTCGCTAGCTTACGTAACCAAATCAAAATCAGATGCGGCGAAGGCTGCGTCTTCATCTCTGTATGCCAGCCTTCGGCGCAGCGGGCCAGGCATATTGATCGATACGGATACGGTCGGACTCAACGAGGTGATAGACCCGCACTATGCCATGAGAGTGCATCAACCCAATGCCACGTTATGGGTGTCGGCAATCGGCAAGGCGCCAAAACGCATCGAAGTACCTGGAGACCCTGGGTCCTATATCAGCGAGATGCATTGGTCCGGTGACGATTCCATGATCTCGTTGGTCTATATAGCCGACGACATTCCGCTGGGTTCGAGTCGGTTACTGAGGCCAAGCCTCGGCGTGATTTCGATACAGACCGGAAAGTTTCACAATATCGCCGCTGCCACCACGTCGGCCGCTTCCGGACAGAGTTTTCGGTGGGGCGACTGGATTCCCGGGCAGCAGAAGCTGGTCATCGAGCGGGCCACCATCAAGCCTCCGTCGAGCGGATGGGGCCATCCAGACTGGGCTGTTGTCAGCCCGCGGGCTTTGCAAGACCAACCGCATATCAGATGGCACAAGGTTGATGCCGTGTTTGGCGCCAAGATTCATCCGATCACGCCGCGTCTTCTGCTGGTGGAAAATACCCTCAGGGCGGCCGCTTCCCTGTATGAGTGGAGTGACCGCGGCGAGCGGCGATCCGAGATCGTTGCGCGAATTGATGGAGCTACTTCGCAGTTTTCATTTGCCCGGAACGCGACGACGGTGGCGTTCGTGAGCGAAAGTATGATCCGGCCGCCGGAGATTTATCTCTACAAGAAGGAAATGGGCGTACGGCGCTTGTCTGCCGTGAACCAGGAAATCGCGGCAAAGATAACCGCCTCGGTTTCAGAAGTGTCTTGGAAGAGTGCGGATGGCACGACCGTCCAAGGTTGGCTGTTGAGCCCAGATAGGTCTTGGGCGAAGCCCTGGCCCATCGTTACCTTTCTGCATGGGGGCCCCACCATCGCGGTGACGAACGAATTCACGCCGTACTGGACCGCATGGCCGTATCCGTTCGCCGTTTACGCCGCCAAAGGAATTGGCGTATTTTTCCCGAACTATCGCGGATCGGGGACCTTCGGCGCCGCCTTCCAGACACCGACAGAACTGGACCAGGAACCGATTGACGATGTGGTTTCGGGAGTGGACTATCTCATCGATTCTGGAATCGCGGACAAATCCAAGCTTGGCCTCTCGGGTCATAGCTATGGTGCATGGTTGGGACCTATGGTGTTGACGAGGTTTTCGATCTTTCGAGCTTGTTCTTTCGCGGAAGGGTGGGGCAATACAATTGAGACGTACGAGCTGCTCGAAGGAAAGTTCCTGCGAGAGACTTGGGATTCAAATGCAAGATGGGGCGGAAGCCTGTACGACGTACCCACCGCACCTGCCAGAATGTTGGAGCTATCACCTGACTTGCATTTCGACAAGGTCAGGTCCGCCAACCTGTTCGAGAGCGGGGCGGAATCTGATTTTCTCAAAATGTTGAGCCTCGGCAAGGCGTCAGTTGCGAAGGGCCTGCCCACGGAGAGCATTACGTATCCGCTGACCGGGCATAACCCAACCGACCCTGGCATTCAGCGTGAAACCGCGCAAAGAAATGCAGACTGGTTCATGTTTTGGTTGCGGGACGAAGAGCGGCAAGACGAAGATGCCGCACCTCAATACGAGCGCTGGCGTGCAGCCAAAGCTCACGCGAGCGCATTCAATTCACGATAGCTCCATCGTCGCAGCCATGCCTCGATGTACAGCATCCGGATGACATCAAGAACACCGACCGTGGTATTGCTGATTGAAAGCGACAAGACACTCTCCAGCTTGTGCCTGTCTAGAATACCTGCCCGAGCCATTAACCCGTCCAAGAGCGTCTCCTGCAAGAAGGGTCTGTGAGCATTGACCAGCATATGCAGCCATTGCGAGTTGGTGCCCTTGCCGACGCGGTCCATCACGGCCGGCGGCAATACATCTGAAAATGCATTTCGTGCGACGGCTCTTGCCCTTCCGCCGCGAATATGCAGGAAGCTGGCCAACTGTAGCGACAGTTCGACCAAGGGTTGACTCGAAAGAGGCGATATCAAGACCGGATCACCCGGCGAGCCGAATGCGAACGGGATTTCCGACAATACCGAAGTCGTGACAAACAGGCCGTATATCACGGCAAAACGGCCTAAAGGTACGCCCTCCATGTCTAGAAACCATGGATGAATATATTGCGATGCCATCGCCCTATAGCCCGCCAGCGCGTCGCGTGAAATCAGGCCGTTCGATGCTGCATCGTAGCCCGCGCCCTCTATGTAATTGAGAATACTCCAGCACGCCTGTTGGCTTCTTCCCCGACTTTCTCGAATGCCGGCACGAAGTGCCCTCCAACCTGAGGTTTTCTGGAGAAGTGCGTAATCGGCGGCAACCCGGAATACACCGAGGTTCAGACCGTGGAGTTGCAGATAGTCAGCGACCTCATGGCCAATTCCGCCGCCGAACACATTGTCACCGAGTTCTCCATTGAAAATGGCGGATGCACCATGCGCTTTGGCGACCGCGAGATCGCGAGGATAGCGATCAAACGCACTGAAGGATAGAAGCGGCCTCGATATTCGTGGACAGGTCAGTATCCTCTGCAGAGACGCGTCCTTCGATCTGGCCAGCTCGAGCAGCCTGACGTCGAGCTTTTCCGCGACAGCGCGAGCATAACGACGCTCATCTCCCAGTTGGTCGGAATAGTAGGTTGCGCATGTAATCGTCGGTCGGGTCGGGGATCGCGTCAGGCATCCAAGTACGATGGATGAGTCCAATCCGCCGGACAGCAGCAGCATGGAGGTTGGATGAGGAGAGACCCAGCAATCGATGCATTCCTGAGTTGCTTTACGCAGAAGCCGGGAAGCAGTACCGAAGTCCTGGATCTGCGCACGGCGGGAGATTTCCCGCGGATCCCAATAGGGGGATGTTGATATACCCTGATCGTCAATGCGAACGGCTTCGCCCGCTTGGATCTCAGTAATCTCCTTGATAGCCGTCGCTGACGTAACATAGTCGCCGTTGGTTGCTTGGGCCGCCACAAGTTGCCAGTCGATCGTCAATCGCGTCAAACGTAGAGATGCGAAATCGTCGACCGATGAAAAGAACACGCATATGTTGTCAATACATGCGCGGAAGCATGGCAGGCTGCTCATGGGAGATCGAAGGACGATGCTCGAGCGGCTGTTTTCTGAGCGAAAAATGGCCACATAGGAACCCCAGTGCTCTTCGATGAGGCTTCGCCCGTGAGAGCGAATGACCTTTGAGGCGAACGCGTCGGCGTCATGCGCACTGCCGCCGCCGAAAGGGCGCGATGCATCGTCTCGCGAGAACATCTGGCCCAGGATCACGCCTCGATGATTTGCCAGCGGCATCGAGGATCGCTCGATCTCAGCTTGATACGCCCAAACATGCAACCCCAGCGTTTCAAAACACGATCCAAGGTCCGGCAGCAGGTCCCTGATGCGCTCGCGAACGATGCCGGTAGCGCCGCTCATTCCAGCAGCGGTATCGTCCCAAGCCATTGCGATATACCGGTACATGCCCTGACCTTTTCCTCAAGTTGCGAAGATGGGTGTGGTTCGTAACGCCAATTCTGCCGCGTCGGTCAACATGACATCCGAGTACTGTACCCAAGCATGAGCGGAGAATGGCTTCGTGCTGACTCCGAATACCAAGGTTGGCGCTATGCCGTGCCAGTAGAGATAACGCGTAAGTACGAGCGAATCGAATAAGCATTCGTTTCTTCGAGAATAGAACCAGAGACTCACCCGCCGGAAATGGGACACGATCATTCGAAGTCGTGCAGCATCCGGCGTTGACCCGTGAATCGCGGCGCGGTGCTTCAGGATCTGGATGTGTCGAATTATTTTCTCGAGCCTGTTCAATTTTAGGTTCATGCCGACGTAGGCGATGGATAAGATGAGCGTGATATCGAGCCACAATCGCAGTGCGCGGCCAGGGCTGTCGTGGATGTCGTGGGCAAGAGTGGCGGTGGGTGTCGGAACATCCTGCGGACGCACGGCGGGTGGCCCGCCGGGTGATTCGGTAAGCAACCCCCGCCGGCACAGTTCGGTGAGCATCGAGATGCTTTGCCCCGACAGAGGGCTCGAGCTTGCTGTGAGCACCGCATGGGCGGGAGCGGGCCAATCGCTGATGCACCGACGGAACGTATCGAGGTGGTCCGAGGAAAGTCCCAGGTATTTCCCGGTGCGAAAGTCCAAAAATATGGCGCCCTCAGCGGTCTCGCAACCCGATGCGTGATGTGAGAAATAGTACATGCCGGCGCACGCGTGTTGAGGTGCTGGTACGCAGAGTAATTCTGCGTACCAGCTCGTCTATACCTCAGACCAGCCCATTGTGATCCGCATCAGATTCAAAAGGTATCAGATTGCTCTTGGTTGCCGTCGCTATGCTTCCGAGTTCAATGATCATGGTGATCTCCTATGCTGTTCACTAAATGTTAGTGATACCAACCACCGATGCGGTGGTGTGAGAAACATGATTGCGGCCGGAATAAAATGTCAACCGAAAATTGGGCGCCAAAAATGATTCGGCGCGGCGCTTTGAATGTGAAGCTCACTGAAATTGCCAGACTGGAATAGAAGCTGTTCGCGCCACCGCCGTATCAGCGATCGAGTACGACGCACCAGACGAGAGAATTCTCGCCGCGTTTCATGTGGTTGCGTGGTCCCTTAGCGGAGGGCGAGTGCTGAGCCGATGCGCGGCGCAATACATGTAGTGCGGGTTGGCACGTGGAATCAGGCAGCGTCGCGGGAGCAATCGACTCGGTGAAAAAGCCATCGAGCGCGGCCGTGGCAGACACCTAGAAGGCATCATAAGTCTCGCCACACCAGAATCGATCGCGAGAAAAGCGTATTGCCTGACACCGATGAAGTATCACAACTCGGAACTTCGCCGATTGACTGCACGATCTTTAGCCGCCGCAAGAAAAATTCACTTGCACCTATGCCTGCCGCTCAGGTTCAATTCTGGTATCGCAGCGTACTTCACGGAAGATAACGATGTACTCGGGACGCAGCCGGCCGGCACCGCCTGCGATAAGTAAGCGATTTCCCCGCCATGCCACTTTAGTGAGCGCGCAGCTTTACCGCGGGGATCGAATGCTCACGCGAGAACTTCACGAGAGCTTCGATGGCGCAACCATGGAAGGACCCAGTGATGCCACGTCTCGCACGACTGCCTTTCGTTCCCTTCGGTTGGTACTACGTCGTGCTGCGAAGCGTGCCGGGCAGGAGGATCATCGCCAGTGAGGCGGACCTCTCGGCGGCGTTGAGGCTCCTGCGGCGAACGCTGCGCAAGAAGGGCGCCAGCATACACGCGGCCTACATCGGCGAGCGTGAGATACATCTGGCGCTGCAAGTACGAGAAGTACCACTGAGCGCGATTACCGGCGGTTTTCAGCACGAATATGCACGCGTCTTCAACCGGACCCATGATGAACAGGGCTCGCTGTTCCGCTTGCACTATTACGCGCTCCTGATCGATCACAAACGATGGCTGGTGCCGCTGGTGCGCTTCATTCACTGGATTCACCGTCTCGACGCGCAGGACGATGGTGCGGGCAGCCTCTGGTGGAGCAGCGATGTCGTATACCGGGGAGGCGAGCAACGAGACTGGGTGACGACAAATCTCGTGTTTCGCCTGCTGGCCCGTCGGGACCGCGGCAATCAGGATCCATATGAAGCGTATCGAAGAGTGTCCGACACGGCACCGGATCCGAGCGACGCCCATTCGTTCCGGCACGGTTCGGCGGAAGACTCACGGTTTTTGGGGGACCCCCCGTTCACCGTGGACGTGTGGCGCCGCACGGGTCGCCGCTCACCGGACCGCGCCCGGCGCGCACCGCATATTGAAGGAGACATCCGAGCGGTGCTGACGCAGATGATCGATCGATTTACCGCGTTTTGCGATAAACGACTGCCGCGGGACCAGGCCGCGATCTGGAGTCACCTCGTAACGTACGAGAAGCTTCGGTCCCGATCGCGTAAGCGCCCGCTGCCGATGGTGCGGGCCTTGAGCGTGTCGTACCTCATCATGCACAAGATCGCCACGCCCACCCAGGCGGCACATTTCTTCGGCTGCAGTCTTAGATCCGTGTCGGCACGCAGGCGGCGATTCTATCTGGCGCTGTTTCACAAGTGGTTTGGCGTCAAGCCTGAGGTGCTATTTGCCCTCCGCGGCGATGACCCTGGGCCGCGGCGATGAACCATGGGCAAGGGCTGCGAGGGCCCCTGAATATTCGGGCAGGGATTCTCCGCATGAAGATCTTGGCGCAGCGCGGGAGACGATGAGGCGAGCGCTTGCCCTGAATCCCATCAGTGCAAGAGCGGATACACCCGGTCGGCGAATGCCGTGCAGAACTCTTCCTCGACCTTGTTGAGCAGGCGTTGCTTCAGTACGAAGGGATCCAACCCGTTGATTGACCGCTCGACCAACTCGCGCGCTACCTGCGCGACATCGGGGTAGTACGGAGCACTGCACGGATCGACGTTGTGTTGCATCGACCCCACCATACAGGCCAATATCGACTCCACTTTGGACAGGTTTTCGCGCTCCAGTTCGATCGCTTCATGCAGGCTCTCCGGAACGGGGACACCGTAGACATGCTCCTCTGGGCGGGTCTTTCGGCTGGATGAACGACCTCGATGCCGCCGAGCTTTGCGCGCACGCCGCGTAGCCATGTCACACCTCACTTTTTCGGTTGATTGTCAGCGAGAAACATATAGCATACAGCTCAGCAACTGTATATATTATCAGTGATATCCGATCAGCTCCAATCAGGATTGGGCGCATCCGCGCCTACTTAACTTAGCGCTGTAACGCATTGTAATCGCTTACCAAGACCGACCCTGTCGCGGCAATTCCATTATTCTATGTAATTCGGAAGTTGAACGAGTTATAATTCGGAAACAGAACGAGTTGCGA
>Ga0116129_1001268_pt1 | contig 14157 bp, 11 predicted proteins | sample June2015DPH_17_2_FD_89732 | JGI IMG/M metagenome (GOLD analysis project Ga0116129, IMG submission 89732) | Peatland microbial communities from SPRUCE experiment site at the Marcell Experimental Forest, Minnesota, USA - June2015DPH_17_10 | ecosystem: Environmental > Terrestrial > Soil > Wetlands...
AGCTTATGCAGCTACCCGAAGCACAACGTCATCTGTATGAAATTCACACCGCACCGCAATCTGATCTGGTTAGCGCGGTCTTGTCGCCGGACCACGTCGTTGAGCTGGCGCGCTTGAGGGATTTTCTCAAATAGCGATGCCTAGACGGTCAGGGTCACGATGACGACCTCTTGGGTAATGACCCGGTAAAGGTCAACATGGCTCGACAGCGCTCAAGCCATGGGCGCGGATATACCATCGCCTTGAGCCGTGATTCCCATCGGCCAGACTGATAGGTTTCGATTTCCATCCGCCACGCGTCGCCGTCATTCCATTCGAGACTCAAAACGCGTGCGTCCCGAGTGTCGACAGTGAGGTGAACGGGCGAACGGTTTGGTTGCTGCAAAACCGTCAAGCCCCTACCGGTCGCTCGTATGCACGGACCGCCCTGCACTGCGCGGCCATACTTGCGGACGAACAGCACCGCTAATGCTCGCGCCTCATAAATGTCACGCGCCCAATCCGGATCGTCTGTGAGGATTTTCATCTTGCACGTCCCGAGATTTCCTCAGCGACCTAAAGCTATCTATTCCCGTACCTCATATGCTTTCTTTGGAAACACGATGATCTCAGCGCGCATGCGGATTGAGCATGCTGCTTCACGGCACTTGGGCTGACGAAAGCATAAGACCTCTTGGATTGAACATGGATTGAAGACCATGACTTGCACACCCCCTCGCAGACGCTCCGCTCCCTGAAGCGGGGCGCCCTCGCGGCGGTTCAATTATCGCTTACTGGCACGATCCGAAGTCCGGCACCGGACAGTGCCTCGATGATACATTTCGCAACTTGTTTGGCCTCCTCGGGGTCCATCCGTGACTGCCCCTTGAAGGCGCGCACCTCGTGGAAGCCCTACCAAGCCAGCTGTGTTGCAGACAAGATGCCGGTTCTGATCGCCCCCTACGCCGAAGAGAGGTCGGGGCCGCGCCGTTGGGTTACGGAGGCCTCGGCGCGTCATTCCGCGCAGCATGGCTTGTCCGTCGCTCCGCGACTCGCTGCATGACCACATAGAATGAGGGAACGAACACGACCGCAATACAGGTCGAGGCGATCATGCCGCTGAAAACTGCCAGGCCGATCGATCGACGCGCCCCGGCGCCCGCGCCCGTCGCAATGACAAGCGGGAACACACCCAGAATAAAGGCGAAGGAGGTCATGAGAATGGGCCGGAGCCTGAGCCGGGCTCCCTCCACCGCCGCGCCAACGATTTCCATCCCCTCGGATCGCTTTTGGCGCGCGTATTCAACGATCAGGATTGCATTCTTACTGGCGAGCGCGATCAGAAGGATGAGGCCGATCTGCGTGTAGAGATTGTTGGCGGCGCCGAGGGCGGTCAGCGCGCCCACCGTGCCCAGCAGGGCGAGCGGCACGCCAAGAATCACGGCAAGCGGCAGGATCCAGCTCTCGTATTGTCCAGCAAGGACGAAATAGACGAGCAGCATAGCGAGGCCGAAGACGAAATAAATCTGCGACCCAACCGCCTGCTCCTGATAGGACATCGCGGTCCATTGGTAGCCCGCTCCGGTAGGCAGCCCCTCCGCGCCTACCTGGTCCATGATATCGAGCGCCTGCCCCGAACTGAAGCCGGGGGCCGAGCCGCCGACGACCATCGCCGAAGGATAAAGATTGTAGAGGCTGATCAGTGGCGGACCCACGACTTTCTTGACGTCGACCACCGTTCCGATCGGCGTCATGATTCCGCTGCCTGTCTTGACTTTGAGGTTCTTAATGTCGTCGATGTTCGCACGGTAGTCGGGCTGCGACTGCGTGTAGACTTGGAACACGTGTCCGAAGTTGTTGAACTGGGCCGCGTAATACGATCCGACGTAGGTCGACAGGGCGGAAAAGACGTCCCCGACCGTGATTCCGAGCGTCTCGGCCTTGATGCGGTCGACGGTAATTCTGTATTGAGGGGCGCCGGCTCGAAAGGTCGTGGCCAGCCTCCGCAGAGCGGATTGTGCATTGCCATCGCTAACAACAGAGTTGGCTAGTTGCTCCAGCAGCGCATAGTCGAAATCGCCATTTTTGATCTCAACCTCCATGGTGAAGCCACTGACGTTACCAATGCCTTGAATCGGGGGCGGGAGACTTGCAAAAGCGAAGGCTTGCGTCACTCCTTGGAGGGAGCGATTTATATTCTGGTCGATCGTGCGCAGATCCTGTCCCTTCTGCTTGAGGCGCGCGTCCCAGTCATTGAGGACTACAAAGGCGACGCCCGCATTGGCGAGGCTCGCAAGATTGTCGAGCACAGAAACTCCGCTGACAGTGACCACATGGTCGACGCCGGGGGTATTCTTCGCAATTCTCGATATTTGTTGCATTACCGCGTCGGTGCGCTCCTTGGAAGCGCCGTCCGGCAGTTGCGCGCTGACTATCAAGTAGCCTTGGTCCTCGTCCGGCAGGAACGCTGTCGGCACGCGCGTGAGCCCCCAGATTGCGAAGCCGACCAGAATAAGCGCGACGATCGTCATCACGCCGCTGCGGCGCGTCATCGCGCCGATCAGCCTCACATAGCCGCGTTCAATGAGCCCGTAGACCACGTTGAAGCCCCGAAAAATGAAGTTGCGTTTTTCAAGAGGCTTCGGCGGGCGCAGCCACATCGCGCTTTGCGTGGGCTTCAAGGTCATAGCGTTGATTGCGCTGATGAAAGCGGTGGCGGCAATGACGAGAGCGAATTGCCGATAGAGCTGGCCGGTCAGTCCCGGCAAGAAAGCGGCGGGGATAAACACCGACATCAGTACGAGCGTGATGCCGATGACCGGACCCGTCAACTCGTCCATCGCTCTGCCCGCCGCCTCGCGGCCAGGGACGCCCTGCTCGATATAACGCGAGACGCCCTCGACGATGACGATCGCGTCGTCGACAACGATGCCGATCGCGAGCACGAGGGCGAACAGCGTCGAGAGATTGATAGAGAACCCGAGCGCCGCCATCGCGGCGAAAGCGCCGATGATCGTCACCGGAACGGTCGTCGCCGGGACGAGCATCGCCCGCCAATCCTGCAGAAAGACGAGAATGACGATGAGCACGAGAACGCCGGCCTCGAATAGCGTCAGATAGACCTCATTGATCGCGGCCTTCACGAATTTCGTGGTATCGAAGGGCGTCAAGTATGAAAGGCCCGCAGGGAAGCTCTTGGCGAGTTCGTCCATCTTCGCCTTGATCTCCGCGGCGACTTCAATTGCGTTGGCGTTCGGCAGGAGCGAGACAGAGATCCCGGCTGCCGGCTGGCCATCGAGATTGAACGATTTGCTGTAGCTCTGGGCGCCGAGTTCGACGCGGCCGATGTCGCGGATTCGGGTGATTTGTCCGCCATTTGCGGAATTGACCTTCACGATGATGTTCTCGAACTCGGCGGCGTCGTCCAGGCGGCCTTTTAGGTCGAGCGTATATTGAAAATCCTGGCCCTTCGGAGCGGGCGGCGTGCCGACTTGGCCGGCGGCGACTTCCTGACTTTCCTGCTGTACGGCGTTGATCACGTCTTGCGGCGTCAGGTTGCGCGCCTGAAGCAGGTCCGGGTTCATCCAAATCCGCATGGCGTATTGCCCGGCGCCGAAGATCGTCACGCCGCCGACGCCGTTGAGTCGAACTAGTTCGTTCTGCACATTGATGACAGCGTAATTCGATAGGAACAGACTGTCGAAGCGGCTGTCCGGCGAAAATAGCGCGACGAATTCGAGAATCGACGTTGACTTCTTGGCTGTCGTCACGCCTTGGGCCTGGACTTGCGGCGGCAGCGACGAAAGGGCGGATGCCACTTGGTTTTGGACCAAGATTTGCGCTTTGTCGGGATCCGTGCCGATCGCGAAGGTGACGGTGAGATTATAGGTGCCATCGTCCGCGCTGGTCGACTGCATGTAGAGCATGTTCTCGACGCCGTTGACCTGCTGCTCGATTGGCAGTGCGACAGTGTTGACCAGGGTCTTCGCGCTCGCGCCGGGGTAACTTGTCGTCACCTGAACTGTTGGCGGGACTACATTGGGATATTGAGCGGTCGGCAGTTGAATGAGCGAGACCAGGCCAATCAGGACGAAGACCAGCGCCAGCACGTTGGCGAGCACTGGCCGATCGATAAAAAAGCGCGAGATCATGCGAGTCCTCCCTGGTGCTTCATCTCGGCGTTTGGTTGGGATCGCTTGTCTTGGCGGCGTCCGATAGATCAGTGCCGACCGACGTCAGTACGGATCGTTGAGGTTCGACCTTTGCGCCGGGAAAGGCCCGCTGAACGCCTTCGGTCACGACCCAGTCGCCGGGATCGAGCCCGGATACGATGACCCGCAGCTGACCCTGTTTTTGCCCGGTTTGGACGATTTTGCGCTGAACGACGTTGTCCGCGCCGACCACCGACACGTAGCTACCTTCTTGGCTCGTCCCAATCGCGTCGTCTCGCGTCAGCAACGCCTTGTCCTGATGCCCGATCGGCGTCCGAACACGCACGAAGAGCCCGGCCAGCAGCGAACGATCCTTGTTCTCGAACACGGCGCGCCCGGTCAGCGTGCCACTCGAAAAGTCGATCTGCGGCGAGACGTAGTCGAGATGTCCTTTGTGGGGATAGCCTTCCTCACTCTGCAGGCCGATCTCGACCGGGATGCTCGTCAAGTCCATCGTTCTCAGCCGAAGCCCCCTTTTTGCGAGGCGGCTCTGGATCGCCAGAACTTGCGGTTCGCTCACAGTGAAATAGACGTAGATCGGGTCGACCTGCATAATGGTTGCGAGCGTGGTCGGTCCCGACATACCGACGAACGCGCCCAGATCGACCTGATGGTTGGTGACATCGCCGTCGAAAGGTGCGAGCACCCTGGTGAAGCCAAGATTGATGTTCGCGGTCTCGACATTGGCTTGATCGAGCTCAACAGTCGCCTTGGCCTGCTGCACGACGAAGACCTGATCTTGCGCTTGTTGCGCTTGAATTGCCTGCTGCTGTTCCAACTTCTGGTAGCGGGTCAGATTCATTTGGCCCTCTGCGAGCGCGGCCTCGTCGTGCTCCAATTGCGCTTTGGCTTGATCGAGCTGCGCCTGATAGATGTCGCGTTCGATACCAAAGAGCTGCGTTCCCTTCGTGACCGCGGCGCCATCCTTATAATCGATTGATTCCAGATAGCCCTGGACGCGCGCGACCAGAGTCACCGCCCGAAACGGTGCGGTGTTGCCGGTGAGGTCGAGATACATAGTCACCGGCTCTTGGACGGGCTGCGCGACAACAACTTTCGGAGGCGGAGGAGGGAGATAGGTGTTTTTAGAGCCGCAGCCGACGAGAGTCAGCGCCGCCAGAATAGCCAGGCCAGAACGTCTGCTTTTTCCGGACGACGGAGATAGCCGTTGCGCGGACACTGGCCCGAAAATCTCGACCAACAAAAGGTGGCGCATTTTTCCCTGGTCTCCTCCTGTGTGCCTTCTGACTTAAGAACCCGCCTTTGGATCAGCGAGCGGTAGATGCGACGCAAAGGCAATCAAGGCAACCCGAGAACAGGTTTTGCGAGGAGGTCTGCGATAGAAGAGATCCAGCGGTCCTGCCAGTAATGATGTTCGCGATCGCCACGAGGGGCTGGTTAACGCCAAACCTCCGTCTTGACGATCCGGCGGCATGCTAACGGAACGCGCTGCGTTGAGCATCGGGCGCCATAGCGAGGAGCCTAGCGCGGCGACAAGCGCAATCCCTAGCAATGATACTGCCCGCGCTTCCACCCCGGCATGGCCAGCCGCGATCAGAAGCAGGCTCAAGACCGCAGGCGATTGATCCGACATCAGCCATCGGACAGGCTTCCAAAGCATCAGTTGAACCATAACGTTGACGATACCCGACGTCCGCGAAGGTCAGCCCACCTTCTGCGTGACCAAAGAAATTGCGCCCCTAGTGAAGCGCGCTGCCAGGAAGCTTGCAATACCCAACGTCATCATATCGAACGCTAAATGAAATCCGACAGCTTGCCGGTAGTCAAACTCTGGTCCATCGCTCGGGTTCTGACGCAAATGTTCGGGTTCAATACAAAGCGCGCATGGGTTCGGGGGAGCACGAACGGACAGTACTGACACATCCGTGCCGTTCATGTCCGTCTTCGGGGCAATACGGAAACGCAGTGAGCCGAACGCGGCTTCCGGTTTTGACCCGGGCTATATAAAAAGGCTGATATTGGGTTCTCGGGCGTGACCGAACAATCGAGGGAAGCCGCGCCTATGCTCGGATCGCCTCTATCCGGCGATCTGCTCAAGGTCGGTCACGTTTTTGCGAGGTAGTGCGTCCATCTGAAGCGGGATGGCTGACTTCACGCTGTGCACGCAGTGGCAGCGACGTCAACACCCTCTTGTTTTCTAACGCAAAAGTTGCTTCAGTTTAGCGTCAATAGAGGACCGGCGGATGCACTACCGCCATCTTTATTATTTTGTCCGGATTGTCGAGGCAGGCAGCTTTTCGCAGGCCGCTCGGACCATCCACGTGGCGCAGCCCGCGCTCAGCCAGCAAATTGCTGAATTGGAGGCCTCCCTGGGCGTCCGCTCCTGCAAAGGAGCGCGCGAGGGGTTAAGCCCACGGCCGCTGGGCAAAAATTCTACGACGAAGCATCGTCGATCCTGCGCAAATACGAGAATCTCCCTGGGCTGGTTCGTTCCAACTCGGGGGAGGTAGAGGGGCGGGTCAGCCTGGGAATGCCGGCCTCCCTGTCGACGACGCTGGTTGGACCGTTCATCGAAGCATGCAAGGCGGACCATCCGCGGGTCACGCTCAGGTTTATCGACGGGGATAGCGAATTCCTTCGCGAGGAAATCGAGAAGAGCAGGCTCGATCTGGCTCTTGCCTATGAGGGCGATTTTTTTCCCGTTGTGCATCGCCAGCCTTTATTCCGCCAAAACCATTATCTGATCAGCAGCAAGCGCGCTGCCCATCCCAAGACCACGACGATCTCGCTGAAGGACGTCGCGAAGATTCCCCTGGTTCTACCAACCGGGCTAAACGCGCGCAGGATCGTGATTGATCGGACCTTCGGCGAGGCAGGTCTGACCCTGAACTTGGCCGCGGAGGCCGTTACTGTGTCGAGCGAGCTTTCGGCGGTTAGGTCGGGCGCCGGCAGCACGATTCTCAATCTCGGGGACATGTCGGGCTTCTCGCTGGACGATTTCGCGGAGCCCGTTTTGATCGAGCCAACATTTTACCTGACCTGCTGCCTGCTCTGGTCGAACGAGGATACCCTCACGCTCGCGGCCGAGCGTGTGAAAGTGTTCTTGATTGAATTTCTGAAGAACCACATTTTCGAGACGAAAAGACCGGGTGCGCTGTGGCTCGATTGAGGGGCGAACCGTTTAGTAGATCGGCCATCACACGTTTTGGCGGCGCAGGCGCCGCCAGGACGGACCCTGCCGGTTGAATTAACCGCCGCCACCGCCATGCTCGTCGGCGAACGCGATGCCGGCCTGGGTTTCATCGATCGCTTGCCGGACCAGATCCATCGCTCGGGCCCGATGGCCGCCCTTGTTTGCGGTGGATTCCCGCAGCGAACCGAGGGCTTGATGGAGCGATGATAATGCGTGTTCCATATTGCCCTGATAGGCACTCGCAGATTTTGCCGACGCGCCGAGCAGCCCGATGGCCGCGATGCCCGTTGCAGTGACCGCCGCAACGCCGCGGCGAGTGAATTGTGACTGAGACATTTATTTTCCTTCCGGTTTGACGAGATGCAAGAGTAGTAGCAGGATCACTGAGTGTTCATGCGTATGCAGTCGAGGCATCCGCTGCGGGCACAACTCGCCGAAAGCTGCGCTCGACACAAATACAGATTGATTATGTGGCCATAGCGCAGGCCGATGGGCGGCGCCAGTTAGCCGCGTAACGTTCGCGCGGACGGTGCCGCTGGGTTTTCGCAAGCGAAGGATCGCCGAATGCATAGGGGGTCTGTGAAGCTCACGCGTGGGCCACTTTCGTCGTGGCCTTCGGCAAGGTCTGGCGGGCGGCGCGATGGCTAATTGATTGAACCCACTCGTCAAACGTCGCCGCACCAAATGTGCATTCCAGCGCGAATGATCTTGATCAAGCGCGGCTATAGCTTCCGCCGATACCCGCATATTGAAGCTGTATTTGTCTTCGTCGACAGTCTGGATCATTGGTCCGCCCCTCAAGCGGGCAGGCCATTTCGGATTGCCCACGTTCAACAAGGGCAATTCGATGCCGAACCTCATCTACCGCGTAGTGTCGGCCTGCGGCGCGCTCGGATACGGCTATCCGATTGAATCTCTGCGACACGCGCTCAAGGGACGGGTCGATGCGATCGTTTGCGATGCCGGATCGATGGATGCGGGTCCTTATTACCTCGGCACAGGCACTGCCTATTTCGAGCGCGATTCGGTCAAGGCCGATTACCGTCATATGGTGGAAGCGGCGTGCGAGTTCGGCTGCCCGGCGATCCTCGGCAGCGGCGGAATGGCCGGCGGCAACCGGAATCTCGATTGGATGGTCGAAATCGCCAAGGAGGTCTTTAGCGAGCTTGGGATTCGTGATGTTAAGGTCGCGATCATTCGCTCCGAGATCGATCCCGAAATTGTTGTCCGGGAATTTCGTAAAGGTGCGCTGCGCCTTACCGGTGTGGGTCCGGAGCTCAGCGAGGATACTTTGCGCGAGAGCGTGATCGTAGGTCAGATGGGGATTCATCCGCTGATCACCGCGCTTGAAAGCGGCGCCCAATTCATTCTTGCCGGCAGGTCCTGCGACAGCGCGCTGTTTGCATCCGACATGATCAGGCGCGGTATCGACGCTGGGCTCGCCTATCACGCCGGTCACATCCTGGAGTCAGGCGCGCTGGCGTGTGATCCCGGTTCGCCGTCGGACTGCCTCGTTGGCGAAATCTACGACGACGGCACCGCGGTGTTCGTGGCGCCAAATCCGACGCGGCGGTGCACCGTGCAATCGATTGCAGCGCATGCTCTTTACCAGGAGAGCCATCCGCAGCTGCAGGTGTATCCCGAGGGCATTCTCACGATGGAGAAGACGCAGTTCTTCTCCCGGGATAGCCGTAGCGCGGGCATTCGTGACAGCCGCCTGGTGCGCGCCGGCAAGCCTCGGCCTTGGAGCATTAAGCTCGAAGGCGCCCGCCGCCTGGGGCTGCGAAAGGTGTCCTTGATCCATATCGGCGCCGACGATCTTCCGAACCTCCCCGATGATCTGCTCGTTTATGGCCGCAACGGCGTGCAGGCCGCCCGCGTAAGCGGGTTGCAGCGCGAACTCGGAATTATTGTCGAAACCACGGCCAGGTCGGCCGAGCATGCGGTTCTGCTCGCGATCCTGGTCGCGCGCGAACTGGTTCACCATGCCTATCCCGGCCGGAGGGGAAACTGCGGCAATATTGCTTATCCGCTGTCGCCGGATGTCGTTAGCTTCAGGCGCCCCGACGGCCTGTTCGGCGCCATCGTGCCGGGCGGAACGCGCGATCCCGTGTTCATTGAGAATTATGCCGGTATCAAAAAGGCCGTCGCCGCGCGGATCGCCGATCAGCGACCGGACACGCTGGCTGACGCCGATTTTGCGATCACCACGGCCGACGCTTCAAATCCCGCCATCCTGTTGCGGACAGTCGATTGCGATCCGGAGCGGCTTGCCTCTCTGCATCAACAGGAGATCGACCGCATCACACAATTTGCGATGCCGAAGACCGCGTCGCGATTCGGTCTCGATGGGCCTGACGCTTACGCCTGGTCGCTCTATCATCTTCTTCAGAACGAGGACGTGATCAGGAACGACCTGTTCTCGATCGCCTATTACAGCGCGACCGGCGCCAACTGGGTCGCACAGGGCACGGAGCGTCCTCGCTACTTCGATATCGGCGACGTCGGCTATCGCGGCGATCTCGACAGCCGCACCCTCTCTCTGATCGCCGATCATCCGGCTTCGGAAGCATCCATCGGCTCGTATCGACTGCTGGACATGGCTGCGGTGATTCGCAGCAAGGATGCCGGCGTCAATCGTCTGACCTTCGACGTTATCTTCACGTCGGGCGAGAATTACGAAGCTGCGTTGCATTCCAACGTCTTCAGCAAGGACAACATTGCAGGGGTCCTGAATCTTCCGCCAGAGCGCGTGCTCGGAACGTTCTTCGTCGACAGCTGCAACGCAATCAAGATTTCCATCGACCGTCCCAACATCTCGGCGTCAACGGATGAGCGCGACGTCTTCGGATCACAGCAACAATCCGCAATCCAGCACATGAGTGTCCCGATGTATCCCGCGGCGCTTGCCAAGGCGTCTTCCTTCTAAAGTCAAGCACTTCAATCAAACTTGGGCCGAGCGTTCCATGTCCAACCGTCTCACGATACGTACCAAAAGCGACAATCTGGCTTCCCACATTCTCCCGGTTTCGGGAACGATGATCGGTGTGTGCGCGACGTTGATCGGATTGGTCAAGCTTGCGGAAGCGAAGCACGGATCGTCGCATGTCGATGAATATGCGGCGATGGCCGCCGTGACGTTCCTAGCGAGCGCGCTGACTTCTTATCTGTCGATCCGTTATTCGGATCGAGCCAGATTGAGCTTTCGGATCGAGCGAATAGCGGACGTTATTTTTCTTGCTGGTCTGATCGGCATTACCCTAGTCGCAACGCTGTTTGCGTATGAGGTCATCTAGGGCGAACCGGAGCCTGCCAAGGAGAGGGTGCCGCTTGTACCCATCAAGGCACCAACGTTTGGATCGTAACCCGCACGCGGGCCGCGGCCAAAGTTTTATTGTCAAAGGAGAGAACTCATGAGCCGAACTACAAGCAGATCATTGGCGCCGCGCTGATCGTTTTTGCGCTGGGCGGCGGCGCGGGCCTCGCGCAGGGCATCATGGCGAGGCAGGACGCCTGTCGGCCCGACATGTTTTGGCTGTGCGGCAGCTATACTCCTGACGTCGGCCAGATCGTCGGATGCCTGCGCGGCAACAAGTGATGTTCGCGGAGCCGGCTGTCTCCGAAGGATACGGCGCACGATTCCGTGTTCGCTCGCACATGGAATGACGTCGCTGCCAAACGGGGTGCCGACGGCAAATCGAAACTGACTACCGACCGAGGCTTCGACGATGATTTCGACCAAGATGCTCGCCCAGGGTGCCACCGACGATGTCGTCGCTCCCGATGTCACGCGCGCCTACATGCAACGGCAATGCAAGGCCGGGGGCAAGGTTACCATGATGTGGGTGACTGGCGTCGGTCACGGCTTCGTCGCCCGCGATAGCGCGAATGCGGCGGTCTCATGGATGATGGATCGCCTGGTGGGACAGCCCGCGCCCAGCGATTGCGGAAAAATGCCTCAGGCCTCGGCGCAATAGGTGCAACATGACACGTTTGGTGTTCGAGCTTCTTCGACCTTATCGCGGCCGGCTGGCGATCGTGTTTACCGCGATGTTATTTGAAATCGGCGCGAGCCTCGCTGCGCCCTGGCCGCTGAAGCTCGTCATCGACGACGCGCTCGGCAATCACCATTTGCCGCGCTGGCTCGATTGGGCGCACGAATATGGCGGCTTCGGCAAGCATACGCTCGGCGTCGCGCTGTTTGCCGGTGCGACTACGCTGGCGATCGCCCTGGTCGGTGCGATCGCGAGCTATGTCGACAATTACTACACGACGAGCGTCGGGCAGTGGGTCGCCAACGACCTGCGGCTACGGGTCTACGAACACCTGCACCGGCTTTCGTTGCGTTATTACGACCACGCGAAAATCGGAGCACTGGTCTCGACCATCACCAGCGACGTCGCGACCATCCAGGATTTCGCGTCGTCGTCCACGCTAGATATCGCCATCGACCTCATTACCATTCTGTTCATGGTGGGGCTGATGCTCTGGCTCGACTGGGATTTTACGTTGATCGCGGTAGCGTTCACGCCGGTCCTACTCGTGTTTGTTTTTTGTTTCAAAAGAACGCTGAAGGATGCAACGCGGGCTGTGCGCGCACGGCAAAGCGATGTGCTGTCGATCGTGCAGCGCGGGCTCGGATCGATCCGTGTCACAAAAGCGTTTGGGCGGCAGGACCTCGAAATGGCCCATCTGGAAGCGGCGAGCCACGCCACCGTCGCGGCTGCGCTTCGGGCGCGGCAGATCAAATCGCTGATGTCGCCCGTGGTCAGCGTCGTGGTGGCGATCTGCACCGCCATCGTGCTCTGGAAAGGGACGTCGCTGATCGTTGCGGGAGCCATGACGGCGGGCGCGCTGACGGTTTATCTCGCCTATCTCAAGCAGTTCTTCAAACCGGTTAAGGATCTCGCAAGCATGACCAGCACCGTTGCGCAGACCACCGTTGCTCTGGAACGTATCGAGACAATCCTCTCCGCCGACGAGGTGATCCGGGAGCGTGCCGATGCCGTTGACACGGGGCGGGTGAGAGGTGCGATCACCTTCGATCGCGTGAGTTTTGGATACAGCAAGGTTGAGCCGGTGCTGCACGAGGTCTCGTTTGCCATAGAGCCGGGACAGGTCGTCGGCTTCGTGGGCCCGACGGGGTCAGGCAAATCGACGGTGCTGAGCCTGCTGCCGCGCTTCTACGATCCTTTGTTCGGCCACGTGCTGATCGATGGCATCGATGTGGCCGACTACAAGCTTGCGGCGCTGCGGTCTCAGATCGGATTTGTGCTGCAGGATACGATGCTGTTCCCGGGCACCATTCGGGACAACATCGCCTATGGCCGCCCCGAGGCGACCGACAACGAGATCATCGCCGCGGCGGAGGTCGCGAATGCAGATGAATTCATCAGCCGTATGCCGCTGGGTTACGACGCGGTGGTCGGCGAGCATGGCAATACACTGTCGGGCGGTCAGCGCCAGCGCATCGCGATTGCCCGCGCGGTCATCCGTAACAGCCCCATCCTGGTGCTGGACGAACCGACCGCCGCGCTGGACACGGAGTCGGAACACCTGGTGATGGAAGCGCTGCGCCGGCTAATGAAAGGCCGCACGGTCATCATGATCGCGCATCGCCTCAGTACGCTGATCGACGCGGACAAGATCATCGTCCTGAAAGACGGGGTGGTGGTGGAAGAGGGGACCCATGAAACACTGATTGCCCGCGGCGGTGTGTTCGCCGGGCTACATCGCATCCAGCGCGGAACCAGCGTGTCCCGCGTGGCCGATGCTGCATGAATGAAGGAAACAAGATCGTGTCACACAGATTGATCGTTCTACCCGACGATGGCGCAGATGCCATCATCGACCCTATCAAGGCCGCCCGGAATGCGCTGAATATCCGGATGTTTCTGTTTACTGATCCGTCCTTGCTGGAGGCTGTGATCGCCGCCAGGCGGCGTGGTGTGCATGTTCGCGTGATGCTGAATCCGTCAAGGCGAGACGGCACCACCGACAACCAGGTCGCGCGCGAGGCGCTGCTTGCGGCTGGCGTGGAAGTGCACGACAGTAGCACCGAATTCGCGGTCACGCACCAGAAATCGATGGTGGTCGACAACAGAATCGGATTCATCGAATCGCTTAACTGGGAAACGCGTGACCTTACCGAGACCCGCGACTACGCCGTCGAAACGACCTCCAAGACGGAGATCTCGGAGATGGTGCGATGTTTCAACGCCGACTGGCTCGAGCAGCCGTTCGAGCCGAGGGCCGGTTCAGGCCTGATCTGGTGTCCCAATAACGGCCGCGAGCGCATTGCCGATTTCATAGACGGCGCCCACGAAACGCTGTGGCTGCAGAACGAGCGTTACCAGGATATGGTGATCATCGAGCGGCTGGTCCGCGCAGCCAAACGCGGAGTTCGCGTTCGCATCATGTCCCGCGCCCTGCATAAGCTAAAGAAGAAAAAGCTGTTTGAGGGTGTCAGTGGTTTGCGTATCGTGCATGATGTTGGAGCCAATGTCCGCGCTCTGAAGCACCTGAAGCTTCACGGCAAGATCATGATCGCCGATGACGAACGGGCGATCGTCGGCTCGATCAATCTCAGTCCTGGAAGCTTCGATGACCGGCGAGAACTTGCAGTCGAAACCTCTTCGAAACACGTGGTGAGGCGACTGGTCGAGACCGCGCAGCATGACTGGAAGCATTCATGCAAGTTGCCTCTGTCGGACGAGGCCGTACTGGCGGATCTGGAAGGCCACGGCATCAAGGAAGTTAGCCGTCTGGCGCTGGTTCACGAAGACGGCCATGGACAGCATCCTTGATCTGTCG
>Ga0116129_1001269_pt1 | contig 14155 bp, 13 predicted proteins | sample June2015DPH_17_2_FD_89732 | JGI IMG/M metagenome (GOLD analysis project Ga0116129, IMG submission 89732) | Peatland microbial communities from SPRUCE experiment site at the Marcell Experimental Forest, Minnesota, USA - June2015DPH_17_10 | ecosystem: Environmental > Terrestrial > Soil > Wetlands...
CGGCCGGCGATGTGAACGGAGATGGCCTGACAGATGTACTGGCTCTGGATTACACAAATGCCGATGTGACCGGAGATCCGGACGTCGATATCGGCCTGAGCGACGGCAAGGGAGGGTTTAGTTTCTCAACTGTCATCCCGGCTGCTACTTTGATCGCTTCCGGGGCGGAAGGCGTTGTTCCTACGCTGTCTGACTTTAATAATGATAGGCACTTTGATCTTTTGCTGCTCACCGAGAATGGTCTTTCGGTTGCACTGAGCCAGCCGAATGGAACCCTGGGTACCCCAACTCCGCTGAATTTTCTCACGGGTGCTTTGATCTGCTCGCAGGGCAATGTAGATGTCGGAGATCTTAACGGCGATGGAAATCTGGATTTCGTGATGTCGTATGCCGGAAATACATCGTCCTGCTCGGGTGATTCCACAGCCTCTGGTTATTTTGTGGGTCTGGGGAATGGCAAGGGAGGATTCAACATCTCTTTTACGCAGTATGGCGCGATGCTGACTCAAGCGCTTTTGAGCGACTTCAATGGCGATGGCAAGCTGGATTTGGCCGTGGACGACGGATTCCAGGAGGCTTCGGCTCCTGTTGCCACCCCTATTAGCGTGCTGCCGGGCAATGGCGATGGCACCTTCAATATTGCGAGTGCGCAGATTGCACTGAGCACCTGGGAGATCTCCGGAATGCAGGTTGGGGACTTCAACGCAGACGGAAAGCAAGATTTGACGCTGCTTTCCCAAGGTAATATTCCTTCCCCGGGACAATTTCCGGACAACAGCACGTTTGGAATCCTATTGCTGCAGGGCAATGGAAATTTCACATTCGGCCAGCCGGTGCTGATTGCGCCCGGTACAGAAGAAACGGACGTGGAATACGCCGATGTCAATGGAGACGGACTGCCGGAGTTGATCGCCAGCGTATTCCAGACGCTGCAAAGTTCAGCCACCTCGTATTTCGGCCTCTCCATTCTTCCCAACACGGGGAACGGAACGTTTGGTACACCCATCAATCTACTGGCGCCCCCGCAATCGCCGTTCGCAGCGAGCGCCCTGGTTGGCGACTTCAATGGAGACGGACTGCCTGATGTGCTGGCGAAAAATTCTTCATTCGGACTTGCTTCGGCGCTCTACCTGAACCAGGGAGGCAGCTCCGTTGCCCTTACCGCGACGCCGGCCACCGTGGTGCAGGGAGGGATCGTGATGTTGCAGGCGACCGTCTCTGTACCTAAGGGCTCGCCGCCGCCGACTGGAAGCGTGACTTTTTCCTCTGGAGGAACGCAGCTGGGCACTGTACAGCTGAGTGGGAGCATGACGGTACAGTTTGCTGCATCTGGATTGCCGGTCGGGACCAATACCATCGCAGCCGCATATAGCGGCGACTCTAATCATGTGGCGTCCACTTCGGCGATGCTGAGCGTGGTTGTGCAACCTCTCCCTCCATCGTTTTCGCTGGCGGCCACGCCGCAGACTGTCAACCTTAGGGCCGGGCAGTCGGGGAGCGTGACATTAAACTTCGAAACAAACCCGACGTTCAACGGGACCATTATGACGGCGTGTTCGGGACTTCCCGCGGGAGCAACCTGCACGTTTAATCCCGCCGGAGGTTTGGCGCTTACCGGCAGCCAGGCTGGTACGGTGCAGGTGAGCATCGCGACCACGGCGAGCACGACGATGGCAATGAGCCGCTTTGGCACGCATCTTTGGGGCAGAATGGCAGGCGGTTTGGCCATATCGCAGGCTCTGCTGCTGTTGTGGCCGAGGCGGCGAAAGAAAATCGCCGGCGTGCGGGGAACTTCGCTGCTGGCGCTGTTTGGCATGGCGCTGGTGCTTTCGGCAACCGGGTGTGGCGGGAGCTCGAACGGCAGCAGCGGATCGAGTTCCGGAACGGCAAGCAGTGCGGTGGTGACGATTACATCTACGTCGACATCGGGCGGAGCTACAGTTACTCAGACAGCGGCGGTTTCAGTAGTCATTAACCAGTAAGCAGGAGATTCGGCACATGTGCATGAGACTTTTTCCTCACCCCGCATGCGCCGGAGTCTCTACAATGACCCCGGCAATCTGCTCCTCAGACGGTCCAGGAGATCTGACCATTGTTGCAGTCTGCAATATTTCATACTGATTCCATATCTCCTGTATCTTTTTGGCGTATGGCTCCTCCCACCGGGGCGATCATTCGATCGAGAAACGTCTCACCGGGGTTCGAGGGTATCTCCCCTTTATCCGGCCTGAGAGAACCTTTGTGCCGCCCGTAACAGCGGAGCGGTCGCCACCGGCCTCTCGAATCACAGGTGCGGACTCGCCGGTGATGGTGGATTCGTCCACACTTCTTCGATGATCTCTCCACCCCTGGAATCATCGAGCCTGCAACCACGATGACGATATCCCACCCGAAGCAGGGTGCTCGGGACCTCCTCTGTTTGGCCGTCCTCCTTCAACCCGATTGCTGTTGTTTCGGTTGATCGTGTGGTAAGCGGCTAAGAGGATCCTCGTCGAGGAAATAATCTGTGGTCTCTGCACCCTTCATCAGGTGATGTACGTTTTTCACACCGTATGCGAGACAATGAAATCCCTTGGCATCTTGCTCCATTCTCCATGTGTGGTAGGATATTCCTACCGAGGTTTTACGATGACTGCTCAACCGGCACTTCTCGAATACTTGACGACCACGAAAATTGGAGAAAAAGGCCAACTCACCATTCCCAAACAGTTCCGTGAAGACCTGGGCCTCGCAACGGGCGCGCCCTTTGCCGTGCTGCGATTGGGAGACGGTCTTATTCTTCTACCGGAGCAGCAACGCTTCGACCTTCTTTGTGAACAAATCAGCGCGACTCTAACGACTGCCGGGATTACCCCAAAAGCTCTTTTGGCAACATTACCGGAGACGCGGCAGCGTCTCTTTGAGCGCCGCTATGGTGCAACGGGCGCGGCGAAGGCTCCATCCCGCCGGAAGCCTCGGGGGCATCGCGAGAAGTGACGGGTTCTCGAAAGCTCCGGCTGTTCCTGGACTCGAACGTCCTCACGGGAGGCATTGTCTCCCCGTGGGGACTCGATAAGGCTGTACTATCTCTCTGCGCTGCCAGAATCTGTCGCATGGTACTGGCTGAGGCGGTGCGCGAAGAAGTAGAAGAGAACTTATTGCTCCATGCACAACAGCTCTCCTCAGTAGAAGCGGACGAGCTGATCGAGAACTACCGCCGCCTCATCCAACTCACCAGGCCTGAATTGATCTCATATCCAGACGCGGATTCCGTAAATGCGAATCGGCACCTGATTCGGCACGAGTCAGATGTGCCCGTGTTGCTTTCTGCGATGGCAGCGAAGCCGGATTGGTTATTGACCAATAACACTAAGCATTTCACACAGACTGTGGCACAGCGCGCCGGGTTGCGTATCGCTACTCCGGTGGAGTTCTTTAAGACGCTATCTTCGTTGCTCCGGTAAACCGCACGAGGATTCGCGGTACTGTTAAGATGTTCGTGGATGTGACGATAAATGGGGGAAACGTGGAGACGTTCTGAAAGTTCACCACGCCTGCAGCCGGGTTTTTGCTGCGATTGCAGCCTCTCTATTCGGTCATTCCCTTGACCTTGTGGGAAATCGCAAGTGTATTACTTGATGCTTCCCTGATCGGGTTATTCTTATACATTCTGCGAAAGAATCGAAAGTCATTGATCTCTTCAGCGGCGGAGATGTGTTCTCATGCCATTCTACTTGTAGATCGAAGCTTGACGTTGCGAATAGGCAGGCGGCGCATCTATTCGGACTTTCCGTCGAGCAAATACAGGGCAAAAGCCTAGGCCTGTATCTTGCGGGAACAATTACGGAACCTGCAGCGGGACCCGCAGTAGTGAGGCACACTTCCGGGGTGGAGTTACCAGTCGATGTTCTTTTGACAAAACTGGATTTCGCCTTTGGCACTCAACCAAACTTCTTTTGTTGAGTGCCCCCGCTTCGTGTCTTGCGCGGCGGGCAGAGGCGAGTTCGGTCAAGGGCGGGCGTGACTGTGCCCGTTTAGGGAGACAACCACGAAAGTCATCGCAACCGAGCTACTTCGCGTTTGACTCGTCCTGTGCAGATTCCATGCAGATTTTTCTGGCAAGTCATTGACTCTGCGTATCTGTGCAGGACTCGTATAGAGGATATCAAGATCTTATCTTGTTTGTTTAAATTTATTTATGCTATATCTGTCATCCTGAGCAAAGCGAAGAACCCCTTGCCTGCCGGCACCGTGCGCGGCTCCGCAAGGAGTTCCCATCGCCTCTTCGCCTTTATGCACCCAGGCTTCAGTTCTTCAACTTAGGCCGCTCGCAGGTGTCCACAATCTTCGTCGGATCGATCGCGTCCTTATCCACCTGCTCTTCCAGAATCTTCCCGTCTTTTCCAATCAGGAAGTTCACGCGGCGCGCCGCCTTGTACTTATCGACGTAAATTCCATATTTGCGCGTGGTCTCGCCGCCCCAATCGCTCAGCAGGGGGAGCGTAACTCCAATTTTGTCGGCGAAGGCTTTGTCGGCGAAGGCACTATCCATGCTCACACCCAGGACCTGGGTGTCTGTAGCGTCCAGCCTCTTTAAATCCTGCTGGAGCGCTTGCATTTGCTTGGTTCAACCCCCGGTGAACGCGAAAACAAAAAATCCCACTACCACATTCTTCTTCCCGCGGTACTGGCTCAGTGAAACCTCCTTCAGGTCGTTGCCGTCGAAATAATTCAGCGTGAAATCCGGCGCCATCTCTCCCACCTTCGGCATGGACGCCGCCACATTTTCCGGCTGCCCAGCCTGCGCGGTTGACGGAAGTGCCGTGGCCAGCAGTGCTGCAAGCAACGGTACTCCCCAAATGTTCGACAATCTTTTCTGCATCTGAATCCTCCTCGGCGGATATTAGCCCAATCGCCGCGCGACTTTGTCATCGTGAAATGACAACTCGCGACTTCAATCAGTACCCATCCTCACATCTTTTCGCATTGCCCAACGCGGCCATAAACCAGTAAATTCAGCTCAGACCAAACTCCACCCCATGAGCCTCGCCACTTTGAACGACATTTTCTTCGCCGCCTCCGAGCGCACTCTCGAGGGCGCCATGCTCTACCGCGATGCCGGAAAGTGGCTGCCCATCTCTTCCTCAGACCTGCGCCGCAACGTCGCGGCCACCGTCGCGGTTCTCCAGGAATGGGGCATTCAGAAATCCGATCGCGTCGCCATCCTCAGCGAGAACCGTCCGGAGTGGACCATCGCCGACTTCGCCATCCTGCTGCTTTGCGCGGTCACCGTCCCCGTCTACGCAACCCTAACCCCGGAACAAACCGCGTACACTCTCCGCGACTCAGGCGCGACCGCCATCTTCGTTTCCACCGAAGCTCAACTGCGCAAAGTCCAGGGCATCCTCTCGCAAACTCAAATCAGAAAAATCGCCGTCATGGATCACACAATTTCGAGCGACCTCGCCGCAACCTGCGTGCTCATGAATCAGTTCATGTCCAACGGCCCGCTCACCCTCGATCCTCAAACCGAATCGCTCGCCCGCTCCATCCAACCCGACGACCTCGCCACTATCATCTACACCTCCGGCACCACCGGAATCTCCAAAGGCGCGATGCTCACCCACGGCAACATGGCGTCGAACATCGCCTGTTCGCTACTCGGCTTCGATATGCGTCCCGGACTGGTCAGCATTTCGTTTCTTCCTCTCTCCCACGTCACTGCGCGCCACGTCGATCTCGGTCTGATCTACCACGGCGTCACTCTCGCCTACTGCCCCTTAATGGAGAATCTGCCCCAAACGCTTATGGAAGTGCGGCCCTCGCTCTGCGTATCCGTGCCCCGCGTCTACGAAAAAATCTACGCCAAAGCGGAGATGACGACTCGCGGCTTTCCCAAGCGCTCTATTTATCGTTGGGCGCTCTCCGTCGGCCGCGCCCACAAAGCAGAAATTCTCGTGGGAGAAACCCCGACTTCCGCAAGCTGGAAGCTGGCCAACAAATTGGTCTTCTCTAGAATTCGCGACGGCATGGGCGGTAACGTCGAAACCTTCATCTCCGGAGGCGCGCCCCTGGGCCGCGAACTTGCCGAATGGTTTGCCACCGTTGGCATCCGCATTCACGAGGGCTACGGCCTCACGGAAACTTCTCCCGTGATCGCAGTGAACACTCCCGTCCATCACCGCATCGGCACGGTCGGGAAAATTCTTCCCAACCTCGAAGTCCGCATTGCCGAAGACGGCGAAATTCTGGTGCGTGGTCCATCCATCTTCAAGGGATATTGGAATCATCCCGAAGAAACTCAGAATGCATTTCAGGATGGCTGGTTCAAAACCGGGGACATCGGCCATATCGATGCCGATGGATATCTCTCCGTGACCGACCGCAAAAAAGAACTCATCAAAACATCCGGAGGGAAGTTCATCGCTCCCCAGCCCATCGAGAATTCCCTGAAGCTCAATCCCTTCGTCGCAACGTCCGCCATTATCGGCGACAAACACAAGTTCGCATTTGTGATCGTCTCACCCAATTTCGCGTTGCTCGAAACCTGGGCACGGGAGAACAACATCTCATTTTCTTCCCGCGCCGAACTCATCGCGAATGCGAAAGTTCAGGAGCTCTATGACGGAATTGTGGAAGAGGTAAATAAAAATCTGGCACGATTCGAAAAACTAAAACGCGTCCTTCTCGTCCCCGACGAATTCACCCCCGAGAACGGCATGCTTACGCCAACCATGAAGCTCCGCCGCCGCGTCGTCGAAGACCGCTACCGCCGTCAGATCGATGACCTCTACGCCCAGGCGGAAGCCAGCGTCATCTCCTAACAGGCGGAGTTCTTTGCTCCGTCAGAATCATCCCATCCTCGCAAAAGTGCTTGTAAGGCTATAATTGCGCGACACGAATGGCCCTCACTTCTGGCACGAAACTCGGACCTTACGAAATCCAATCACCGCTGGGCGCGGGTGGCATGGGAGAAGTCTATCGCGCTCTCGATACCCGCCTGGACCGTGCTGTAGCGATCAAAATTCTTGCTTCCCACCTCTCTTCCTCGCCGGAGTTAAAACAGCGCATGGAGCGCGAGGGGAGAGCCATTTCTTCGCTGAACCATCCGAACATCTGCCACCTTTATGACATTGGGTCACAGAATGGCATCGATTATCTGGTGATGGAGTTTCTGGAAGGAGAAACTCTGGCAGAAAGATTGGGTAAGGGCGCGCTACCACTTGCCGAAGTTTTGAAAATCGGGTGCGCCATTGGCGAAGCACTGACCGTCGCGCACCGCAGCGGCATTGTGCATCGCGATTTAAAGCCGGGGAATATTATGCTCACGCAGGCCGGGGCGAAGCTGATGGACTTCGGTCTGGCGAAGCCGATGGGGACACTGAGCCCCGGTGTGGGATCAGGATCGATGCCTCCTTCGTTCACGGCCACGGCGACTAGGAGCGGACCGAATCCGTTAAGCTCGCTGACCACGGCGGGCAGCATTATCGGCACCATCCAGTACATGTCTCCCGAGCAGATCGAGGGAAAAGACGCGGACGCACGCTCCGATATTTTTGCGTTTGGCGCCGTGCTTTACGAAATGGTGGCGGGAAAGCGTCCGTTTACCGGAAAGAGCCAGATATCTCTGGCGTCGTCGATTCTGGAGAGTGATCCGGACCCGATCGGCGTCCTCAAGCCGCAAACTTCACCTGCCTTTGAGCATGTGGTGAAGACCTGCCTGCAGAAAAATCCTGAAGATCGATATCTGGCCGCACATGACATCAGGTTGGAGTTGCAATGGATCGCGTCCGAACGACCGGCAGTCACGGCGGCGACGACGACAGAGATACTGGCGGCAACCTCTCGAAAGTCGAAGGTGGGTTGGTTCCTGGCCCTGCTGGTTGCAATTGCGCTGGGAGTGCTGGCAGGAATGTTCCTCTACCGTCCGGTTCAGTCGGCTCAGTCCATCCGCACGGTTATCGACGCCCCTACGAAGACCACGCTCAATCTGATCGGAGATTCGGCCGGGCCACCTGTGCTTTCGCCGGACGGTGCGTCCATCGTTTTGCCGCTACCGGTGCGGACGGCAAGACCACACTCTGGGTCCGGCCGATGAACTTGCTGGAGGCACGCATGTTGCCCGGCACCGAGAACGCGATTTTTTCCTTTTGGTCGCCGGACGGCCATTCGCTGGGATTCTTTGCCGACAGCAAGCTGAAAACGATCGACCTCAACGGTGGTCCTCCACAAGTGGTTGCCGACGCGCCCTTCGGTCGTGGAGGCGCGTGGGGACCGGGCGGAGTGATACTTTTTTCTTCGAGCACGCAAGCGCCCCTTATGCGAGTGAGTGCCAGCGGTGGAACTCCGGTTCCCATCACCCTGATCGACAAGAGTCACCATACTTCGCATCGCTGGCCGTTTTTTCGTCCCGATGGCCAGCATTTTCTCTACCTCGCCATTAACCACGATCCTTCCAAGTCGGCAAACGATACGGTGTACTACGCTTCGCTGGACGGACACGAAAATCGTGAACTGCTGCGTTCGCAATCCAACGCCGTTTATGGCAGTGGTTATCTTTTGTTTGCGCGCGGCGACCAGTTGATGGGACAACCCTTCGACCCCGCCAAAGGAAAATTAGGTGAAGAGCCGCACAGCGTAGCTAAAGGCGTAGCCAACAACATTAGCACCTGGCATATGGACGCCTCGGCGTCCGGTGGCGGTCTGCTGGTTTTCGCCAGCGGTGGAACTGGCGATTGGCAGTTGCTTTGGATGGATCGCAGCGGAGAACAGCTTAGTCCCGTAGCCGACAAGCTCGCGAACCTGCAAAGTGCACGTCTTTCGCCCCAAGGTGACCGCATCGCTCTCCAGATCGATACCGGCGTGAACGACGTTTGGGTGCTCGATGTGGCGCGCGGCATCCGCACGCGGTTAACGTTCGGTCCAGTTTCAAATACATTCCCTGTATGGTCGCCTGACGGTAAGTGGATTGCCTACACCTCCGATCGAAATGGCCATTCGAACCTCATCCGCAAACCTTCCGACGGGGGTGGCGCGGAGGAAACTTTGCTCATCGATGAGCAAATCGACTTGGCCACCGATTGGTCGCGGGATGGTAAATATTTGATCTATTCGCGCGGCATGTCGGTTGGCGAGGCGGGGATCTGGGCGTTGCCTGTGGAGGGCGAGCGCAAACCGTGGCAGATCCTGCCGCACGGCATCTTTGCACATCTTTCCCCGGACGGCCGTTGGCTGGCCTACACATCGGATGAATCCGGTGGGCCGCAAGTATATGTGGTGCCCTTCCGCGGTGGGCAAGGCAAGTGGCAGGTTTCCGCCAACGGAGGACAGACGCCGCAGTGGAGCAAGGACGGCAAAGAACTCTACTACATCGACCAGGCTTTTACTCTTTTCGCAGTGCCAGTCAAGGAGGCCGGGGCCGCGCTGCAATTCGGGCCGCGCAGATCCTCGTTGCGCATTGGACCGCGCCGAATGTCTTCTATGACGTCGCTCCCGACGGCAAGAAAATCCTGCTGGACCGGGTTTCGCAGCAGGTGGGCCAATCGGTTACCGTGCTTACGAACTTTACCGCGGGACTCAAGAACTAAACGAAGCCACGTGGATGTCGGTAGCGCTTCCTTTGGTTACAATAACAACATGACCGATCCACTCGTCATCGCAGGCCGCTCCTTCCGCTCCCGCCTGATCGTCGGTACGGGAAAATACAAATCCTTCCAGGAAACGGCCCGCGCCCTCGAGGCCAGCGGAGCCGACATGGTCACGGTCGCCGTCCGCCGCGTCAACCTCGACCGCGGTAAAGAGTCGCTGCTCGACTACATCGATCCCAAGAAATATTTCTTGCTGCCCAACACCGCCGGCTGCTATACCGCCGACGAAGCCATCCGCGCCGCCCGCCTCGGCCGCGAGGTCGGCATCTCGGACTGGGTAAAGCTCGAAGTCATCGGCGACCAGGCTACGCTCTACCCTGATGTCCAAGCCACGCTCGAAGCTACCCGCGTCCTGGTCAGCGAAGGTTTCACCGTCCTGCCCTACACTTCCGACGACATCGTTTTCGCCAAGCGCCTCATCGACGCTGGCGCCGCCGCGGTAATGCCGCTCGGCGCTCCCATCGGCAGCGGCATGGGCATTCAGAATCAGGCTCACATTCGCATCCTGCGCGAGATGATCACCGCCGTTCCCCTCATCGTGGATGCTGGTGTAGGCACCGCATCCGACGCCGCCATCGCCATGGAACTCGGCGCCGACGCCGTCCTCATGAACACCGGCATCGCCAGCGCCCAGGATCCCGTGCTGATGGCCGAAGCCATGCACCACGCCGTACTCGCCGGCCGCCGAGCCTACCTCGCGGGCCGCATGCCGAGGAGGTTGTACGCCACCGCCAGCTCTCCGTTGGAAGGCGTAGTCCAATAGTCTGGTTCCCTTTAAGAAATGTCATCCCGACCGGAGCTTCCGCAAGGAACGGAAAGCGGAGCGGAGAGCCTGCCCTGAGCAAGCGAAGCGCGCCGATGGGACCTGTTTCTCGCGGCCAGCCTCGACTCTGGAGATAATTTGAGTAAGATTCTCCTGCGCCCAAACAAAAAGGACGGCCTAAGCCGCCCTTCGCGTTCCGACTCCAACCTCAGAGCATCTTCGCGCTTTCCACGTGAATGTTATCTCCCATCACATGTCCGGTCACAGCGACGTGGTGTCCCACATGCGCTTCGAGCGCATCCGGATTGTCCACCATCAGCACCTTCGAATCTTTATCGGTCACGATCACCATCTTCGCGCCCGCGCCTAGGCATTTCTTGGTGCATGCCTCAGCCCCAGCATTGGCGCCCTTGGCGCCGCATTTATCGTCGCTCACCCACCCCTTGACGGTGGTGCTCGTCCCCATATCGTCGAACGCCATCGCCGTCAGGGCGAGCACAAAGAACATTGCAAGACTAAGCGTTAAAACTTTTCTCATGACAGGCATTTCTCCTTTTTGATCTTCCGATCGCGGCCCCGAGCCGCAAGAGATGTAAGGATCTACCCGCGCGCCCGGCAGCAACTCAATCTTCGTACCGATCGTCGATTGCGGGAACTATAGCACAGGAAAAGTTTCCGATTGTCACACATTCTACATCTGCTCGCGCAGGCCTTCCCGCTTCGATAACCTTACTTTTTCGCCGAATGAGTCATCGGCTGCGGCGGAGTGGCCGGGGCCTGCGGAACGTACACCAACTCCCCCGGACGCGCATAGTGCAATTGTTCGCGCGCTTCTTTTTCAATCGACTTTTCGTCGGTCTGCAAGCCCTGAATCTTTTGCGCGTACAGGTCGTTTTCTTTCTGCTCCAGCACGATCCGCTTTTGCAGCGACTCATACTCGGCCCGCTTCTGCTTGTACACGATCATTCCATTCGCCCCAAACATCACGTGCACAAACAGCAACCCAGCGAGTATCGCGACCGTGATCGTTGCCAGCCGCCGCCGCAAGGCATAAACCCGCTGCAAAACTGGACGCACGCTCTCCACCCACAATGCCGCCGCTGCCTCGGCCCGGGGCGCATGCGCAGCCATGGCCCGCAGCCCATCCTGCGGACTCGGGAATCTGTGCATCTTCACCAAATTCTTTACTCGAAAATCCATTGCTTGGCCGTCTCGCTTAGCGCTTTCAACCCCTGCTCAGTTCGAGCCTCGGAATAAACCCGCACCACTGGCGCGGTCCCGGAAGGCCGAGAGCAGACCCATGAACGGTCATCAAAAACCAGCTTCAATCCATCCGTGCGCACCACTTCCTTTATCTTGTTATCTTGTGCCCACAGAAGTCTCGCCGACCAGACCTCAACTTCTCAGTGAACTTCTACTTCACCTCGGGCGTCAAGCGGAAGTTCTCCCGCTGCGGACAATTAGGAACCAACTTGGTTACATAGCGTCTGCATTTGCTCGCCCAGCGACTTGCCGCGCTTCGCCACCATTTCGCAGAAAAGCAGTCCCCTCAGCACTCCATCTTGTCCGGCACATGATGCCGGATCGAAAGTCCCGCGCTTTCTTCCCCGCCCATCGAAATCTTGTCCTGCATCATCCGCCATCACCGCGCCTCAGCCCGATCGGCCAAACTTGATTTCTGTAGTCAAGCGTCCACTCCCCGTCGATTAGAGTGCTACTCTCTGCACGTCGGTTGGCTGAAGGCTGACCGCTGAAGGCTGATTTTACTGGGGCTGATTTTATATGACCGACAAACGAATCGTCCTGACCACCGCCGGGTCTGAAGAAGAAGCGCGAAAGATCGCCGGTTACCTCATCGAGCATCGGATCGCCGCCTGCGTCAACATCGTTCCGCAAATTACCTCGATCTATCGTTGGCAGGACAAACTAGAGGAAGCTCGCGAATGGCTCTTGCTGATCAAGACTACGGCTCAGGCCTTCGCGCAAGTGCGCCAGGCAATTACCGAACTGCACTCTTACGATCTGCCCGAATGCATCTGTCTGACCATCGAAGAGGGATCGCCTAACTACCTGCAATGGATCGCCGAATGCGTCTCCACTGCAGAATCCGAGGGATGAGTCATCAGGGCGAAAGAGCTTGATTTTGGGTGGCGCAGCGCTTCCAGCGCTGCGATAAAGAACCCCACAACGGCTGAGGGCTTTCCCCCCCGAGGTACGGAGCACAATTCTGCGGGACAAACCGGGACAAACAATGACCTACGCGCCAGCCGGCAAACAAAACTTCTATATCGCCGCCAGCCCGATTTCCAGATCGTCAAGAATATCCTGCAGATTCTCGATGCCCACCGAAATCCGCACTATGCCGTCCGTGATGCCAATCGCCTCACGCCCTTTTTCACCCAGCGCCGCGTGCGTCATCGTCGCCGGATGCGAGATCAGCGTCTCCACTCCTCCCAGCGATTCTCCCAGTGAACAGATGCGCAATTTCTTAAGCATCTTATTGGCATTCTTCAGCGATCCCGTTTCAAACGTGATCATCGACCCAAAACCGCTCATCTGCCGCTTCGCCAGCTGATGTTGCGGATGATCCGCCAGCCCCGGATAAAGAACTTTTTTCACCTTCTTGTGCTTCGCCAGAAATGCCGCCACTGCTCGCCCGTTCCGGTCGTGGACTTCCATCCGAGCCGCCAGCGTCTTCACCCCTCGCAGCAACAGAAAACATTCAAACGGAGAAAGGATTGCCCCCGCCGCCTTCTGCAAAAACGCCAGCTTCTCCGCCTGCTGCGGCTTGCTGCACACCACAACCCCGCCCAGTCCATCGCTGTGCCCGTTCAGAAATTTGGTGGTCGAGTGCACCACCATATCCGCGCCCAACGCCAGAGGCTGCTGAAAGTAGGGAGACATAAACGTATTGTCCACCACCAACTCGACCTTCTTGCGCCGGCAAATCTGGCTGATCGCCGGCAGGTCGCTCATGCGCATCAGCGGATTGGTCGGCGTCTCCACGTACACCATCCGCGTATTCTTTCGGATCGCGCGCTGCACATTCTCCGCATCCGACGTATCCACATAAGAAAATTCCAGCCCGAATCCCGTCAGCACCTGGTTAAACAGCCGCGGCGTCCCTCCATATAAATCGTTCCCGCAGACCACGTGGTCGCCCGCCTTCAGCATGCTGGTAATCGCATTGATCGCCGCCATTCCGCTGGCAAATACCCGCGCCGCTACACCGCCTTCGAGCGACGCCAAATTCTCCTCAAGCCGGTCTCGCGTAGGATTCGAAACGCGTGAATATTCATACCCTTTGTGCTCACCGATTCCCTGCTGCACATAGGTCGAACTCAGGTAAATCGGCACGTTGACCGCACCCGTCAAAGGATCCGGCTCCTGGCCATCATGAATCGCGCGCGTGGCAAAACCAGCTTGTCGATTATTTTTCATCCCAGCCTAATTTTTTTCATCCGCCCTGGTTTTTTCCTTCCCCACTAACGTGGTCATCTCACCCCAGCATTGTCATCTGAGCGAAGCGAAGGACCCCATGCCCGCACCCACCACTCCCGGCTCCGCCCGGCACTTCTGCGACGCGCCCTAAATCCCGCCTTCAAAAATCTTCTTCGACAAATACCGCTCCGCCGAATCTGGAATAATCGTCGCCACTCGTCTCCCCGCGCCCAGCCGCTTCGCCACTTCCAGAGCCGCGAATACCGCTGCCCCACCGCTCGATCCGGCGAGCACACCTTCTGTTGCCGCCAATTTCTTCACCGTC
>Ga0116129_1001270_pt1 | contig 14151 bp, 7 predicted proteins | sample June2015DPH_17_2_FD_89732 | JGI IMG/M metagenome (GOLD analysis project Ga0116129, IMG submission 89732) | Peatland microbial communities from SPRUCE experiment site at the Marcell Experimental Forest, Minnesota, USA - June2015DPH_17_10 | ecosystem: Environmental > Terrestrial > Soil > Wetlands >...
CCTAGCGCGATTAGGGCCTTGCGCAGATCCTCTCCACCCATGGCTTCTTGCATGTATATAGTTTAGCCGATATAGCTGAAATTATCACGACTATCGGGTTTGACGGGCCGGGCGGGCACATTTATCCCTTGTTTCGGATTTTAGTGTTGTCCACGAAGCTCTGGCTGCAGGGATGGAGTCACCTTACGGGATTAAAGGGCGTCGGAGCCCTGGGGCGGATGCTTGTCGATCCAATCCGGCACTTCGCTTGCGGGCATCGGGCGACTGAAGAAGTAACCCTGACCCGTCTGGCAGTTCATCGCGACGAGTCGCTTCAGCAAGTCCTCGGTTTCTATTCCTTCGGCGATCAGCTCCAGATGGAGGCTGTGACCTAGGTTCACTATTGCACCGACAATCACGCTTGCCTCTTCCGAACTGGCCATGCCACCCACGAAGCTTTGGTCGATCTTGAGCTCGGTAAATGGCAACCGATGAAGCTGTACCAGTGAAGAATATCCGGTACCGAAATCATCGATCGCGAGACGGAAACCCTTGAGACGCACTCGGGTGAGCACCTCCAGCATAAGTGCGCGATTGCCCATGGCGGCGGTCTCTGTCAATTCCAGACTCAGCAAGCTCGGAGGAATGTCGTGGAGAGTGCACAGACGGACCAGTTGGTCCGGCAACTCGGTGACGATGTTGGCGGCGGAGATGTTCACCGATACAACGGTGTCGATACCAAGTCTCCGCCAGGTTGCGATTTGCGCCGCCGCAAGATCGAGTACGCGCTCGGTCAGCGGGCCGATGAGCCCCTCCTGCTCTGCAAGGGCGATGAATCGATCCGGCATCACGATGCCGAATTCCGGGTGCCGCCAGCGCACCAGCGCCTCGAACCCGATAGTCTTTCGCGTTTTGAGAGTGAGAAGTGGCTGGTAGAACAGTTCCAAATGCTGCTTATCGAGCGCTTCCTGCAACCCAGCGGCATCGGCCTGAAAGGATTTGCTGCGCAGGGTCGACAGGAGCAGACGCAGTGCTGCCGGCCGAATCGGCTTTTGCAAGGGCTCTCCCATATCGAGCTCCAGATCGCGGCCAATTCCGCAGGCCAGAGCCAGAACCCGTGCATCGAAGCCGCTCATCAGAACGATCTTCGCGCGGCACTTGGCGTTGGCGAGAACATGCAGTAACTCAATCCCGTCGCAACCGGGCATCTGCAGATCGAGAAACACGACGCTTGGCGGCTGCGCGGTCAAGGCGGCGCTGAAGACTGCCGGATCGGTGGTGACCGTCGGCGTAAAATTAGCGGATTTGGCCACCGACCGGATGATGTCCAAGAAGGCGGATTCGTCGTCGATAGCGAGAACTATGTCGTCCATGTGCCTCTTCGTCAGTCGGTAGTGTCGAGGACCGTTCTGATGCGTCCGGCCAGCTCGCTCTTGCGGTACGGCTTGCTGAGCAAGTTTGAGCCGAACAGATCCTCTGTAGCGGCCGAAGCGGCCGCGGCTGTAAAGCCGGACGTGAACAATATCTTGAGTCCGGGCCGCAGTCGGCGCGCGGCATTGGCGAGGGCACGACCGTCGAGCTCGCCGGGCATCACGACGTCGGTGAACAGTAAGTCAATTGGGACGCCGCTTTGGATGATTCCAAGCGCGCCGGCACCGTCGGGCGTTGGGAGGGTGCGGTACCCGAGACTCTGCAATTGCCGTACGGCGAGATCGCGCATACCCTCATTATCCTCGACCACTAGAATGACTTCATGACCGCCGGGTAGCGTCTCGATCTGGAGGGTTTCGGGCTCCGAGAATTCTCCGTCAGATGCCCGCGGTAGATAGAGCCGAATCGTCGTGCCGCGGCCGGGTTCGCTATAAATTTTGGAATAGCCTCCCGACTGCTTGATGAATCCATGCACCATGCTGAGACCGAGTCCCGTGCCTTGCTTGCCTTTGGTCGTAAAGAACGGCTCGAATACGTGCGCCAGCACATCGGCCGACATCCCCATGCCCGTATCCGACACCGCGATGAGAACGTAGTCGCCCGGCGTTGCCTCCAGGTTGAGTACGAACGCGCGCTCATCGATCACAACGTTACTCGCTTCAATGGTCAGTCGCCCGCCATCCGGCATCGCGTCTCGCGCGTTGACCGATAGGTTGAGCATCGTCGACTCCAACTGTGATACGTCGATCAGGACTGGCCAAGTCACGGCCGCTACCTGCAGCTCCAACCTGATGTTTTCGCCCAAGCTGCGGCGCAGCAGTTTCGCGATACCCTCCAGTACCGGAGGCAGATGGGTGAGCTTCGGGGCCAACGGTTGCCGGCGTGAGAAGGCGAGCAACTGGCGTATCAATTCGGCGCCGCGCATTGCTGCTTGAATGGCCGCTTCGGTCAGATCTCGCTCTTCTCCACCTGCATCGAACCGCTCAGCCAGTAAGTCCAGATTACCAAGGATGATACCCAGAAGATTGTTGAAGTCATGGGCAAGACCGCCGGTTAACTGGCCGATCGCCTCCATCTTCTGGGCTTGCCGCAACTGGTTCTGAACCTCGTTTCGCTCCCGGGTGTCCTCGATGGCGAAAATGATCCCCAAGAGGCCCCCTGCCGCATCGTAGAACGCCGACGCTGACGAACTCGTGTCGATTGCGTGACCGTCCCGGTGACGGCGATGGGAGGCAAGATTTCGCAATACCTCTCCGGCGGCCAGACGCTTCACTCTGTCGTCGAATTCCTCCTGCTCGTCCGGGAGGACGAGGGGATAGGGTCGACCGATAACCTCCTCCGCCGCATAGCCGAACAGTTGCTCGGCGGAGGCGTTCCAAAGGATGACCCGCCGCTCCGCATCGATGCAGACGATGGCATGGGGCGAAGCCTCGATCAGTGCTTCCAGTTGAGTATTGGTCTTCCTCAAATCGGCCGTTCGCTGGTCTACGAGCGTCTGGACCACGGAAACCTGTCGGATTTTGGCAGTCATGTTGAAAGCCAGCACAGCAGTCAACAGCAAGCCGGCGATCAGGAGGGTAGGTGGGCCGATTGACCGCTCGGCGGCAACGGCACCGGAAGAAAAGGAAGACTCCAGCCGCCATCGTTGACCATGGACTTCGAAAGATTCTGTAAGGGTGTACTCCGGAGACTGAGCCGGTGCCAGGGTGGGTGCCGCCCTGACTGAGTGGTCGGACGGCGAATAGACAGCGACGAGCCGGAAGGAAGTATCGGCAGGTCGTTCGTCGGTATCGCTACTCAGATAGAAATTGATTGCCTCCGGTATCGCGGGCGTATCGGCAATGGCAGCGGACAGGACATCGACGACCCTGAAGACGCCGACGACATAACCTCTCAGTTGGGCCCGGCGCTCGTCTACGGTCTTGGGAATCGCGCCGGTATTGAAAGTCGGCCAGAACACGAGATACGTGGGACCTGCGGAGGAGGAAGCCTCGGGTATGACCACTGACCTAGGCAAGCCCGTATCCCGTGCGACTTCCAATGCGTGGCGTCGGATCGGCTCCATCGACAGATCCAAGCCAAGTGATTGTGGGCGGCCATCAAAGCGATTTTGAAGGACAATCGGCGTATAGCTGTCCCTCCCTGCTGCGGGTATTCGCTTGCCGTCGGCGCCGTTCTCCAGGATGGGGAGCCCAGTGAGTGCTTCGAAAACCCTGCGCTGTCCGCCCATTACCGGCTGCGCCCAGGCGATCGATGCAATCGATTTGCTTTGCGCGGCGACGGCGCTGGTGAACTGACGGAACTCTTCGGCTTCGACGCGCGGTTCGGTCGCCACGTCGGTTGCGGTGCCAACCAGGGATTGAGCGGTAAGATCGATCTTGGCCCGCAGATCCTTGGCGCGCCAGTCCACGCGAAAGTCCAAAGCTTTCACGACACGGCGCTCTTCCGCCCGGCGCACCGTCAGGAACGCGATCGTCGTTATCGTGAGGCCGATCGCCACAACGATGGCTACAGGAACCCAAGCGGCCCAAATTACGCGCAGCCGATGGTGGGACGACTCCTTCGTCGCTGGTGCGATACCGTCAGCCATATCCTTCAGGTCTGACCGACAGCGTACATTGCTGCATTGCGATAATCACGGAAAGTCCCTAGTGTCATCAGTTCAGCGCCGGTTAGGCCCGAACTAGCTGTTCCCTTTAAGCTCCCTCTGACAAGGAGACTTAACCACTTTATCGCACGAAGCACCACCGTCGAGTATGGACCGGCGTCTAGGATTGGTCATCGCGGTGAGCACGTCGCCCGGTAAGCGCCCGAATTTATCGGTATTGGGTCAGTACAGGCACCGCCGATATCGGTTTTAGTTGTATCCGGGGATTTACGGGGGTTAAGTTGGTGTACCCGTGGGGACGCCAATTTTAAACGGCGGCTAAGTCGCGGACGTTTGTTCGCTGTCGATCATGGCGTTGCCAGGCTCAGGGCGACTGCAGCGATCGGTTTTGCCCACGCCGGAATGGTGGATGCGAGATTCAAGATCTTGCCGTCGCGAAAGTGCAGCAGTTGTACGGGGTGCGGTGCTCGACCCGTGTGAGGGTCGGCGTCGTCGCTGTTGTCGTAGAGCATGAGCTCGTCTATAGACGGCAAGATTGAACACAGGTTGTTGCGGCTGGCGTCGAACCGTTCGCGGATCTTCTTCTCTGCTATATCGTGGCCACCTTGGAGTACGCGCGCTCGCACACGCGCTATATGAAGCTCAGCATCGCGCAGTCCGCAATACCACACGCGTACACGCAGTCCGTTGGCGTGTGCCTTCGTCAGCAGCCGGGCGATGGTTGCGCCGCCGAGGGTTGTTTCGAAGTTGAAGCTGGAGCGACTTTCGATCGCGGTTTCCAGTCGTTCTTTGCCGATTCCCCATGCAGTGGCGTTTGCCTCATCGAGAGTCATTGCTGGGTTGGCCGCCATCAACTCACGCGTTTCAACATCGGGGTTGTAGAACGGAGCGCGAGCTGCTTCGAGTTGCGCACCGCCGATACTGCTCTTTCCGGCTCCGTTGGTGCCAGCCAGAACGGTGATTGTGGGAGCGGAATCAGCCACGCGTCGCAGCCGCCATGGCGGCGCGGCCCAGTTCCTCCGGACTGGCATTGAAGAGAGCGTCCACGCCAGCGGCCGAGGCGGGCGTTTGCATCCGCGCAACCATCTCGTCATAGCGTTGGCTGAGGAAGTTGAGGCGCTCGCGCCTGAGCTTCATAAATTCGATGTAGTCGCTGGCCGAGATCAGCACCGCGTCCGGCATCTTGTGGCGCAGGATGGCTATGGCTTTGTGGTCCGTAACGAGGTCAATGACCTCGCGCGCGCGTTCCTTAAACTCGGTGATCGTGAAGGACTCGACGGCGTCAAGGCTATCATCAAGGTGTGTACGGCCCATGGGGTCCTCCGTGATTAAGTCCGAAGCCATTATACGTGCTTTTCGTATTAAACGTACGAAGAATATCAAATAATTGGAGACGACGACAGGGCGCCCATAGGCTATTGATTTGGGAAGCATTTCGCGTCGATTAGCGCCTTTAGCGAGACTCGCGCCAGGCGCGATATTTACGGGGTTAAGTTGGTGTACCCGTGGGGACGCCAATTTTAAACACCGGGTGGCTCGGGGTACAGATCCGGTAGTCAATTGGTCGATTCGCAGGATCGGCGCTGGCCATAGCGTGCGGCGCGAACTGCAGCGCCGAATCATAGTCGCCTGTCGTTTCGCATAAAGCTGCCGCTGTTCTCGCCAGCTGTTCGTTACGAGAATGCGTGGCCCACTCGTGCCGGATCCGGGCACTCCAGACCTGCCGTGGAAGCAGATGCGCAGACATCCGCAATAAGGTTATCCACGACTGTTTCAATGTGTCCTGGGATATTGATAGGCACTAATTTAGGAGCTCTCCCGACGAGCGAAGAAACTGTGGAGATTCTCGAGGACAGCGAATCCCGGGATAACCGATCGCCTGCCTGACAAGCAAACCGTTGAGATCCACCGGGCACCACTGGTTTGATTCCATATTGGCCGCAAAAGAATTCCTGAAATTAAGTTAATTGAGAACTCACGCACACATGCGGCACAGCGCTTAGCGCACCCTTCCGCCTGCTTTCCATCGTTGCGCTTGGCCGGGCCTCCTTCCTGTTAGTGCCCGTCTCACCTACAGCGCACCTATTCTTCATCCTCCAACTCGGAATTTAGCAGCGCGAAATGCCCCTTCGCACGCGCTGCTGAGAGTGCACAGCACATGAATCGACACGCCTCGATGAACCGTATCTTTCGATTGGTCTGGAACGAATCGCTCAATGCCTACGTTCCGGCGGCGGAAACGGCTCGAGGACGTGGCAAGAGCTCCAAACGCAAGCTGATCGCGGCGGCGCTGTCACTGTCGGCGGGTATCGCCCAGGCCGGACCCACGGGCGGCCAGGTGACCGGCGGCAGCGGGACGATCACGCAATCCGGGTCTACGACCACCATCCAGCAATCGAGTCAGAACCTCTCGCTCAATTGGCAAACCTTCAATATCGCACCGCAAGAGACAGTCGATTTCGTGCAGCCCAATGCCTCCGCGATTGCGGTCAACCGCATCTTGGGCACCAACGGCAGTGTGATTCTCGGCCACCTGAACGCCAACGGTCAGGTCTATCTCATCAATCCTAATGGCGTCTTATTCGGCAAAGGCGCCGAAGTCAATGTGGGAGGACTAGTCGCCTCTACCCTCAACTTGAATGACAGCACGCTCGGCGATGCCTCAAAGACTTTCAGCGGGACGGGTAGCGGCAGTGTCGTCAATGACGGCACCCTCACGGCCGCCGCCGGCGGCACGGTCGCGCTCCTCGGCAATCATGTCAGCAACAACGGCGTCATCTCGGCGCAACTCGGCACGGTAGCGCTCGGCGCCGGCAGCGCCGCGACGTTGACCTTTCGGGGCACCAACCTGGTGAGCATGCAGATCGATCAGAGCGTGCTCAACAGCGTGGCCGCGAACGGCGGCCTGATCCGCGCGGACGGCGGACAGGTGCTCATGACCGCGGGTGCGCAGAAAGCGTTACTCGCGAGCGTCGTCAACAATACCGGCATCATCGAAGCACGCACGCTCGAGAACCACGAGGGTACGATTACCTTGCTCGGTGGGATGACCGCCGGCAAGGTTAATGTCGGCGGCACGCTCGATGCGAGCGCGCCGACTGGAGGCAACGGCGGGTTCATCGAGACCTCCGCCGCTCATGTCGAGATCGCGGACTCCGCCAAAGTCACCACCGCCGCAGCAATGGGACTAAACGGCACCTGGCTTATCGATCCGACTGATTTTACGATCGCAGCGACAGGGGGTGACGAGACAGGTGCGCAGCTCTCCAGCGCCTTGGGCGGCGGCAACGTCACCATCCAGAGCAGCAGCGGCACGACCGGCACGGCGGGTGACATCAATGTCAACGACACAGTCGCGTGGAGCGCGAACACTCTCACCCTCAGTGCCCAGAATAACATCAACATCAACTCCGGGATGAACGGTTCGGGCACCGCAGCTCTGGCGCTTCAGTACGGCCAAGGTGCGATCAACGCCGGAAACTTGAGCACCTACAATGTCAATGCGCCGGTGAACCTCCCGGCCGGACCGAACTTCAGCACCCGGTTGGGCTCGGATGGCACGGTGACAAATTTTACCGTCATCACGAGCCTCGGCCAGGCTGCGGATGCGACCACGGCGCCCGGCGTCGCGACGCTGCAGGGCATGGCGGCCACCGCCAACTTGGGCGGCAACTTCGCGCTCGGTGCCAACATCGACGCCGCGGCCACCGCAACCTGGAACCCCGTCGGCCCCGGCTTCGCCGGCTTCTCACCGGTTGGCACGAGCTCGGGAGCGTCTTTCACCGGTACCTTCGACGGGCTTGGTCACACCATCAGCAATCTTTTCATCTCTCTCCCAACGCCCTATGTCGGCATGTTCGGCTTCGTCAATACCGGCGGGCTAATCACCAACGTGGGCGTCGTCAACGCCAATGTGACCGGAGGCACCTCGGAAAACCAGGCGGCCGCCGGCATCCTGGTCGGCGCGTCATTCGGCCGAGTCACGAATTCGTACACGTCCGGGACCATGACGGAGACTTACAGCTGGCCGACCGGAGGACTGGTCGGCGACAACAGCGGGACCATCGATGGCAGCCACTCCTCCAGTAATATCGCAGGCATTGGGAATGTCGGCGGATTGGTGGGCTCTAACTATGGATCGATCTCCCACAGCTTCGCCACCGGGCCGGTTACCGGACAGGACCGCTATATCGGCGGTCTCGTCGGCACGAGCACCGGCTCTGTTAATACCAGCTATGCCACGGGCAGCGTCAGCGGCAGCGGTTACGTCGGCGGGCTGGTGGGTGCAAACGAAGGCGGCAGCGTCAACAACAGCTACGCCACGGGATCGGTGAACTGCGTCAGCACATGCACGTCCGCGAACCGATTCATGGGCGGTCTCGTGGGATTCGTCAATTATCAGAATGCAAACAATACGCAAATACCCGGTACGGTGAGCAACAGCCGCGCCACCGGCGCAGTGACTGGCGGCTCTTACGTCGGCGGCTTGGTGGGAGGCGACTCATTGGGCCCGATCAACAACAGCTATTCGACCGGCGCCGTTGTGGGCATCGCCGAAGTAGGCGGCCTGATCGGGAACTGGTCTAGCGTCAAAAGCGCTGGCTCGCTCAGCAATTCGTTTTATGACATAGACCAGGTCACTATCAACGGCGCGCACCAAGTAACCATGGGTGGTATTTACGACGCCCAATACCAGGATTGGTTCACTCATGGTGAGACGCTGAACATCGCCAATTACTCCGCGACGCTGCCCGATGGGACGGGCGGATATTATGACGTCGGCAGTGTGCAAGGTCTGCGGGACATGCTGGGATTCGTGGAAAACGACGCCGCGGACAACTTCAGGCTGACGGCTGATCTCACCCTGCCCGCGGGTTTCAGCTTCCCCTACTTCGCCGGGAGCTTTGATGGCGGCAATCACACGCTGGCGAATCTCTCCCTGAATATGCTCAACAGTAATGTCGGCCTGTTCGGGTATCTGCCATCCTCCTCGACGACCATCGCCAATGTCGGCGTGCTCGGCGCGAACGTCTCGGGACTCAACGATGTCGGCGGACTGGTCGGGTTCAACAAGGGCGCCGCGATCTCGAACAGCTATGTGTCCGGCATCGTCAGCGGCAGCAGCTACGTCGGCGGTTTGGTCGGCTACAGCAAAGGCGGGTCAATCAGCAATTCTTATTCTTCCGCCAGCGTGACGGCGAGCAGCGGCTACGGTGCCGGCGGACTGGCCGGCGCGAACTACGGCTCCATCAGCCAGAGCTATGCGACCGGGAAAGTGAACGGCAGCAGCTATGTCGGGGGATTGGTTGGTATGAATTACGGAACCGTCGCGAATTCGTACTATAACAAAACCGCCAATCCCGGCTTGACGGGACTATCGAACTACAATGGGCCCATCGCCGATGCACCCGGCGTCGTCTCGGGCCTGACCACCGCCCAGCTCAGTACTCAATCAAGTTTCTCGGGCTGGGATTTCGGCAGCACCTGGTTCATGTATGAAGGCGCCACAACTCCGCTGCTGCGCCCCTTCATGACAGCGCTCACGGTGAGCGCCAATGGCGCCTCCAGGACCTATAGCGGCAGCGCCTATTCAGGCGGCAACGGCGTGGGTTATACCGCGACGTCGGGCGACGGCAATGTGCTGGGCTCACCGACCTACAGCGGCTCCTCGCAAGGTGCGGTAAATGCCGGGACTTACTCCATCACCCCGAGCGGCCTCTATTCCGATCAACAAGGCTACATCATCAGCTATGCAAGCGGCTCGCTGACCATCAATCCTGCGCTGCTCACGGTCGTGGGTTCGACCGCAAGCAAGATCTACGATGGTACGACGACGGGGGCAGCGTTAAACGGCGGCACATTGGTCGGCGTGATTGGTGGCGACGCCGTTACCTTGACCCAAGCCGGCACTTTCGCATCGAAGAACGCCGGTAGCGGTATCGCGGTCACGGCGAGCGACAGCTTGGGCGGAGCGGAGGCGAGCGATTACACGCTGGTCGAGCCGCTGGGCCTCACCGGCACCATCATCCCCGCAACCCTCACGGTGAGCGGCACCACAGTCGGCAGCAAGGTCTACAACGGCACCACCGCGGCCTCATTGACTGGCGGCTCCTTGATCGGTGTGGTCAGCGGCGACGCCGTGACCTTGAATCAATCCGGCACCTTCGCCTCCACCAGTCCGGGTACCGGCATCGCGGTCACTGCCACCGACTCCTTGAGTGGTACGAGCGCGGGCGATTACAGCATCGCTGAGCCGGCGGGATTGACCGGCTCGATCCTGCCCGCGTCGAGTCCATCCGGTGGCTCGAACGGGTTGGTGCTCGCTGCCCTGAACGCCCGGACCCAGATCGTGGAGAACTTCGTCTATCCGCAACTGGGCGCGAACCCCCAGGTCATCAACGCCTCGCCCACGATCGCCATGCTCGCCACCTCGGCCGACGGCGCGAGCGAGGGGGCGACCGGTTCCCACCAAGCCATCGCGGTCAACGTCTCGATGAAGATCGGCGCGAACGGCACCTTGAAGATCGAGAACGGCGGGCTGCGCCTGCCGAGCAACCTGGTCGTGGGAAATGAATAACATGTCGATGTTCCATCGCGATGCATCGCGCTCGATCAAGCCCCTGACGTGGGCCATCCTTGTGGCCTTGGCGCCGCTCGTGGTCCACGCGGCCGAGCAACCGCCGGTGGCGCCGGACTCGGGCACCATCCTGCAGCAGCTGAAGCCAGCCAAGCCGCCGGCGCCGGCCTCATCCGCAACCGGGCTCACCATCGAGCAGCCGAACGGGACCCAAGTACCCGCGGGCGAGGCCTTTGCGGTCAAACGCCTCGAGATCAGGGGCAACACCCGCTTCGATGCCGCAACCCTGCATGCCTTGCTCGCCGATGCCGAAGGCAAGAGCTTGAACTTGGCCGAGCTCGGCGCCGTCGCCGATCGCATCACGGAGTATTACCACCGCCATCACTATCCCCTAGCCCGCGCCATCCTGCCGGCCCAGACCATCAAGGACGGCGTGGTCGTCATCCAGGTGCTCGAGGCGAAGTACGGCAAGGTCACCCTGCGCAACCAAAGCCGTGTCACCGACTCGCTGCTGCTATCGACTTTGTCGCCCTTGAAGGTGGGCGAGGTCATCGAGCAGACCGAGATGGACCACGTCCTATTGTTGCTCTCCGACGTGCCGAAGATCGAAGTGCACGCCCTCATCAAGCCCGGCGAGACCGTCGGCACCTCCGATCTCGATGTCACCACGTTGCCTGGGCCGCGCTTGAGTGCGATTGCGAGCATCGATGACTATGGCAACAAGTACACGGGTCGGACCCGCGGCGGCGGCACCGTAACGCTCGTGGACCCTTTCGATCATGGCGACTATTTATCGCTGGCGGGGTTGAGTTCTGGAGAGGACTTGAACTACGGACGCCTGTCCTACGAAACGACATTGGACGGCTCGGGCACGCGCTTAGGGGGCGCGTACTCGGGACTGCATTACAAACTCGGCGATGGCCTCGAGTCCTTGGACGGCCACGGGACGGCCGAAGTCGCGAGCCTGTGGGCCAAACACCCGCTGGTGCGCAGCCCGAACGCGGATCTGTACCTGCAGGTGCAGTACGACCGGCTGACGCTGCACGATGACCTGGATGCGAGTGCGATCCAGACCGACCGGCATCTCGACAACGGCTCGGCGAGCTTGACCGGCGATGCACGCGACGTGCTGCTCGCCGGCGCCGTCAGTACCGGGAACTTGACCGTCACCTACGGCCGGCTGGACTTCGACAACGGCGCGGCACAAATCGCCGACGCGGCCACCGCGAAAACAAACGGGTCGTTCTCCAAATGGAACTTAAACCTCGCGCGCCAGCAGCAGTTCACCGCCGCCGACGGGGTGTACCTGTCCTTCGCCGGCCAATGGACGAGCGATAACCTCGACTCCTCGCAGAAGATGATCGCCGGCGGCCCCTACACGGTGCGCGCCTATGACTTGGGCGTACTCTCCGGGGATACCGGCGAGCTCGGCACCGCCGAGTTCCAGCACACCTTGGGCGCCGTCATGGGCGGCACCTGGCAAGTCACCGCGTACTTCGACAGCGAGCACATCGTGGTCAACCACAACCCCTGGGTCGCCGGGGTCAACTCCGCCACGTTGAGTGGCGCGGGGCTTGGCTTGAACTGGGCCGGACCGCAGCAGTGGAGCGCCAAGCTGCAAGTCGCCGAGCGCGTCGGTGCAGTCCCCTCCCTCATCCACGATCCCTCATCAGTGCGCGTCTGGGGTGAAATCAATAAGGCGTTCTAATGCCGAGCTGAACTGGACCAAACACCCTCACGCGGGTTTTGGATAGTACGTCTGGTAAAACCATCCATAGGCCGTTTCGATCTGTGCCTGAATACGCACCGGGATCTCATGGCGGGTGGGCCGCACCAGCCGGGTGGCTTGCCGGTGTAGATATTTCATGTGGTAGTGACTGTCACTTTCTTGAATCCCGACCGCGAGCCGTTCCAGATCGACAGCGCAGGCCGGCAACCCCAGCCAGGTAAAAATGTGCGACAGACAGGCGGAGGGCTTCTCCATGAGGTCTTCGAACCTCACGAAATAAAGCCGTTCTTGGACCTTTTTCGGCAAATCAGGCACCGCGTGCAACGAAATGAGCGGTGCCCCAATCGCTTTGTCCTTAGCGAACAGCATGTCGGCCCGCCCGAATCGATCATAATCGGCCAAATGGTCGATGAAATCGACCAGGATCGTGCGTTGGTGCTGCGCTTCGATGGAACCATAGATTTGCCCCAGATCCCGCAAGCACACGATCAGGCGCGCGTCGGGTTCGATGTGCAGCAACAACTCGATAGCGTGCAGCCAAGCGCGATTTTTATCGACCACCACCGCCGTGGTGGCATCGTGGTGCCAACCCCGCAAGAAACCTTGCATTGCAGAGGCCAGATGCCCATAACTCGTCTCGAACGCCGTGTCGAGCTGCGATAAGAAGAAAGTGTCATCGCTCACCATGCGCCGAATACCGAGCAACGTGTTACACAATGGCGAGCTACGCCCTTCGCAATCAATGTCCGGATGTTGATCGAGCAATTGGCAGAGCAAGGTGGAGCCCGCTCTCGGCAATCCCGTCACGCCAACGAATTTCGGAGTAGTCATAGCATCGTCACTCCTGCTCGTGCTGCGCTTGCCCTTATCACGTTATTCATTTCACGCAAGTTAGTACCCCCTCAGAATCGCCATCGGTACACCGTCGGCCGCATGCCGCGCTCCACGCCAATCAATGTGGCTTTGACCATGGTCGGTATTGACCGCGTCGCACAGCCGAATGCCGCCACGCTAGTTGTCGCATAAATTGCTTTTCTACGCGGCCCTTTTTTATGGTGTTTGGTGATTCGATGTTGAGAGCTCCTTTTTTGTCGATTTGATCGGGATTTAAATGCACGATACCGACGCGCTGCCAGTTTCGCTTGGTGCCCTTCCAGCGTAGCGGTTCTTCGCTCTCGCTCATCGATTTATCGAGTCCGTTGGACAATGGGCGAATTGTGGGCTACGACGACGCTCACGGACAACGGTATTTACGGGGGTTAAGTTGGTGTACCCGTGGGGACGCCAATTTTAAACGCCGCCAGGCCGGTAGACCTAACGGTTACCCGCAGCTTGCTGCTGCAGGCAGCGCGCACTTCTGCTATTCGTGCCGGGCTTGCGTTATTTCCGCTCGACTCCCATGACAAGCGAGTAACTCGTGCTCCGGCCGCCACCGGGGTCCTTCCGCAGCGCGCCGCGCTCGACGAGATCCAGGATGTCACGGTAGGCCGTGTCCTGCGAGCCCTTGGTGAGCTTGGCGTATTTGGATGTCGTGAGCTTTTCCTCGAAGCCGTCGAGTAATCTGTTCAGCACCTTAACCTGGCGCGCATTCAGCGACTGTTGCGCAAAGCGTTCCCAGAAGCGCGCCTTCCCCAGCACCGCGCCCAGAGTGTCTTGCGAGCCCTCGATCGCGCGGAGCAGGCACGAAAGGAACCATTCCTGCCACGGCGTAACATCGAGGGTACCCTTCTGCGTGCGTTCGAGCGTCGTGTAATAGTTGCTGCGCTCGCGGCGGATTTGCGCTGACATACTGTAGAAGCGTTGGGTGCTTTGTTCGGAGTGGGCGAG
>Ga0116129_1001271_pt1 | contig 14137 bp, 7 predicted proteins | sample June2015DPH_17_2_FD_89732 | JGI IMG/M metagenome (GOLD analysis project Ga0116129, IMG submission 89732) | Peatland microbial communities from SPRUCE experiment site at the Marcell Experimental Forest, Minnesota, USA - June2015DPH_17_10 | ecosystem: Environmental > Terrestrial > Soil > Wetlands >...
AGCTTGAGAACCCCCTCGCATTACGCTACAAGGGTGTGCTGATTACTCCGGTCGCCTTCTTCGCGTTTGAAACTGTTTACCGTCAGCGCTCCTTAAACTCGGATGTCAATACACCGTTCAACTCCACTCCATACCCGGGCGCGGCTCAGGCGAACACGAGCGAATTGAACTTCTCTGGCCGTCAGAGCCGTATCGGTGGCCTCTTCGAAGGCAACACCGGTCCATTCAAACTCACCGGCTATGTTGAAGCTGACTTCCTCGGTGCCGGTATCACCAGCAACGACAACCAGAGCAACAGCTACGTTCTTCGTCAGCGCCAGATCTGGGGTCAGGCAGCCATGAACAGCGGCTTGAAGGTCACAGGCGGACAGATGTGGTCGCTCGTAACCGAGACCAAGCACTCAACCGACGCCCGTACAGAGAACCTTCCGCAAACAGTCGACGCGCAGTACCATGTCGGCTTCAGCTGGGAGCGTCAGCCTGGCATCCGCGTCCAGCAGTCCTTCGGCGGCTTCACCGCTGCCTTGTCGCTCGAGCAGGCAGAGATCATCGAATCGGCAACCAACCCAAATGCCAACTTCTTCATCGGAAACCTCGGTACCGGCGGCGGTCTCTATAGCATCGCTGCCAACTACTCCAACAACGTAGCCCCTGACCTCATCCTCAAGGGCACCTACGATGCGCGGTATGGACACTTTGAAATCGGTGCCCTCGGCCGCTGGTTCCGTGATCGCTACTATCCGAACGAAACCCTCGCGGTTGCTTCTGCTGCCGGCGCTACGAACAACACCAAGATGGGCGGCGGCGGCTTCGTCAACATCCGCGTTCCGGCATCACACTACCTTGACATCGGTTTCCACGGCCTTGGCGGCACTGGCGTGGGCCGGTACGGAACCTCCCAACTTCCCGACGTGACGGTCCATCCCGACGGCACCCTCGAACCCATCAAGAACTGGCAGGGCCTCGTCTCGATCGAGACTCACCCCTTGCCGAAGCTTGACTTCGACCTCTACGCTGGCGGCGAGTATGCTCAGCGCACGGTCTACCTCAGCACTCTCAACTCTCCAAACAAGCTGATCGGTTACGCGCCGCTCTCCAGCTTGAACACAGGGTGCAACATCGAAACGTTGCCGACCTCCACTGGTAACGGATTAGCGGGTGCAGCTCCCTACAACCCCGGCACACCGGCAAACTGCCTCGGCGCCACCCGGGTCGTCCTTGAAGGAACTGCTGAGCTTGTCTACCGCTTCTACAGCAGCCCCAAGTACGGCCGGTTGCAGGAAACCCTTCAGTACAGCTATCTCACGCGTGACGCGTGGGCGGGCGTGACGAGCGGCACCTTCGGTTCTCCCACTGCAACCTACGGTGGACCCAAGGCGACCAATAACATGGTCTTCACCAGCTTCCGTTACTACCTACCCTAACCCAGTTACAGCACCTGAAAAAGGGCACCCTTTGAGGGTGCCTTTTTTCGTTCTGAAAAATAGCTGCAGCATGTGACCGCATGTTGCAGCTTTATCTTAAAAAAGATCGACTATCGGAGGAATTGTAAGAACTCCATGAAGAACATCTCCGGCGTATCGCCACCCCGCGCTAGCCGAATTCAACAACAAGCCTGTCCAGGAACGGCCCTTCATACATGGCCTTTCTAAAGCGCCCCGACCCGCGCCTCAAATTAGGCAGCCCCACAACAGTTCGAACTAACTCCGGAAGTTGTACCCCATTGATCATGGCTCCATAGCAAGTATGCATCCCGTAGCCAAAATGGAGGTAATGATCCAGCGGCCGATCCGCACGAAAGCGATTCGGCTCCGGATAGACGCTCGGGTCGAACATCGCCGAGATCGTCAGTATCAGCACCGTGCTTCCATCCGCCTTCGAGTGGCGCAGCAGCGCCGGAGTCTGTGGTTTGAATCGCATCGCCTCATACACGCACTGTCGCAATTCGACTGGGTCCTCAGACTCCGCAGCCAACCGTGTCAACCGCATCGCATCCGGCTTGGCAAGCAGCACTCTAATAGCATTCGTCGCAGCCGTAACCGTAGTATCGATTGCTCCCACGATGATCCCAGTAATATTGCGGCGAATCCCATCAGGGTCCAACTCCCCGGCACGCACCAGCCTGCTCAGAATGTCATCCCCTTGTGCGCCTTCATTTGCGCGCTGAGCGATCAACCCGCTCAAATAATCCCGCAACTCCGCAGCAGCACAATCTGCCGCACGTCTTACCGGCGCCTCGTCTTTCCGGTTCAAAAACACATCCCAGAACAGCGTTCGCAGCCACTGCATCAGAATATGTTCTGTCGGTCCCGGCACTCCAAGATACTCCGCAACCACGCGCGCAGCCGAAACCCGCGCAAAATTCCCCGAGACATCCAGCCTCCCATAAGGCTTCGCCGCCTCGACCATCGATTGCGCCGTTCCGCTGGCAATCCGCCGAACCCAATCCAGGTCGGTCGATTTGATGATGCTGTGAATCGCTGCATTCTCGCGGTCATACTGTGCTCCCCGGTCCATCCCGAGGACAAACGGACCCGAAATCCTATCCATCCGCGCCGCATTGATCTCCGCAATCGTAAACTCCTGATCCGCGCTCAACGTCTTCGTGACCTGCTCGTAACCGGAGACCACCTTCGTCTGCCCCAGCCGCAACACCGGCTTCACTCGCAAAATCTTCGAAACCAACCGCAGCAATACCGGACTAGTCAACGCACGTTGAAACCACCGCGACAAACTCTGCCGCCACGTTACCCCAACCACAGCCGAAGTATTCGCAGCGTTGTACTTCGGCCTCCGGTAATCGCGGTACACGCGCAAAGCATGCTGGCCCGCAGGCGTCTCCCTGACTGCCAGAACCGTTGCCTGCATCGGCGGCGGAGAATCGGAAAGAGCAGGGAAGGGCGCTCCATACTCAGGCGGCAAAGTAATCGGCGCAGTACCCGCTGCAAACACCAGATCAGCCACACTCAACCGATCCCCAAACAGAAATCCATCCGGCCCCACACGCTTCGAGATCGCATCGAACGAACTCAGAATATTAACCCTCGCCGCCTCAGTAGAAGCAGGAGTAATTAGCAACACCTTCCTCATCGCCGCCTTCTGCAGAGGATAAAAAACTTTCACAATCACCCGTTCCCACCATGGCGACCGCGTCGTCATCAGGCCGCCCGTCATAGGATTGGGCAGCATATTCGAATACGCATACAACCGAATCGCAATCGCCAGATCCGTCAACATAGACTGGACAAAAGCATCCATCTCCACCAGCTGAACAGGATCGGCAGGGAACAGCTTCTCATCCGCGCGCGCCCGCGCATCGATGTACTTCAAAAACTCGGCGATCTGAAAGGCCGCATCCGGCACACACACCGCCGGAACATTCACCGTTTTGGCAGCAGCTCTCGTGTACGGAACATTCCATATCGGAGCATGGCAGTCCTCGTCGTAACAGATGCCCTGACGCTCCAGCATCCAACGCGCAAGCTCGCAAAACGGACTGATTCGGACAGACGTCAACTGGTAGGGGAATCCCAAAGTGCGCCTCCGGAACGGTGCGGGATACTCTACCACATCCACAGGACAGCAAAGAGACTCGAGCCTACCGGCATAAATTCCTTCATTTGTTCGGGGTGCGACGAAATTTGATACCCTTCCTGTGCGGCGTTTTCGAACGACATCGAGCACTGAGAGGTAAGGATGAAGATTCTGGATGCGAACAGGTTGTTTCCTGCTAATGGCGAGGCTCGCTCTGTAGCCGCAAGATTGTATGAAACAGTCAGGGATCTCCCCATCCTCTCCCCGCACGGTCACACCGATCCCAGCTGGTTCGCCCTCAACCAACCCTTCCCCAATCCCGCTGCGCTCCTCATCCAGCCCGACCACTACATCTTCCGCATGCTCTACTCGCAGGGCGTCTCGTTGGAGTCCCTCGGCGTCCCTCAGGTCGACGGCAAGCAGAGTGCAGATCCCCGCGAAGTCTGGCGCATCTTCGCAAAACATTATTACCTCTTCCGCGGCACCCCCACCCGCCTCTGGCTCGACTACGCGATGGAGAACCAGTTCGGACTCAACAAGCGCCTCGGCCCGGAAAACGCAGACGAGTACTACAACATCATCGCCAAAGAGCTCGAGTCTCCCGAGTTCCGCCCCCGCGCCCTCTTCGAAAAATTCAACATCGAAGTCCTCTCCACCACCGACACCCCACTCGACACACTCGAGTACCACAAAGCCATCCGCGACTCCGGCTGGAAGGGCCGCATCATCCCTGCGTTCCGCCCCGACGCCGTCGTCGACGCCGAGTACGCCGGCTTCATCGGCAACATCGAAAAGCTCGGCGAGATCACCGGCGAAGACATCGCTGCCTACAAGGGCTACCTCAACGCCCTCCGCAACCGCCGCGCCTTCTTCAAATCCATGGGCTGCACTTCAACCGACCACGGCCACCTCACCGCTGGCACTGCCGACCTCGATCCTGCGACCGCAGCCTCGCTCTATGGCCGCATCCTCTCTGGCCGCTCTGTTCCCGAGGAGCAGCAGCTCTTCCAGGCCCAGATGCTCACCGAGATGGCCGGCATGTCCATCGAGGACGGCCTCACCATGCAGCTTCACCCCGGCTCCGTCCGCAACCACAACCGCCTGGTCTACGAAAAGTTCGGCCGCGACAAAGGGGCCGACATGCCCTCGCCCACCGAGTACACCCGCAACCTCCGCCCCCTGCTCAACAAGTACGGCAACGATCCACGCCTCACCTTCATCCTCTTCACCCTGGACGAGACGTCCTACTCCCGCGAACTCGCCCCGCTCGCTGGCCACTATCCCGCGCTCAGGTTAGGGCCGCCGTGGTGGTTCCACGACTCGCCCGAGGGCATGAAGCGTTTCCGCGAGCAGGTCACCGAGACCGCGGGCTTCTACAACACTGTCGGCTTCAACGACGACACCCGCGCCTTTCTCTCCATTCCCGCACGCCACGACGTAGCCCGCCGCATCGACTGCGCCTTCCTCGGCCGTCTCGTAGCCGAGCATCGCCTCGACGAAGACGAAGCCTTCGAAGTCATCCAGGACCTCACGGTCAACCTCGTCCGCAAAGCCTACAAACTCTAGCCTCAGAAGGTTAGTTTCAGCGCCAACTGGATTAAGCGCGGATTGTTGACGGTTGAATTCACCGAACCGAAGAATGGCGACACTGTGCCCGAGGCCGGCGAATTGAAGTTGATGTCGGCGATTGGCAATCCGTACTGCGGGTGATTGAACAGGTTGAAGAATTCAGCGCGGAAGTTCAACCCTATCTCGCGAGGCAGGCGAAATTGCTTGATGGCTGAGAAGTCCGAGTTGACGAAATCGGGTCCCGTGGCAGGAACACGATTAGCATCGCCGAGCTCGTCTGGAAGCGGCGCGGTAAAGCAAGCGGCGTTGATCCATTGGAACTGCGGCGAGCTGTGATTGGCCGCGTGCGTATTGCAGCCCGCAACCTGGTTGGGCCGGTTGAAGTTGTTGCTGTTGCCCCCGGCATTGAAAGTAGTGCCCGACTGGTTATTCGTGTCGATCAGCGGAACCGGGAAACCGGAAGAGATTCTTTCAATCAGCGTGACCTGCCAGTCGCCGAAAAGCGTGTCGGTCACTGGGCCCCAGCTGCTTCCGAACGTCTTGCCTTTGCCGAATGGCAGATCGTAGATGATGCTCGCGGTGAAGCTGTGATTCAGGTTGATCTGCGACAGGCCCCAGTCGAGGTTTTGCCAGTTGGGCAGCGGGAAATACGGGGCGCTCAGCAACGAGCCCAGGCCGTCGCTTAGACCATTGTCGTAGGTGCGCGAGTAGGTGTAAGCCACCAGCGCGTAGAGACCGTGCTTGGGTGTCTTGGTCTCTGCTTTAATCTGCAGCGAGTTGTAATGCGTCTTGCCTACATCGCCAAAGAGCAGGATCGCGTTAAAGTTGTCGGTGGGGTAGGGATAGATGTAGGGTGCGCCGCCGGGCAGGCAGCCCAGCGTATAGCCGGATATGGTTCCGCAACCACTGGGGCTGTTCACGTTCAGGTCGTTGCCGCTTACCAGGATGTGGCCGCCGACCGCGCCGGCATACCCGGCCGTGAGCAGAACGTCGCCCGGAAGCTCTCGTTCCACGTTGGCGTTATATTGATGAACCCTGCCTGGCTGGAAGTTGGGCGGTTGATAGTAGAACGTGCCTTGAAATGTGCTCACATTTTGTGGCGTGGGCAGAGAAGGAAAACCGGTGGAGAGGAAGAAGGGCTCCGAAGGTGTCTGGCCGCCTTGAATGGCACAGTAGGAAGTTGCAAAGGCGCAGCCCGCGCCGGCGAACTGATCGGACTCGCCGAGGTTGGGCGGATTTTGCCACAGGCCCTGCGCGCCCTGGCTCCAGACCGAATCGTGATATATGCCGAAGCCGGCGCGGACAACTGTCTTGTCGCTGCCGAGAACCTTCCAGGCGAGGCCCACGCGAGGTTCGTACGCGCCTCCGAACATATTGATGCCCGCCGACCGGCTCACTCCGTTCTGGCCGGCAATCAGAAGATCTCCGGTCGAAGGAATGTAGTCCGCCATCCGGTTATCGACCTCGGTAATCGGAGTGGTGATGCCCCACGCCAGGCCCAGGTTGAGCGTCAGCGACGGGGTTACCCGCCAGTCATCCTCGACGAAGGGCCGTATGATCTTCCAGCGGCGGCCGGTGACGGAGCCATTGTAGGTCTGGTCGTGGATCGCGCCTCCGCTTATGCCCATCAGCAGGTCGGCCAGCGGATTGCCCGGGGCCAAACCTCCTCCGCTGAAGTTTCCGGTCACTCCAGGCAGCAGGAAGCCGGCTCCAAAGGCCTCTGTGCCCACATTCATCTGATTGGCGCGGAGATCGATGCCGACGTGAATATCGTGTTTGCCGCGGATCAGGTCGAGATCGTCCTTGAAGGAGAAGATGTTGGTTCCTCCCTGAAACGGGGAGAAGCCGCGATCGCCCAGTGACCAATAGCCGCTGGTGGGCTCCACGGAAACCACGCCTTGACTGTAAGAGTTTCCGGGAAGTGGGGTGCCGCTGGCCGAGCACCCCAGATTGGCATTGGGGATGCCCAGCAGCGCCGATCCGCAGGTGAAGTTGCCTTGCGAGGCAATGTAGTCGAAGATGCGGTCGTACCCGAAGGTAGCCTGGTTCAGCGTCGTGGCCGCGAACACGTGGCTCCAGCCGATGCCGACATTGCGTGCGTGGTTGATGAGGTTTTCATTGCTGCCGAAGGCATTGGCTTCGGCAAGGGTGGACGCGCCGCCGGGCGCAAAAGTGAACGCCTGGTCGTAGCTGAAGCGGCCAAACAGGTTGTCCGAGGCCGTGAGCGTCTCGTCAAGCCGAACATCGAATTTGGTTTCGTTCAGTATGCGGACCGGCTCGTTGACATAGTTGAAGCTCCCGCCGGAAGCATTGGGAACAGGATAGATATTAATCAGTCCCTGGCCGGCGCTGTTGATCAGGTTGGAAGGGATCTTGTTGCAGGGGGTTCCCGGTGCCTGGCTGCCGTCGGCGTTCGCGGGTATCGGATTGCCGGCGGCGTTACATTGGAAGTAGATGGCGTTACCGGGGGCGCCCACCGTATTGGGGTTGGCGATGGCGAAACCGGAGATGGGGTTGCCGAAGGGGTCGGCCGAGAAGTCGCCGTTGTGCATGGCCTGTGAAGGAACCAGGCCGGTGAAGGTGATTCCCTGACGCTGATACTTCTGTTCGCCGTCAACGAAGAAGAACGTTTTGTTGTGGAGGATGGGCCCTCCGATAGAACCGCCAAATTGGTTCAGATTGAACTTCGGGGTTGTCGTGTCAAAGTCGCCTTTCGAGTCGAGGTCGGTGTTGCGGACGAACTCGAAGAGAGATCCGTGGAAGTCATTTGTCCCCGACTTGGTTGTGACCAGTACAGTGGGGCCGGCGCGGGTCCCGAACTCCGCGGAATACGTGAAGGTGAGCACCTTGAACTCCGCGATATCGTCGATCGAAGAAAACACGCCAATTCCGCCCGCTGTCAGTTCGTTATTGTCGACTCCATCGAGGAGCCAATCGGTGCTGTTGGGCCGGGAGCCGCCAACCGACAAGGAGTAGGAACCGCGCGCGGCCACCTCGCTGTCGGGGCTGGAGTTGGCAAAGCTGTTGGGGTTGGTCTCTGCCGTTGCGCCTGCGGTGAGCGTGGCGAGTTGGACGAAGTCGCGGCCGTTCAAGGGAAGCTGCGACACCTGCTGTGAGGTGATGACCTGGCCGAGAGAGGGATTGGTCGTCTCGGCAGCCACGGCGCTTCCGGAAACCGTCACCGTAGACACTACGGTCGCGGGCGAGAGGTTGAAATCCAGTTCCCGCGCCTCGTCAACCTGGAGATGGAGATCTTTGGATTCGGCGCTTTGAAAGTTGGTGAAGTCGACGCGCACGCTGTAAGTGTCGACGGGGAGCAATGGGATCAGGTAGTGGCCGGCGCTGTCCGTCTTCGTTGTGCGAGACAGTCCAGTTCGCTGGGAAGTGGCGGTGACAGTGGCTCCCGAGACGCTTGATCCGGATTTATCGAGGACGTTGCCTGAGAAGCTTCCCGTGGCCTGTCCGTACATCGCCGGAGAGACGGCAAACGCGAGAAAGCAGGCAACTGCAATCAATACCCTGCGCTGTATCTTGTTTCGAAAGTCTTCCGTGGATTTCGGACACCATGCGCCAATCACTGTGCGGTTCATAGTCAAACCCCTTTCGATAACTGCGGATAAGGCGGTTCTTGCGTTGAATTCGCAAACTCAATAACTGCAACAATTTTGTCGGTGAACGTCAACGTAACCCTGGCTGACATAGCAATGCCACGGCATCTAAAGTCATTACGGATGACTTTGGGCGGGGAGAAATCCGGAAACAGAACAACAAATATAACCGGCGCCTCAGAGGATACTAATAGGCGGTCACCTCTGCCTGCCAATTCAGCGCTCTAATGGAAGTCATTCGACTGAAGATCGAGTTCACTGGCCTAACACGGCGATAACTGAATCGCTGTGGCGGGATCATATCATTCCTCATTCCGGCGTTCCAAATCTCTCAAAAGTTGGAGCCATAGCGCCTTACCGTGTCTGTTTCGCATCCTTCCAGAGCGAAAGGGAGTTGAGCATCATAAAAATTGGTCCGGCCAAAAATAAAGTTGAAAAAAGTGGCGTGTTTTTCAACTCCGGAATAAGGCCCGCTAAGGACCACGAAAATGCACTGATTCACCACGTTATGACCACAAAAAAACCATCAAAAAACCACCTCGTTTTCTCAAACCCCCTTCAAAAACGCCTGTAAATCAATAAAAAATGGCCCTCGCAGACCTCATAAATTTTTTCTGCAAAAAAGCCGGAATCTGAAGCCGGAATCGATTGGCCGCACCGGGAGTAAGATCAACACAGATATGAGCCTTTACTTCGCCGCCGGAAGCCCAACCACCGAGATGTCCCCCGAGGAAGTCCGATCCAACCTCTTTCAGGCCCTCGACAAACTCGGCCCACGCCGCAAAGTCCTCGCCGTCCCGCCGGATTTCACCCGCATGCACTCCCAGAGCGGCGTTCTAACCGAACTCGCCTGGCAGTACTACAAAGACAGTCTCGTCGACGTCCTGCCCGCATTGGGAACTCATAAAGCGATGACAGATCAGGAGATCGCCACCATGTTCGGCGCGACTCCACGCTCTCTCTTCCGCGTCCACAACTGGCGCAACGACGTTGTCACTCTCGGCGAGGTTCCCGGCAGCGTTATGTACGAGGTCAGCGAGGGAAAACTCGACTACACCTGGCCCGCCCAGGTCAACAAACTCCTGCGCGACGGCGGCCACGATCTGATTCTCTCGATCGGGCAAGTCGTTCCTCATGAGGTCGTTGGCATGGCGAACTACAACAAGAACATCTTCGTCGGCACTGGCGGCTCCATCGGCATTCACCGCAGCCACTTCCTCGGAGCCGTCTACGGCATGGAGCGCATGATGGGCCGCGCCGATACGCCCGTCCGCCGTGTCCTCAACTACGCCAGCGACCACTTCGCCAAGAATCTCCCAATCGTCTACGTCCAGACCGTCGTTGGCAAAAACGATCACGACAAGCTCGTTATCCGCGGCCTCTACATTGGCGACGACACAGAATGTTTTGAACTGGCAGCCGCGCTAAGCCTCCAGGTGAACTTCAAGATGATGGATCGCGAGGTCAAAAAAGCCGTAGTCTTCCTCGATCCCCACGAATTCAAGAGCACATGGCTAGGTAACAAGAGCGTCTACCGCACCCGTATGGCGTTAGCAGACAACGCCGAACTGATCGTCCTCGCCCCTGGAGTCCATGAATTCGGAGAGGATGCCGCAATCGACGCGCTGATTCGCAAATACGGCTACTGCGGGACTCCGCGAACGCTAGAAGCAGTCAGGGAAGACCCCCAACTGGCCGGTAACTTGAGCGCCGCAGCCCACCTCATCCACGGCTCCAGCGAAGGCCGTTTCACCATCCGCTACTGCCCCGGCCATCTCACCCGCGAAGAGATCGAATCTGTCCACTTCGAGTACGGCGACCTGGCCCAGATGACAGCAAAGTACAACCCGGAAACTCTGAAAGACGGCTGGAACACAGTAGACGGGGAAGAAATCTTCTACATTTCCAACCCCGGCCTCGGCCTCTTGGCCTACCGTAAGCGCTTCAATAGCTAACGACCATTCCAGAAATTTATTCTGTTGCCTCCAAATTAACCTTCCGCAATTAATTCAATTTGCGGCCCACCCCGCCTAACGAGTATTCTGGGACGGTTAATAATTGGTTAGACCATTAAGATTGAAGAAGGGCGTGGCAATGAGTGAATTGAAGCTTCCGAAGTTTTCGGTGGGTGTGGGTGACCGATTTGCGCATCAGGCCAAGGCGCAGCTTGCTGCTTATGTGCTTGCAGCCGAGGCTGGGGTCGAGGTGGTACCGGTGTGGAACAAGTCCAATCGTGAGCATATGATAATCGGTTCCGAGCCAAGCGAGACGAGGTTGGAGGCCGACGCAGCGGTGAAGGAGCTTGGTTGGACCAAACCGTACTTCCTCGATGCGGATCATATCAATTTGAAGACGGTCGGGAGATTTTTGAAGCCGTGCGATTTCTTCACGCTCGACGTGGCAGATCTGATTGGACAACCAGCGGATGCTGGAGAGGTTTCGGCGTTTGTAAAACGGCATCCGGAACTCGTTGGAACAGTAGTGATTCCACACATTGCGGAACCATTCAAAACAGAGACGGCTTTCGTTGAAGGCGTGGCTAATAAATTCCTTGCGGCGGTGCAGCACGCGGGAATGATTTATCGCTTCTTAGCCGAGAACAAGGGGGCAGGTCAGTTTGTTGCTGAAGTTTCGATGGACGAGACCGATTCTCCGCAGACGCCGGTGGAACTTTTGATTATCCTGGCGGCAATTGCAGATGAGAAGATTCCCATCCAGACAATCGCACCGAAGTTTACGGGGCGCTTCAACAAGGGCGTGGACTACGTGGGCGATGTGGCCCAGTTCAGCAAGGAGTTCAATGAGGACCTGGCAGCGATTGCGTTTGCAGTGAAAACATATGGGCTGCCGGAGAATTTGAAGTTGAGCGTGCACTCGGGTTCGGATAAGTTTTCGATATACAAGGCGATTCATAGTGCGACAAAGCGGTTTGATGCTGGCGTGCATATGAAGACTGCTGGGACGACATGGCTGGAAGAGTTGATCGGTTTAGCCGAGGCTGGAGGATCAGGACTTGAGATTGCGAAAGAGATTTACGCGCAGGCGTATGAGCATAGCGAGGAACTTTGTGCTCCCTATGCAACGGTGATCGATATTGACCCGACTAAACTGCCGACGCCGAAAGAGGTCAACAGCTGGACGAGCGAGCAATACACATCGGCGCTACGGCACGACCAGAGCAATAAGGCGTATAACCCAAATCTACGTCAGTTACTGCATGTAGGTTTCAAAGTGGCGGCGAAGATGGGAGACCGGTACCTTAATGCACTGGAAGCGAACGAAGAGGTCGTAGCACGCAATGTAACTACAAACCTGTTTGAGCGGCACATCAAGCCGGTATTTCTTGGCGCATAGTAAAGGATTGAAAGAATTGGTCAAATTGAGCGTAACTGTATTACTGGAAGTGAACCCGGTGCTTGCGCATCGAAAAAAATGAGGAGGATTAACGTCGTGAATCTTGGCTTCAAAATCTCTGAACAGGGATCACTCGATCTGCTTTCGCTTGGGGCACTGGTCAATCGGCTCGACCCCGGCATCATTCCGTTTCGCAAGGCGCATTCGCTCGCAATCCACGTGAGCGGAGGAGAGTTTAACGTAGCCGCGAACCTGTCGGATGGGTTTGGGTTGCGGACGGGCATCGCGACGGCGATGGTGAACTATCCGATCGGCGACCTGATCGCAGAACGCGTGCGCGCGATGGGTGTCAAGCCTTACTACAAGCATTTTGCGCACGACGGCACCCGCGGGCCGAATATGGCGACGGTGTACAGTGACCAGGGCCTGGGGGTACGGGCGCCGGTGGTCTTCTACAACCGCTCCAACGAGGCTGCGGCGATGTTGAAGCCGGGAGACTTCGACTGGAAGGAGATCTTTGGCCAGGGGGTTCGGTGGTTCCATAGCGGCGGCATCTTCTCCGCACTGTCGGAGACGACGTCGGAGCTGTTGATTGAGGCGTTGAAGGAGGCCAAACGGCAGGGGGTTATCTGTTCCTTCGACTTGAACTATCGGGAGAAGCTCTGGAAGTCCGTCGGCGGGATGGAACGCGCGCATAAGGTGCTGGGCGCCATTGCCGACCACGTTGATGTGCTGGTCGGCAACGAAGAGGACCTGCAGAAAGGTCTTGGCTTCAAAGGCCCGGATGTCCATTCGAGCTCCAAGCTGGATACAGGTGTCTTCCTTTCCATGATCGAGCAGGTGGTGGCGAAGCATCCGAACGTCAAGATAGTTGCAACTACGCTGCGTGAGGTGCATTCCACGAACCATCACAGCTGGAGCGCGGTTGCGTGGGTGAACGGGAAGGCTGTTCATGCTCCCACGACAGAACTGAATGTTCACGATCGCGTTGGAGGCGGGGACGGTTTCGCGTCTGGGTTCATCTATGGGCTTCTGAATGGCGAGACGCCGGAGGAGGCGATCAAGCTGGGATGGGCTCATGGCGCTTTGATGACGACGTTCCCCGGCGATACGACGATGGCGACTGTCGATCAGGTCAAGGCGTTTGCCAGCGGCGGATCGGCGCGAATCCAGCGTTAGGCTGATACGGAGCGCGCTGGTGGCTCGATCAGCGCGCTTCCGAGTTTTCGGGTCCATGGAGAAGGGATGATTGTGGTAGTGATGGGCGTAAGCGGTTCCGGAAAGACCACGATCGGCAAACTTCTTGCTGAGCGAATGGGGTGGATTTTCGCCGACGCCGATAATTATTTTTCGCCAGCCTCCAAGGAAAAGATGGCGGCCGGGCTTCCCTTGACGGATCAAGACCGGGCTCCGTGGCTACTAACCCTGAACGGGCTGCTGAGGAGATGGGACACGGAAAGGAGCAACGGAGTGCTGGCGTGTTCTGCGTTGAAGGCGAAATACCACGAGACTCTGGAGGCAGGCATACCGCCGACGCATATCCAGTTTATATTTCTTGATGGACCCAAGGAGTTGATTGCGAAGCGGCTGGCGACGCGGAAGCATGAGTATATGAATCCGATGCTTCTCGACAGCCAGTTGGCGACTCTGGAGAGGCCGACGGATGCTTTTCGGATTGTGAACGACCGCCCCCCGGATGAGATTGTGAACCATCTACTGGAGAAGGTTCTGGCGGTGCAAGATGTGGCAACACGGCAGATTTCAAAATAAGAGAGGAAGTTTTCAATGGGGCATCCGTTGTTTGATCTGAATGGTAAATCGGCCGTGGTGGTGGGTGGTACCTCCGGGATTGGATTGGCGATAGCGATCGGGCTCGCGGAAGCGGGGGCTGATGTGGTGGCCAGTTCGCGGCGGCAGGAGCAGGTGGATGAGGCGGCGAAGGCGATTGAAGCCACTGGGCGTCGGGCGTTGCGCCTGACCTCGGACGTGGCAGACCGCTCGAGTTTGCAGGCGCTGCTGGATGGGACGGTGAAGGAGTTCGGCAAGGTGGACATCCTGATCAACAGCGCGGG
>Ga0116129_1001272_pt1 | contig 14137 bp, 11 predicted proteins | sample June2015DPH_17_2_FD_89732 | JGI IMG/M metagenome (GOLD analysis project Ga0116129, IMG submission 89732) | Peatland microbial communities from SPRUCE experiment site at the Marcell Experimental Forest, Minnesota, USA - June2015DPH_17_10 | ecosystem: Environmental > Terrestrial > Soil > Wetlands...
CGGTTCGGGCAGGGATTTCTGTTCGCCCCACCGCGGCCGTTGCGTCCCGAAGGGGCATCGGCTGCCGGCGGGGTCGTTGCGAACAAGGCGCAGGAACCGAATGGCTCTCGCAGGATTGCATCCGCCGACGGACCGGCACTCGATCCGCCACGGGCGATCGGCAATGCCGCGCTGGCGCGGCGCATCGCCGGGCCGAACTGACCGGCAATCGATGCGATGACGACACTCCGGTTTGCCGAGAAACTGCGCGATCTCGTTGCCGGCGTCGATGTCGTGCTGAGCGATATCTGGGGCGTGGTTCACAACGGCCTGGTTGCATTTCCCGAAGCCTGCGAGGCGCTGCATACCTTTCGCCGACAGGGCGGCGCCGTGATCCTGATCACCAACGCCCCGCGGCCGGCGGATTCGGTGCAGCGGCAGTTGCGCAAGCTTGGCGTGGCGGATGAAACCTATGACGCCATCGTCAGTTCGGGCGATCTGACCCGGCATTTCGTCGCCGGCCACCCGGGGCGGAAAGTGTTCTGGCTCGGCCCGGAGCGCGACTCTTCGATCCACCGCGGACTGAATCCGATGCTGGCGCCGCTGGAACGGGCCGATTACATCGTCTGCACCGGCCTGTTCGACGACGAAACCGAATCGGCCGAAGACTATCGCGCGATGATGCTGCGGGCGCGCGAGCGCAAGCTGACGCTGGTCTGCGCCAACCCCGACATCGTCGTCGAACGCGGCAACCGCCTGATCTATTGCGCAGGTGCGGTGGCCGAACTCTATCGCGAACTCGGCGGTGAAGTGATTTTTTACGGCAAGCCGTACCGGCCGATCTATGAACGCGCCATGGAACTTGCCGCCGAGCGCCACGGCCATGCGATCGAGCTCAACCGCGTTCTGGCGATCGGGGATTCGGTGCGCACCGATCTGGCGGGCGCCCATGGGTTCGGGATCGATTGCCTGTTTGTCACCCGGGGCATCCACGCCGAGGATTTTGAGGGCCTCGATCAACTCGACCCCGCCTCGGTGAAGGAATTGTTCGGCCACCCACCGCGGGCCCTGACGCGGGAGCTGCGGTGGTAGGTGCTTCGCCCTCGCCCCGCGCATGCGGGGCAGCGAAGGAGAACAGGTTAGCGCCTTACGCGCCGGCCAGGTCCGGGAACACCGCCTCGATCTTGGTCTTCAGCGTGGCGGCATTGAACGGCTTGACGATATAGTTGTTCACCCCGGCCTTCTTGGCGGCGATCACGTTCTCGGTCTTGGATTCCGCGGTGATCATGATGAACGGCGTGGTGGCGAGGTTGGGGTCGGCCCGCACCTCCCGGAGCAAGTCGTAGCCGGTCATCGGCTCCATATTCCAGTCCGAGATCACCAGCCCGTATTTCTTGCCGCGCATCTTGTTCAGCGCCGCCGATCCGTCGCTGGCGTCGTCGATATTGTCAAAGCCAAGCTGCTTCAGAAGATTTCGGATGATACGGATCATGGTGTTGTAGTCATCGACCACCAGAACCGACATCGACAAATCAACGGCCATTCTTGGCTCCCTCTTGACGCTTAACGCCACACCCATCGACAAGGCTGCATCGGGCCGAAAACGTCCCCCGCAGTCCGCGCTCCCAGCACTAGCATCAGCCGTTAAACAGCCCGTTAACCGCCCGCTGCCGAAAGAATATGCTGCGCAACCCGCCGGGGCACCGGATTGCCCCCGCTTGACTTGACCGGGCCCACCACGTCACGGTCCCGCCGCCTTCCGATCGAGCTTAGCGAACCCCAAGAATCCCAGGAATGACGCCCCGCTTTACCGTGATCCGCGATACCACCCCCGCCGCCGCGATCCCCAAGGGGGCGGTGGTGGCGATGGGCAATTTCGACGGCGTCCATCTCGGCCATCGGGCCGTCATCGAAGCCGCCCTGCAGATGGGGCGGGCGCATGGCAAGCCGGCTCTGGCGGTGACTTTCGAGCCGCACCCGCGCAGCTTTTTCAGCCCGAACTCCCCCCAGTTCAGGCTCACCGACGAGGCCGCGAAACTCCGGCTGCTGGCAGGTACCGGGCTCGCGGGCGCGGTCGTGATGACCTTCGACAAGCGCCGGGCCGGGACCACGGCGCAGGATTTCATTCACCATGATCTGATCGAACGGCTCGGCGTCAGCGGCATCGCGGTCGGCTACGACTTTCATTTCGGCAAGGGCCGGGTCGGCTCGCCGAGCCTCTTGGTCAGCGAAGCGCCCCGTCTCGGCATCGAGGTCGATGTGCAGGCTCATATCGACATCGAGGAACGGCCGGTCTCCTCCAGCAACATTCGCATGGCGCTCGCGGAGGGGCAGATCGAGGACGCGACCTCGATGCTGGGCGGCCCCTGGTTCGTTGCCGGCGAGGTGATCCATGGCGAGAGGCGCGGCCGCGATCTCGGCTATCCCACCGCCAATATCCGGCTCGACAAGAATTGCGGGCTCAAGCACGGTATCTATGCGGTCAGGGTCGGCCACGGCGCCCTGCGCTTCGACGGCGTCGCCAGCTTCGGCCGCCGCCCGACCTTCGACAATGGCGCGCCGCTCTTGGAAGTTTTCCTGTTCGATTTCACCGGCGATCTCTATGGAACGGCGCTGGATGTCGCGTTCATCAGTTTCATCCGCGAAGAATTGAAGTTCGACAGCGCCGAAGCGCTGGTGCGGCAGATGGACGACGACAGCGCCCGCGCCCGCGCCGCTCTGGCCGCCGCCCCCGAGGCGTTCCCGAAGCTCGGGACGGTCGTATAGCCGTTTCTTGGATGGCGCTGGCGGGTACCAGGGGCTTTGCGCTTCCCGCGGCTGGCTGCTATGGAAAAAACCATGTTTGCGCGGCGCACCATCAGCATTAGCGGCCCGGCTTCCGCCTGAGTTTCGGCTCGGCGCAAGACCGGGACCCTCCTCATTCATCCCGCGAGAAATCGCGTTTCAGCGCCCTTGAGCCAAACCAGAGCATTGATGTCCGAAAAGCCGCAAAAGTCCGACGCCACCGATTATTCCAAAACCCTGTTCCTGCCGCAGACGGAATTCCCGATGCGCGCCGGCCTGCCGCAGCGCGAACCGGAAATCCTCCAATACTGGAACGAGATCGGCCTCTATGGCCGGCTGCGCGAGGCCGCCTCAGGCCGGGCGAAATTCGTGCTGCATGACGGCCCGCCTTACGCCAATGGCAACATCCATATCGGCCACGCGCTCAACAAGATCCTCAAGGACGTGGTGACCAAGAGCCAGCAGATGCTCGGCTTCGATTCCAATTACGTGCCGGGCTGGGATTGCCACGGCCTGCCGATCGAATGGAAGATCGAGGAAGAAAATTACCGCTCCAAGGGCAAGGCGAAGCCGGATTTTCGGGATTCCGCCGCCATGGTGGCATTCCGCAGGGAATGCCGGGCCTATGCCGGGCACTGGCTCAACGTGCAGCGCGAGGAATTCAAGCGGCTCGGCGTCATCGGCGACTGGGATCACCCCTACGCCACCATGGACTATTTCGCCGAAGCCCAGATCGCCCGCGAACTGATGAAATTCGCCGCCAACGGCACGCTGTATCGCGGCTCCAAGCCGGTGATGTGGAGCGTGGTGGAAAAAACCGCGCTGGCGGAGGCCGAGGTCGAGTACGAGGATTACACCAGCGATACGGTGTGGGTGAAGTTTCCCTTGAGCGTTTTCGGCTCATCCAGCAGCGATACAGGCGGGAACAATACCGCCGCCGACGATTTGCAGGGCGCATCAATCGTCATATGGACGACAACGCCTTGGACACTACCGGGGAATAGAGCGATCAGTTTTTCGTCGAAGATCGAGTACGGTATCTATCAAGTTACAAAAGCGCCGGAAGGCAATTGGGCTAAGTTGGGTGACAAGCTCATCCTCGCTACTGCTTTAGCTGCGGAAGTGATGAAACAAGCAAAAGTGGAGTCTTTCGAACTTTTGAGGATCGTGCCACTGGGCGGGGGCGAAAGAGGTCTTGAAGATTTCGTTTGTTTTCACCCGCTAAGGGGCTTCGCCGGAGGCTACAAATTCGATGTCCCTCTGCTCGCTGGCGACCATGTCACCGCCGACACCGGTACCGGCTTTGTACACACAGCACCGGGCCATGGCCGCGAGGATTTCGATGTTTGGATGTCGAACGCGCGCGAGTTGGAAGAAGAGGGCATCAACACCGCCATCCCCTACACCGTCGACGAAAACGGCGCCCTCACCGATCAGGCGCCCGGTTTCACGGGAAAGCGCGTCATCAACGACAGGGGCGAAAAGGGCGACGCCAACGAGGCCGTGATCAAGGCCTTGATCGACGCCGGCATGCTGCTGGCGCGCGGTCGTCTCAAACATCAATATCCGCATTCGTGGCGCTCGAAGAAGCCGGTGATCTTCCGCAATACGCCGCAATGGTTCATCGCGATGGACAAGGACATCGCGGACCGCGGCAAAGCGAAGTCCGGCGATACCTTGCGCGCCCGTGCATTGAACGCGATCTCCGTGACACAATGGGTGCCGCCGCAGGGCGAGAACCGCATCAACGGCATGATCGACAGCAAGCCGGACTGGGTGATCTCGCGCCAGCGCGCCTGGGGCGTGCCGATTGCGGTGTTCGTGCGCGAGAAGGGCGACGGCTCCGCCGAAATCCTGCAGGACGCCGCCGTCAACAGGCGCATCGCGGAAGCCTTCGAACAGGAGGGCGCCGACGCCTGGTATATGGACGGCGCGCGCGAACGCTTCCTCGGCTCGCGCGCCAACGAGCAATGGAAGAAGGTCGACGACATCTGCGACGTCTGGTTCGATTCCGGCTCGACGCATGCTTTCGTGCTGGAAGACCCCGTGCATTTTCCGGGCCTCGCCGGCATCAAGCGCAAGGTCGATGGCGGCGACGACACCGTGATGTATCTGGAGGGAAGCGACCAGCACCGCGGCTGGTTCCAGTCGTCGCTCCTGGAAAGCTGCGGCACCCGCGGGCGGGCGCCGTTCGATATCGTGCTCACCCACGGCTTCACGCTGGACGAGAACGGCCGCAAGATGTCGAAATCCGTCGGCAATACGGTCGAGCCGCAGAAAGTCATGGCGCAATCCGGCGCCGACATCCTGCGGCTCTGGGTCTGCGCCACCGACTATGCCGACGACCAGCGCATCGGCCCGGAAATCCTCAAAAACACCATCGAGACCTACCGCAAGCTGCGCAACTCGATACGCTGGATGCTCGGCACGCTGCATCACTTCAAACCGGGCGAGCAAGTCGCCCATGCCGGGATGCCCGACCTGGAACGGCTGATGCTGCACCAGCTCGCCGAGCAGGCGGCGATCGTGCGCAAGGCCTATGCCGAGTTCGACTACAAGACCGTGGTCGCCAGTCTTTCGGCGTTCATGAACACCGAACTGTCGGCGTTCTATTTCGATATCAGGAAAGATACGCTGTATTGCGACCCGCCGTCGTCGCTGGCGCGCAAGGCGGCGCTCACCACCATCGACATTGTTTGCGACGCCATCCTGCGATGGCTGACGCCGGTGCTGAGTTTTACATGCGAGGAAGCCTGGCAGCTCTACCGGCCGGACGCCGAGCCGTCGGTGCATCTGACGCTGTTTCCGGAAGGCTTCGAGGCATTCCGCGACGACGCGCTGGCCGCGAAGTGGCAGACCATCCGCGACGTCCGCCGCGTCGTTACCGGCGCGCTGGAGGTCGAACGCGCCGCCAAACGGATCGGCTCGTCGCTGGAAGCCTCGCCGATGGTCTATGTTTCGGACGCCAGGATTTTCGCCACGCTGTTCGATGTCGATCTGGCCGAAGTCTGCATCACCTCGAACGCGATGGCGAGCAACGAGGATGCGCCGGCCGGCGCTTTCCGGCTGAATGACGTGCCCGGCGTCGCCGTCGTGGTCGAAAAGGCCGTCGGCATCAAATGTGCGCGGTCGTGGAAAATCCTGCCCGACGTCGGCAGCGACCCCGAATATCCCGACGTATCGCCGCGCGACGCGAAGGCGCTGCGCGAATGGAAGGCGCTGGGGGTCAGCGTCTGATGTTTTCGTCGTCAGCGGCCTTGCCATGACCTCCCGCCTGCGCCCCGGCGTGATCGCCGCCATCTCCGTGCTGGCGCTGGATCAGGCCTCGAAACTCTGGCTGCTGTTCGTGTTCGACATCGTCCACCACGGCGCGGTCAGGGTCACGCCGTTCTTCGACCTGGTGCTGACCTGGAATGTCGGAATCAGCTTCGGCTGGTTCCAGAACGACAGCCCGGCCGCCCAGATCATCCTGATGATCATCAAGGCCGTGGCGGTGATTGTGCTGGCGGTCTGGATGGCGCGGTCGCGAACCCTGATGGCTACCGTCGCGCTCGGCCTGATCATCGGGGGGGCCATCGGCAACGCCATCGACCGCTTCGCCTATGGCGCGGTGGTCGATTTCGCCCTGTTTCACGTCCAGTTCTGGGGAAGTAATTACCAATGGTACGTGTTTAACCTTGCCGACGTGGCGATTGTTGCCGGGGTAGCGGCCCTGTTGTATGACTCCTTCATGGGGATACCTGCCGCAAAAGCGCCCTGATCCCGGCCGATACGACCCCCCAGAGGCTGTGCGTTACTTACCGGGGCGGGTGCCGCGCCGGAAAATGGAACAGGAACAGCGCGATGCGCGAGACTGAAGTCAGCGGCTGGATGTTGCAGGGTTGGCCAAGGGCCCTGCTGCGGGCGCTGCGGCCCGCCGCCATCGCCTTGGGTATCGGTCTGGTGATGACTGCCGGCGTCGCCCGCGCCCAGGATGCCGATGAGGAGGATGACAGGAGCTTCCAGGAAAAAATCATCGACAGCATCAAGGCCAGCGTCGCCCCTACCAATATGGACAACCGGGGGATCGAATATCGCGAGCGATCTCCGCTGGTGGTGCCTCCCAGGCTTGATCTGCCGCCACCGGCAGCCGCATCGGCCGAAGCAACGGTTCCGAACTGGCCGAAAGATCCGGATGAAGCACGGCGCAAGGCAGCCATTGCCGCCCGCAAGAAGGCGAACAAGGTGACGAGCAACGATCTCGTCGCGAACCACATGAACGACCCCATGGGCGCCAGCGTTCCGGCGGACAATTCGCTCTTTGGCACCTCCCAGAGCGCAGCGGAGCCCGGTTCGACAAACGGTTTCAGCTCACTTTTCAGCGGCGTCTCGCTTTTCGGCGGCAACAAGCCCGAATCTGCGCAGTTCAACGGTGAGCCGGCCCGGGAGTCGCTCACCCAGCCTCCCGGCGGGTACCAAACGCCATCGCCAGACTATGCCTACGGCACCGGGCCAGCCGCGAAGAAAGGACCAGTCAACTTCTCCAACCCGGCCATCCCGGCCGCCCCTGAAGCCGGCAAGAATGGCCAATAGCCGCGCCTCCCTCTCGGCTTCGTGACGCTCGCCGGCAGCCGCACGGCGTACGATGCCGCCGTTTTATCCCGAACGCTTCTGTTCGCGCCTCCAGACAGGTCATGATGCCCTCACCCCGCCTTGCCGTCTCGCTGTTCGCCGCGCTGTTCTCGGCGTTCGCTATTTCCGCCGCGGGCGTTCGCGCCCAGACCACGGTGACATCGGAGCGTCCCGCCACGTTTACGCTTCCCAACGGCCTGCAGGTGGTGGTGATTCCGGATCACCGCACGCCGGTCGTTACACAGATGATCTGGTACAAGGTCGGCTCCGCCGACGAGACGCCCGGCAAATCCGGCCTTGCGCACTTCCTCGAACACCTGATGTTCAAGGGCACCAGCAAACATCCGGCCGGTGAATTTTCCCAGACCGTGCTTCGGGTCGGCGGCGACGAGAACGCCTTCACCTCGACCGACTATACCGCCTTTTTCCAGCGCGTGCCGCGCGAGCAGCTCGCCAGGATGATGGATTTCGAGGCCGATCGCATGACTGGCCTGATCCTGAAGGACGAAAATGTGCTGCCGGAGCGCGACGTCGTGCTCGAAGAATACAACATGAGGGTCGCCAACAATCCCGATGCGCGGCTGACCGAACAGATCATGGCGGCGCTTTATCTGAACCATCCCTACGGCCGTCCCGTGATCGGCTGGCACCATGAAATCGAAAAGCTCGACCGCGAAGACGCGCTGGCGTTCTACCGACGCTTTTATGCGCCGAACAACGCCATTGTGGTGATCGCCGGCGACGTCGATGCCGGCGAGGTCCGCCCGATGGCGGAGCGGACGTTCGGCGCAGTCGCGGCACAGCCCGCTATTCCCGCACAGCGGCTCAGGCCGCAGGAACCGGCACCCGCGGCGCCCCGCACCGTGACGCTGGCCGACGCAAGAGTCGAACAAACCGGAGTGCGGCGTTATTATCTGGTTCCCTCCGCCGCCACCGCGGCCGCCGGGGAGAGCCCCGCGCTCGACGTGCTCGCGCAGCTGATGGGCGGCGGCAGCAATTCCTATCTGTATCGCGCGCTGGTGGTCGACCGCCCGCTCGCGGTCAGCGCCGGCGCTTCATATCAGGGCACTTCGCTGGATCCGTCGCAGTTCACGATTTCGGCCTCGCCGAAGCCCGGGGTGGAGTTCTCGCAAATCGAGCAGGTGATCGACGGCGTCATCGCCGAGATCGGACAAAACCCGGTCCGCGCCGAGGACCTCGAGCGGGTCAAGACCCAGCTTATCGCCGAGGCGATCTATGCCCAGGACAACCAGGCGACGCTGGCGCGCTGGTACGGCGGCGCGCTCACCACCGGCTTGAGCATCGACGACATCAGAAGCTGGCCGGACCGGATTCGTGCCGTAACCGCCGAACAGGTGCGCGCCGCGGCGCAAAAATGGCTCGACAAAAAGCGTTCGGTGACCGGTTATCTGATCAAGGATACCGCGCCGAAACGCGAGGAGAAGCGCTCGTGACCTGTCCCCGGCCCATTGCATCGTTTCTCGTCGCCTGCTTCGCGGTCACCGCGCTGGCGTCAACGCCGTCGCAGGCGGCGGCAAAGATCCAGCATCTGGTTTCACCCGGCGGCATCGAAGCCTGGTTCGTGCAGGACGCCACCGTGCCGCTGATCGCGATGGAATATGCCTTCGGCGGCGGCGCGACCCAGGATCCGGCCGACAAGCCCGGCGTCGGCAATCTGGTTGCCGATCTGCTCGACGAGGGCTCGGGAGACCTGGATTCCGCAACCTTTCACGAGCGCCTCGACCGCCGTGCCATCGAGTTGAGCTTCACTTCGACACGGGATTATTTCCGCGGGTCACTGCGCATGCTCAAGGATAACAAGGACGAAGCCTTCGACCTGCTTCGGATGTCGCTGACATCGCCGCATTTCGACAGCACCGACGTCGAACGCATCCGCTCGCAGGTGATCTCCGGCCTGCGGCGCGACAGCTCCAGTCCAACGGCGCTGGCCGGCCGCAAATTCCTGGAAGTCGCGTTTGGCGACCATCCCTATGGCCGGAGCGCCGAGGGCACCCTGGAAAGCGTGCCGAAAATCAACATCGCCGATCTGAAGGACTATGTCCGCCGCGTGCTGGCCAAGGATACGCTGAGGATTGCCGTGGTCGGCGATGTCGACCCGGCCACGCTCGGCAAATTGCTCGACCAGACGTTCGGCGGATTGCCGGCCAAAGCCAGCCTGACGCCGGTCGCCGACGTCGAAGCCGCCAGGCCGCCGCAGCGCGCCTTCATTCCGCTCGACGTGCCGCAAACCGTGGTGACGTTCGGCGGCCCCGGCATCAAGCGCCACGATCCGAATTTCATGGCCGGCTACGTCGTGAACCACATTCTCGGCGGCGGCGGGCTGTCCTCGCGGCTCTACCACGAAGTCCGAGAGAAGCGCGGTCTGGCCTATTCGGTCTATGAATCGCTGGTGTGGATGGATCACTCCGCGATTTTCGTCGGAAACACCGGCACCCGCGCCGACCGTGCCGGCGAAACGGTCGATGCCCTCGAAAAGGAAATCCGCCGCATGGCCGAGGACGGCCCCACCCAGCAGGAGCTGGACGAGGCCAAATCCTATCTCAAGGGTTCGCAAATGCTGGCGCTCGACACCTCATCGAAACTGGCGTCGGCGCTGCTGCAATACCAGCTCGACCAGCTTCCGATCGACTATATCGAAAAGCGCAATGCCATCGTCGACGCGGTGACGCTCGACGATGCCAGGAAAGCCGCCCGGCGGTTGTGGGGGCAAGGCCTTCTCACCGTTATCGTCGGCCGCGCCCCGCAAGCCGCCGCTCAACCCGTGGCGGCGGCTCCGACCAAAGCGGATTAAAGCCGCTTCCCACTTAATCGTGTCCCGGACGCGGTACAGCGCCTCTATGGCGCTGCGCCGCGGAGCCGGAGGCCTACAGTCTTTTTTCCAGTCCATGGACCCCAAATCAGAGCCTGTGCTCGGGCCGCGCAAAAGCGCGGACCGGAGTGCAAACGCGGCGTGCTGCGCTGCATCCGGGGCAGCGGCCCTCGTCCTTCAGCCTTGCAAACAAAACCGCTATCCTCCACCAGCCTGATTCCCGTTGGGGGAATACCCGGCCTTTCGGTAACGCCATGCTGCGGATTTCCCGCGACCTTGCAATCGACGAAAGCGACATCGAGATCAGCTTCGTGCGCGCCTCCGGTCCGGGCGGACAGAACGTCAACAAGCTCTCGACCGCCGCGCAATTGCGTTTCGACACACGCCGGATAGCGCTGGCCGATGATGCCAAAGCGAGGCTCAACCGGATCGCGGGCCAGCGCATGACAAAAGACGGCGTGATCGTGATTCATGCGCAGCGTTTCCGTACCCAGGAGCGCAACCGCGCCGACGCCATCGACCGCCTGCTCGAGCTTCTAGGCGAGGCCATGGCGCGGCCGATCCCGCGGCGGCCGACCAGGCCGACGATGGGCTCGAAAAAGCGCCGGCTCGAAGGCAAAAAGCGCCGCGGCGAAGTCAAAGCCAAGCGCGGCTCGGGCGGTTTCGACGATTGATGCTGCTACCTGTCCCGGACGCGGTGCAGCCAAGGCGATGCGAAGCATCGTCCGGCTTCGCGCTGCGCCGCATCCGTGGAACGATATCCCACCGCTGAACCGTGGGGAGAGCCTGCGGGCCGCCCCTCCCCTATCGCAGTAAAAGCTCCTAGATTGGGGCTCCTTTGCCACGAGTCGCTTGCCCGATGCCCGTCCGCCAACTCCCCGAGCAAGTTGTCAACCGCATCGCAGCCGGCGAAGTGGTCGAGCGCCCGGCCAGCGTGGTCAAGGAACTGGTGGAGAATGCCATCGACGCCGGCGCCAGCCGGATCGACATTTTCACCGATGGCGGCGGCCGGCGGCGGATCGGCATCACCGACGATGGCGACGGCATGACCTCATGCGATCTTGCGCTCGCGGTCGACCGCCATGCCACATCCAAACTCGACGACGAGGATCTGTTGCTGATCCGCACGCTGGGCTTTCGCGGCGAGGCCCTGCCTTCGATCGGCGCGGTGGCGAAGCTCGCCATCACCACGCGCCACGCCACCGAGCCGCATGCCTGGTCGCTATCGGTCGAAGGCGGCGAGAAATCGCAGGTCAAGCCGGCGGCGCTCGGCCAAGGCACCCGCGTCGAGGTCAGCGATCTGTTCTATGCGACACCGGCGCGCCTGAAATTCCTCAAGACCGACCGCACCGAGGCCGAAGCGATCCGCGAGGTGGTGCGCCGGCTTGCCATGGCGCGGCCCGATATCGCCTTCACGCTGGCCGGCGAGGAACGCGCGCCGGTCACCTGGGCCGCGGCATTGCCCGGCGCGAGCGGCCGACTGACGCGGCTCGGCGATATCCTGGGCGGCGATTTTCGCGGCTGCGCCATCGAGGTCCGCGCCGGGCGCGAAGGCGTCGTGGTCGAAGGCTTTGCCGCCGCCCCGTCGCTGACCCGGGCGAACGCGCTCGGGCAATATCTGTTCGTCAACGGACGGCCGGTGCGCGACAAGCTGATCATCGGCGCGGTGCGCGCGGCCTATTCCGACTATCTGCCGCGCGACCGCCATCCTGTGGTGGCGCTGTTCGTGACGCTGGATCCGCGAGAGGTCGACGCCAATGTGCATCCCGCCAAGACCGAGGTCCGGTTCCGCAATGCAGGTCTGGTGCGGGCGCTGATCGTGCATGCGCTGAAGGATGGGCTTGCCCGCGAAGGCAAGCGCACCGCGGCCAACAGCGATGGTGCCGCGATCGGCTCGTTCCGCCCCTCATTCGCTCCGCGCGCCAATTGGGACTGGCGCCGCTCGCCGGCCTTTCCCGCAGGACCCGTGCCGCCGGCAGGGCGGCCGCCGGCCTTCGACGGCGCGGCGGCGACGGCCTTCGCCGAACCGGGACAAGCCGCGTTCGACGTCGGCACGCCCACCGCGGACGTGCGCTTTGAGGAGACGCCATCGGCCGATCTGCTCGATCGCCCCCTGGGGGCGGCGCGGACGCAAATTCACGAGACCTATATCGTGTCGCAGACCCGCGACGGCCTGATCGTGGTGGATCAGCACGCCGCGCATGAGCGCATTGTCTATGAAAGGCTGAAGGCCTCATTGGCGCGCAATGGCGTGCAGCGCCAAATCCTGCTGATTCCGGAAATCGTCGAGCTCGAGGAGGCGACGGTGGAACGGCTGATGGCGCGATCGGAGGAACTGGCCTCGTTCGGGCTCGCGATTGAATCCTTCGGTCCCGGCGCGGTCGCGGTGCGCGAGACGCCGTCGCTGCTCGGCAAGACCAATGCCGCCGCGTTGCTGCGCGATCTCGCCGAGCATATGGCGGAATGGGACGAGGCGTTGCCGCTGGAGCGCCGGCTGATGCATGTCGCCGCCACCATGGCCTGCCACGGCTCGGTGCGCGCCGGGAGAAGGCTCAAGCCGGAAGAGATGAACGCGCTGCTCCGCGAGATGGAAGACACGCCGAATTCCGGTCAATGCAATCACGGCCGGCCAACTTACGTGGAATTGAAGCTGGCGGATATCGAAAAGCTTTTCGGGCGAAGGTGAACTGTCATCGTCCGAGCAGGCCGTAGGGTGGGCAAAGACGCTCTTGCGCCATGTCCACCGGCTGCTTTGGTTTGGCCTCAATGGTGGGCACGCTTCGCGTTGCCCACTCTACGAAGCTGGATGCCCCGCCTTCGCGAGGGCGTGACGGTTTATGGATCGGCGACCGCCTCGCCAAACCTCAAAAACACAAACTCGGTGTCGTCGTAAACCCGCCGCTCCAGTTCTGCAAAACCTTCTGGCGCCGCAAACGCCGCTGCCTTGGCTTCCTCCACCACCAGCAGCGCGCCGGGGATGAGCCAGCCGCCATCGCGCAGCGAAGCGAGCGCCTTCTCGGCAAGCTTTTTTGCGTAGGGCGGATCGAGGAACACCAGCGAGAACGGTTCCACCGGGTGCGCCGCGCCGAGACTGGTGGCGTCGCGGCGATAGACTTTTGTCACCCCGCCGAGGCCCAGCGCCTCAACATTGTTGCGCAGCAATGCGCGCGCCTCGGCGCCATTATCGACGAACAGCGCGAATGCCGCGCCGCGCGAGATCGCTTCGATGCCGAGCGCCCCGGTACCGGCGAACAGATCGAGCACGCGAGCGTCTTGAATCGGATCGTCACAGGCATGAACGAGAATATTGAAGAGCGACTCACGCAACCGGTCCGCGGTCGGGCGAATGTCGCGTGATGCGGGAGATGCGAGGTTGCGGCCCTTCAGCCGTCCGCCGACGACGCGCATCAGCCTGATATCGTACTGGATTGAAACGTTTGCCCGGATGTTGCGGCAACACCGGTGAGTTCCCTCACCCAAGGGGAGAGGGTTGGGGTGAGGGGGTACGGTCTATCGATAGATCGCAACCCCTCACCCGGATCGCATCTTTGATGCGATCCGGCCTCTCCCGATGGGAGAGGTGAAACCGAACTCGTCGCAGGCTTCGATTCCAAACGCATAGGCCGAACCCTACTCGTCCCGCGGCTTCAGATCGCGCTTGCCGTGATAGCCGCGCTGCGGACGCCGCGGCGGGCCGTAGCCATTGGCCTCGGCCTCATTACGGGCGCGCGCCTCCTCGCTGCCGGTGCGCTGCACCAGCACGCGGCGGCCCTTGCGGTCCGCGATCAGGGCATTCTTGCCGGTCGGCTTGAACGGTTTTTTCTCGCGCGGCGTATCGGCCCCGGTATCTCCGGTTGTCGCATCAGCCTCGCCCGGCATCGGCCGGTTAAACTCCGCGCCCGCCAACGCTGCGACCTTTTCGCCGAGCTGCTC